>Ga0307515_10024463_pt1 | contig 10522 bp, 10 predicted proteins | sample 17_EM_MG_FD_194513 | JGI IMG/M metagenome (GOLD analysis project Ga0307515, IMG submission 194513) | Populus trichocarpa ectomycorrhiza microbial communities from riparian zone in the Pacific Northwest, United States - 17_EM | ecosystem: Host-associated > Plants > Roots > Unclassified | place...
GAACGTGGCGATCAGGCTCTCGTCGTTCGTCAAGTTGCGCGCCCAGAGAGTGAGTTCCAGCCCGTGAGCGGCATCGGTGACGCCAAGGCTGGCGTTGACGATGTTCTGGCCCCAGGTCCCGACGTTGGGCGGAGTCGTTTCGCTCAACTGCGTCTTGCTGACATAGTCATACTCGGCGCGCAGGTAGCCGGCGTAGCCGCCACCCAGGTCGTGAGAGATCGTGGCCGAGGTCGACAGGCTCCACTTGGGAATGCCGGCCGGACGGTCGCCCGTCAGGTCGCGGAAGTTGGGCCGCAGGCCGGTCGAGACGTTCACCGGGCAGCGCACGGTGTCGTAGTTCACGCAGGCCGCGCCGGTGAACGAGTCGTATTTCGGGTCCAGGTAGGTGGCCGACGCCGTCAGGGCCAACCAATCGGTCGGCTTGTAGGCGCTGTCGACCTCGAAGCCCCTCACCGACTCCTCGCCCGCATTGACCAGGCTGTAGCCGATGCCGGTATAGGCGTTCGATTGGAAGCCCTTGATCGACTGATCGAAGATCGCGAGGTTCAGGTAGCCGCCCTGGAAGTTGGCCTTCAGGCCGGCTTCATAGACACTGACGTCCTCGGGCGCGGCTGTGCGGCCCACGCCGTTGGCGTTCGGCGGACGGCTGTCAGACGACAGGTTGTAGGCGCCGGCCTTCCAGCCCGTCGAATAGCTGACATAGGCGTTGATCCAACCGAAGTCGTAGGCGGCGCGAACCGCGTAGGTGACCTTGTCGCCCTTCAGTTCGCCGGACTCGGAGGCATTGGGGAAATTGACTGGGGCGTGGTTGGTGGTGTTGCCGTAGTAGAACTGCAGGCTGCCCAGGGCGCCGTAGAGATTGCCCGGCAGGCCCAGGGCGGTGAACTGCGGCACACTCTGCAGGTTCAGCGCCGAGAAGGGGTCGCGCAGGACCACGTCTGAGACGACGCGCTTGCGGTCGTTGAGATAGGAGAGCCCGCCGGTGACCGTCAGCTTGTCAGTGATCTTGTAGTCGACCTGGCCGAACAGCGAGTAGGACCGCTGCTTCATCGAATAGTCGTCGTCGATGCCTTGGCCGGCCTGGAAGTAGGTCGATCCCGGGCGGATCGATGGTGTCACCAGGCTCTGCAGGAACTCCAGCGCATAGAGGTTGGACTTGCCGGTCAGCGCCGGGCGGATGCTCGGCGGCAGAGCGGCGAGTAGGGCCGCCGGCACTCGGCCGCTCAGACCTTCGGCATAGGCTCGGATGTCGGTCCCGTAGTTGATCGTGCGGCCGGTCTCCAGCTTTTCATCCTGATAGAAGCCGCCGATCAGCCAGTTGAGCGGACCGTCGCTGTTGGACGCCAGGCGCAGTTCCTGGGTGAAGGTCTTGATGTCGTTGCCGTCGCCCTTGTTGGCGAGGTCCGCGCCTGTGAAGTCGACGTCCTGGTAGGAGGCCGCGGTCTGCTGGCGATAGGCAGTGATCGAGGTCAGCTTGGCGAAGCCCAGATCCTGGTCGACCTGGCCGGAAATTCCCTGACCGGTCAGGCGATTGGTCGGGTCCGTGTTGAAGACCACGTCACGATCGAAGATCTTGTTCGGATCGCTGATGGGCTTGCCTAGACCAAAGGGCGCCGGCGCGCCGATGAACTGGGTGGCCGGGCCATTGTAGATCGAGGTGACGGCGCAGCAGACTTCGGTGATCTTGTTGTAGTCGGCGATGATGCGGACCGAGGTATTGTCGGTCGGCACCCACAAAAGGTCGCCTCGAACTGACCAGCGGTCGCGGTTGTTGACGTCGTTACCGGTCGTGACGTTGGTCGCGTAGCCATCGCGTTTGTTGACGCTGCCCGAGATCCGCAAGGCGAGGTCGTCGGCGATCGGGCCGGTGACCGTAGCCTTGAACTGGCGGGCGTCGTAATTGCCGAGGGTGACCTCGGCCTTGCCGCCGAACTCGAACTGCGGCTGCTTGGTGATGATGCTGATCGCGCCCGCCGACACGTTCTTGCCAAACAGGGTCGACTGCGGGCCACGCAGAACTTCGATCCGCTCGACCTCGGGAAGGTCGTCCAGGGCCGCGGCCGAACGCGAACGATAGACGCCGTCGATGAAGACGCCGACCGAGCTTTCGATGCCGTCATTGCCGTTGCCGTTGCCGAAGCCGCGAATGACGAAGTTGGTCTGGCTGGCGGCGTTGAGCTGAGTGACCTTCAGCGACGGCACGACCGACTGCAGGTCGAGCAAGTCGCGGATTTGGGCGCGTTCCAGGGTCTTGGGACCGGTGACCGACACCGAGATCGGCACGTCCTGCAGGGTCTGCTCGCGCTTGGTCGCCGTAACGATGATCTCTTCGACGGTCGCGGCGCTATTGGCGGACGGCGGCGTCTGGTCCTGAGCCAGGGCGGGACCCGCCACGACCAGGGCCAGCAGCGAAGCGCCGACGAAATGCATCTTCTTCACGTTTCTCTCCCTCGAGCTTGTTCTGTCATCTTCAGTGCGCGGCCAGCGATCGAGCAGGTCGCGGCGCACGCAAGCCAAGTCCGCTCGCGCTGGCGCGGACGGCTTGGCGATTTCGCGTTCGGTTGAGCGGTACGGCGGCGAGGCTACGCGGCGCATCACCCTCGGCGAGGGCGCGGACAAGGTCCTGCGCGACGTTCGCGGCCATTTCGGTTTCCCCCGGGGCGCACGGCGCCTGTCTCGGCGTTTCGCGGCTTGGGGACGATTCTAGTACACTCCAGATATTCTAGAGCAAGTTAGAAATTTTAGGATGAAACAGAACGCGGTTCTTTTGGACGCTTGCCGAAAGCCGCGTCGAGCCGCTACCACTGCGGAAGTTCCGTAAAGAGAACGCCAGGGGAGCAAAAAGCCTTGATCGGCCAGCATGATACCGCGACAGCGGCGCCGGACTGCCCCAAACTCCTGTCGCACAGCCCCAAGTCGGCCAAGAAGCGGGACGCCATCCTTCGAGCCGCCACCGAGATCATCAACATCAAGGGCTATGCCCTGGCGACGATGACCGAGATCGCGGCCGCGCTCGATCTACGCGACGCCGCGCTCTACTATTATTTTCCGAACAAGCAGGCCCTCGTCTTCGCCTGCCACCAAAGCTCGCTGGAGCGCTTCGAGCGCGTCCTGGGCGAGACCAACGCCGATGGCGGGACCGGCTTCGAAAGACTGGGACGGTTTCTTACCGCCCTGATGGTCGATTCCGCCCGTAACGGCTCCCTGCTCTATTTCGGCGACCGCTCCTACCTGGACGAAGCCCAGCGCGACGACATCGCCGCCTGGAGCGAACGCCTGACGATCCGGCTCGAGCGCTTGATCGAGGAGGGCATGGCCGACGGCTCGATTACATCCTGCGAACCGCAACTGGTCGTGCAATTGCTGATCGGCATGCTCGTCTGGTTGGCCAAATGGGTGCCGACCGTCGAGGGCGTCACGGTGGACCGGCTGATGGCTGCGATCGGAGTCGCCAGCCTGCGCGGCCTGGAAAATCGCGCGCGGCCGGCCTAGAGCGTGACAGCCGAAAGCGGATGCCGATTTCGACGTTTGTCACGCTCCAGATGTTGAACCGCGCGCACCAGCGTCAGGCGCCCAGCAGCGCCTCATAGCGGGCGACGTTCTCGGCCAACCACTGGCGCAGTCGCTCCAGTTCGCTGATGTGGACATGTGTTTCGTCCTGAACATCGCCATCCTCGGTGCGCGTTCCCACCTGCAGCTTGCCGCTACGCAGGGCTTCCAGGCGCTGATCGAGAGCCTCCTGCTCGGCCTTGTGTCGCTCGACGACGCGATTGATTTCGGCCTTGTCCATACTCGGTCTCCACTGCGGCCGCCGGGCTTCCGGAGGCCTGTCGCTTGAAACCGAGCTTACGGCGCTGACCCGCGCGCGTCGATCAAACTGTGTCCGCAAGAACGTCCGGGCGTCCTCCTTCGACGGAGCGACGCCCGGAAGACGCGTGGATCAGTTATGCACCCAGCGGCAGACCTTCTGCTTGTGGCCGTGGTGGCGTTCCCACTTGCAGACCTTGTGCTCATGGCGATGGTGCGCGTTGTAGCCACCCGCCGAGGCCGGAGCGACGGCGGCGAGGCTAAGCGCGGCGACGGCGAGGGTGGCGGTCGCGAACAATTTGGAGAAAGTCATGTGCGTCTTGTCCTCCCAGACGTGACGACCGAAGCGGTCGGATCGAACCGTCCCATCGCGATGTTGTCGCGATGTTGCGGTGTGTTTCGCGACTGTCGGAACGTGCGGCCGCACAGGCCAAAAAAAAGCCCGGCACGAAGGCCGGGCAGTCATTAGGGAGGAAACGCCCAGAAGGGCAGGAGCGCCAAGGGCGGCTCCACGGGTTGATAACTAATGGGCCCGGGCCGCCGATCAAGAGCGCATTGGTGCGACATTTTAAGCCAGGCTGTAGAGAACGCACGTATGCCGAGAAAGTAGGCAGCCGAATGCCGCCTGCTCAAACCCTAAGCGAAAAACAGGTCAGGTTACCGGTGTCAGTCGCGACTCATTCGGCTTTCAACCGCACCTTGACCGTCGTCGACAGGCCCGGGCGCAGGCGCTCCAAACCGGGCTGACCCGGATCGATGCGGATCCGGACCGGCACGCGTTGCACGACCTTGGTGAAGTTGCCCGTGCCCGGCTCGAACGGCAGCAAGGAGAACTGGGAGCCGGAGCCCGGCGCGAAGCTCTCCACAGAGCCCTTCAAGGGTTTGCCGTCCAGCGCGTCGACCTTGATCGTCGCCCCCTGCCCCACGACCATCCGCGAGACCTGGGTCTCCTTGAAGTTGGCCACCACGTAGAGAGCGCGGATCGGCACCACGGTCAGCAGGCGGGTGCCCGGCTGGACATAGTCGCCCGGCTCGGCCTGGCGATCACCGACCACGCCATCAATCGGCGCGCGGATCAGGGTGTGGGCCTGGTCCTGCCGGGCCAGGACCAGGGCGGACTGGGACCACGCCACGCTGGCTTCGGCGCCGGCCAGGGCGGCCAGGAGCGAGGCGCGCTTGGCGGTCGTCACCGAGGCCTGGTTGCGGCTGACGTCGAACTCGGCGCGGCTCCGTTCGGCGGTCGACTGGGCGGTGACGGCGGCGGCGCGATAACGCTCGACGTCGCGGCGGGCGACAGCGCCGCTATCGGCCAGGGCGTCGAACCGTTCACGGTCGGACTGGGCCTGGACGTTCTGGGCGTCCGCGGCGCGGATCGAGGTCTGGGCGGCGCGGATGTTGGAGGCCGCCAACTGCTCCTCGGCGTTCAATGAGATCAGAGCGGCGCGGGCCGACTCCACATTGGCCTCGGCGTCGCGCAGGTCGGCGTTGGCCGAGGCGACGCGGGCGTCGAACTCCTCGGGATCGATGCGCACCAGCGGATCGCCGCGCTTGACCGCCTGGTTGTGGGCGACCAGCACCTCGGAGACCAAGCCACGCACCTTGGGCGCGATGGTCGAACTGTCGGCCTGCACATAGGCCGCGTCGGTCGAGACCGTGGCCTTGGGGGCGGACAGATAGACCCCGCCGGCCACCGCCAGGACGATCGCCCCGCCGACCATCAGGGCGGTTCGCGGCGAGAACGGCGGACCCTTGCGGGCCGCGGGCGGGGCCTGGACCGGCGGCGGCGCGACGACACCGACCGGAGCCTCGGCCAGGGCGGCGGCGCTCATCGCTCGAACACCAGCAAGGTGGAGGTCGCCGTAGCGTAGACCCGCCCGGCGGCGTCCTTGATCGTCGCCTCGGTGAAGGCGGCGCGGCGACCGAAGCTGATCACCCTGCCCTCCGCGCGGATCGGCCCGGTCTTGTCGGTCATGGCCTTGTGGTAGGCGACCTTCAGCTCCAGCGTCGTGTAGCCCTGGCTGGCGCTGAGCTTGGAGTGGGCCGCGCAGCCACAGGCGGAGTCGAGCAAGGTGGCCGCATAGCCACCGTGGATCGTGCCTATGGGATTGTAGGCGTGGCGGCCCGGCGTTCCCTCGAAGACCGCCCAACCATCGCCAGCGTCGGTTAGCGAAAAGGCGAGGGTGTCGCCGATCGGCGGACGACCGCCCGCGGCGATCATCGCCTGCAGTTGCTCTAGCCCGGTGACGCCCGGCGCCAGTTGATCGGCCAAGGTAAGTTCGCGAACAGTCATTGGACTGCCTCCAGGCCGAGACGGCGGGTCAGCGACGCGCGGGTGCGCGCCAGGATGGCGGCGGAGCGAACGGGATCAGGCTCGGCCCGAGCCAGGGACACGGCGCCGACCATCTCCGACAGCATCGAGCCCGCGGTTTCCTCGGCGTCGGATCGGCCCAACTGGGTCAGCACCTGGGCCAGGCGATCCGTCAGCCCGGCCGCGCCCTGCGCGAACCGTTCGCGCGACGGCGCGGCCAGGCGCGGGGCGTCGGCTGACAGGAACGGCAGCGGGCAGCCGCTGGTGCGCGTGTCGCGGTGGGCGGCCGACAGGTAGAAGTCGAGATAGGTCGCCAGGCCCTGAGCTGGCGTGCGACCGTCCATGGCGCGATCGAGCTTCGCCCTGCCCTCCAGGAACATCTGGCCGACGGCGGCGGCGACGAAAGCGTCCTTGGACTCGAAGTGGGCGTAGAATCCACCGTGCGTCAGGCCGGCCTCGGCCATCACGGCGGCGACGCCGATCTTGTGCGGCCCTTCGGCCCGGATGGCCCTGGCCGCGGCCTTCAGCACCCGCTCCCGGGTCTTCTGCTTGTGGTCGGCATCATAACGCATGGCTTGCGACCTCCGTTGGTATGATCCATATAATATTATGACCGTCATACTTTCAAGAGGGCGTCATGAAGGATACCGCTGACTGGCCGCCTCACGCGCCCGGAGCCCCCGTCGCGCCGCCGATCAATCCGCTGAAGCTGCCCGACGCGACGAAGTATCTGATCTTCGCGGTGATGGCCTTTGGCCAGTTCATGGCCCTGATCGACATCCAGATCGTCGCCGCTTCACTGAATGACGTGCAGGCGGGCCTGTCAGCCGGCCCCGACGAGATCAGCTGGGTGCAGACCGGCTACCTGATGGCCGAGCTGGTGATGATCCCGTTCTCGGCCTTCCTCGCCCAGGCCTTGTCGACGCGCTGGTTGTTCGCCCTTTCGGCCGGCCTCTTCACCCTGGCCAGCGCCCTGTGCGGCATGGCCTGGGACATCAATTCGATGATCGCCTTCCGCGTGATTCAGGGCTTCGTGGGCGGGGCCATGGTGCCGACCGTGTTCGCCACGGGTTTCGCGATGTTCGAGGGCAAGCAGCGGGCGATGATCCCGGCGATCCTGGGCATGGTCTCGGTGCTGGCCCCGACGCTGGGCCCCACGGTCGGCGGCTGGCTGACCGACGCGGCCGGATGGCGCTGGATCTTCTACATCAACATCCTGCCCGGCATCCTGGTGACCCTTCTGGCCATCAAGTTCATCCGCGTCGACCGGCCCAGGCTGGAGATGCTCAAGACCATCGACTACTCCCACCTCGCCGCCATGGCGGTGTTCCTGGGCGGGCTGGAATATGTGCTCGAGGAAGGCCCCCGCCACGACTGGTTCGGCGAGCCTTCGATCGCCACCGCCGCCTGGATGTCCTTCGTCGCTTTCCTGCTGTTCCTGGAGCGCTCGTTCAATTCCGGCGGACCGGTGGTTCGGCTGTCGCCTTTCCGCAAGCCGACCTTCGTCTTTGCCTGCGTGTTCAACCTGGTGATCGGGTTCGGGCTCTATTCGGCCACCTATCTGATCCCGGTCTTCCTGGGTCGGGTGCGCGGCTACAACAGCCTGGAGATCGGCACCACTGTCGTGGTCACTGGCGTCGCCCAGATCTTGTCGACCGTGATCGCCGCGCGACTATCCCAACGGGTCGATCCGCGCATCCTGATCACCGTCGGCCTCAGCGCCTTCGCCGGCAGCCTGTTCCTGACTTCGCACATGACCCCGGAATGGGGCTTCCACGCCTTGCTCTGGCCGCAAGCCCTGCGCGGCTTCGCGATCATGCTGTGCATCGTGCCCAGCGTGACCCTGGCCCTGAGCGGCTTCGAGATGGCCGAGCTGCGCTACGCCTCGGGCCTGTTCAACCTGATGCGCAACCTCGGCGGGGCGATCGGCATCGCCGTGGTCAACACTTGGCTCGGCGACAACACCCGCATCCACGTGGCCCGGATCGGCGAAAGCCTGGGCGAGGCCGGTCGCGTCGCGCCCGACTTCATGGCCGGCCTGGCCGCCAAGATCGGCGAGCGCACTCCTGACCACGCGCAGGCGGTCCTGATGGCCCAAGGAGAACTGGCCAAGCTCGTTGGGCGAACAGCGATGACCCTGGCCTTCAATGACGTCTTCCGTCTGATGTCATGGATCTTCCTGGCCGCTCTGGTCATGGCGCCGTTCTGCAAACCCGCGCCGCAGACCTCCGCCCCGCCGCCTGATGCGCACTAGGCGCCGGACATGGACAGCGCAACCTTGGCCGGTTAAGCCTTCGCCGGCTCGACTGGCCAAGGCGAGGATCCTCGAGAACCTATGAACGCGCCCCTGACCAGCATCTTCGCCGAGCGCGTGGCCGGCGCCCACCGTTTCGGGCTCGAACGCGTCCGCCGCGCGGTGCGCTTCGCCGTCGCCCATCGTGACCGCAAGCTTCCCCGCCTGGCCCAGATCCGCAATCTCGACTACCCGGCCGCCAGCGGAAAGCGCGCCGCCCGGCTCTACGTGCCGATCGACGCTCCGGCCACGGGTCCCGCCATCCTGTTCTTCCACGGCGGCGGCTTCGTGATCTCCGACATCGAGACCCACGACGCCCTGTGCCATCGCCTCGCCCACGCCGCCGGCGTGCGCGTGGTGTCAGCCGGCTATGGCCTGGCGCCCGAGCATGCCTTCCCCTCACAGATCGACGACGCGCGCGCGGCGCTCGCCTGGCTGCGGGACCAGGCGACCGAGCTGGGAATCGACCCTGGCCGGGTGGCCGTGGCCGGCGACAGCGCCGGCGCCTATCTGGCCGCCACCGTGGCGGGCGAGGCCAACGCCGCTCACCCCGGCGCGGTGCGGGCGCAAGGCTTGTTCTACCCCCTGGTTCACCTGGACGACGAGGTTTGGGCCCAGACCCTGCTGCGCGACGCCCGGCTGATCGGTCGCCTGGCCGTCGCCTATATCAACGCCCAACTGGCCAGCGCCCATGCGCCGTCGCTGGTCGACGCTATCGGCCCAGCCACGCCTCAGACCTTCCTGGTCACCGGCACGGTGCTGGACCCCGTCCATCCCGACGCCGTCGACTACGCCCGGGCCCTGGAGAAGGCCGGCGTCAGTGTCGAGCTGAAGGAATATCCAGGCCAGGCCCACGGGTTCGCCAACTTCACCCACGTCCTGCCTGTGGCGGTCGAGGCCGTCGCGGCGCTTGGCGCCCGCCTGGGGAAGGCGCTACGAGACGGCGCATGACCTCCGCCGCCCACAAAACGACTCTCTATATCGACGCCGACGCCTGCCCCGTGAAGGACGAGGTCTACAAGGTCGCCGCCCGCTACGGGCTGAAGACCTTCGTGGTCTCCAACAGCTGGATCCGCGTCCCCCTGACCCCGGCCATCGAGCAGATCGTGGTCGACGCCGGTCCCGACATCGCCGACGACTGGATCGCCGAGCGGGCCGGGCCGGGCGACGTGGTGATCACCAATGACATTCCGCTGGCCGACCGAGTGCTGAAGGCCGGCGGCCAGGCGCTGGGCACGACGGGCCGCCCGTTCACGATGGACACCATAGGTTCGGCGCTGGCCTCGCGGATGATCGGCGAGCATCTGCGCTCGATGGGCGAGATCACCAGCGGGCCCAAGGCCTTCGGCCCCGCCGATCGCAGCAAGTTCCTGCAAGCGCTGGACACCGCCGTGGTCAAGGCCCGGCGCGTAGTCCGATGATCGAGATCACCAGCTGGTTGCGGATCGAAGACGACGAGATCGTCGAGAAAGCGACCCGCGCTTCGGGGCCAGGTGGTCAACACGTCAACAAGACCAGCACGGCGATCGAGCTGCGGTTCGACGTACGCAACTCCCCCACCCTGCCCGAAGACGTGAAGACCCGGCTTGAGGCGCTCGGCGGCAGTCGCATGACGCTGGACGGCGTGCTGGTGCTGTTCGCCCAGGGCAGTCGATCGCAGGAAATGAATCGCCAGGAGGCGCGCGAGCGACTGGTCGAGCTGATCAAGCGCGCGACCGAGAAGCCCAAGCCGAGGCGGCCGACCAAGCCGACCTATTCCAGCAAACTCAAGCGACTGGAGACCAAGGGCAAGCGCTCGGGCGTCAAGGCGCTGCGGGGCCGACCCAAAGGCGACGACTGAGCCGCGCGCCCTCAAAGGACGTTGAGCTTGAGCACGAAAACGCACCCATAGGGCGATTATATTGCCCTGGACAATCCATGCGGAAGCCGCCCAGATAGCCAAGCGCTAGTGGCGGAGGGTGGCCCCCATGTGCCTTTCAGTACGCGAAATGACGGCGTCCGAAGTCGATCTGATCATCGACTACTTTCACACGGCGCAGCCCGAACATCTGGAGCTGATCGGGGTCGATCCCGCACTGCTGCCTGAGCCTCAGGCCTGGCGCAGCTATTACACG
>Ga0307515_10024464_pt1 | contig 10522 bp, 7 predicted proteins | sample 17_EM_MG_FD_194513 | JGI IMG/M metagenome (GOLD analysis project Ga0307515, IMG submission 194513) | Populus trichocarpa ectomycorrhiza microbial communities from riparian zone in the Pacific Northwest, United States - 17_EM | ecosystem: Host-associated > Plants > Roots > Unclassified | place...
TTCGGTTTCGACACGATGTCGAAGCTGAAGCCGGTGTTCCGGCAGTCGCGCATCAACGGCCTGGGTCTGCTGGCGCCGCCCTACGGCGCCTTGTTCGGGCGGATGCTGAAGCTGATGCTGCGACGGTAGGCTCCTGCTGCGCCGGCTCGCACTCAGGCTTACGGCGTGCAGCGGTAGACCATCAGCAGTGCGTAGGCGTGATTCGGTACGCCCGAGTTGTTGTGCACGCCGCCGCTGTCGCCCGCCTGCGTGTTCGGTCCGCAGGAGGACTGCGCGTCGGAAACCTTCCCCGGATTGCCCTTGCAGGTCGGGTTGTGTTCCGGGGGTCGAGCATGGCCACTGCCGCTGCCGCCACACTCCCGACAACGTACGCGGACTTTTCTGTGCGGTGGAGATCAGATGCATGCAGATCGCGAATTCGGCCTAGCGATCTGAGCGAGGCGCCGATTGGCGGCTCAGGACGAGCGTCACGACGTAGTCGGCCTTCGCGATGGGCTTGCCGCTGACCGGGTAGGGATCGATCTGCACCAGGCGCATGTCATGGTTCAGGACGCGCACCGCTTGCGCCGCGCTCGGCGCGATGTGCAGTTCGCGCGTCTCCCTCGGGCCTGACCCGTGCTGCAGCCAGACCCGTGCGGTGACGTCGCCTGCCCAGACGCACTGCTCGCCCTTGGGGCAACGCGAATCGGCCGTCACGCCCTCGAACCCGATTCGCAGCGTCCCGTCGCGTGCTGGCGCGGACTCTCCCGCCCTGAGGCTGAAGTTCCTGTCGGGCTCGATGTGCGCCGGTGGGGCCGGGCCTGCCGTGCCGCATGCGGTCCACGCGAGCGATGCGACGACCGTCGCTGCGGCCAGCCTCATGGACCGCCTCTCTTCCAGTTGAGATCCATGCCCGGCGCCGCAGGCACGCGCGCCGCCAAGGTTTCGGCCCGCGTGAGCAGCGGGCTGCCCGGCACGTGTTCGCGGCGCAGAAAGGCGAGCGTCGTTCGCAGCAATTCCAGCTGGGCGTCGTCGAGCGGACCGCCGCTGCACAGCAGAAGCGCCAGCTCGGCCTGCGGCAGGCGCGGCAAGTCCTTGGGCACGGCAGTCAGCTTGCCGACCCAGTGCGTGGCCAGCCGGCCCAGGGCCTCGGTGCGGCCCAGGGCGCTATCGACCCGCGCCTGGGCCAGCGCCAGCCCGAACCGCGCCCGGCGCTGGTCGGCCGCCTGGCCCAGCGCGGCGCCGGCCTGGTCCAGTCGATCTTGCGCCGTGGCTGCATCGCCGAGCGCTGCGGCGCAGGCGGCGGCGACGGAGAAGACTTCCAGGCGCAGGATGCGCGGGGCGCCGTCGGCTTCGATCAACGACAACACTTGCGCGATGGCTTCGTCGGCGGCGGGGTGATCGCCGAGCCATCGATGCGCGTTGGCCGACTTCAGCAGCAAGCTGATCTTCCCCGCAGTCCAGTACGGCGGCACTTGCGCCAGCGCGGCGCGCGCGACCTCGAGCACCTGCGCGAACTGCCCTTCGGCGCTTGCCAGATCGGCGCGGTGCACCTCGAGTTGAAGCATCTGAATCTTCCCCAGCCGCAGCGGGCCGCCGGCCTGGCGCAGATCGATGGCGGCCTGCGACGCGCGCCGCGCGGAGGCCAGGTCGCCGAGCCCCTCGTGTACGCGGGCCAGGCCGAGGTGCGCCTCCGCCAGGTATTCGGCGCTGGTGTTCGGGTGCTGGGCAAAGATCGCGATCACACGTTGCCATTCGTCGCGTGCCTGGTCGAACGGCGCATGCAGCGTGAGGGCATGCGCCAGGTCGCTTCGCGCTTCGCCGCTGTGGCTGCTGGAGGCGCCGAAGCGGGCGTCGAAAAGATCGACCGCCCGCCGGTGCGTGGCCGCGGCGCCCTCGGCGTCGCCGCCGTACATGCGCGCGCGGCCGAGCCGCTGCTGCGTCACCGCTTCGAGCCAACCCGTCTCGCTGGGCGGCAGCTGCCGCATCAGCGCGATGGCGGCCTCGCCCGCGGCCGCCGCGCGCGCCGAGTCGCGCTGCGCGTAGATCGTCGTTTCGAGCGACAGCCCCTCGGCCAGGGCCCACGATGACGGCGCACTGCGGCGCAGCCCGGTGACCGCCGCATCGACCAACGCGCGGCATTGATCGCCGCGCTCGCTGCCGAGCAGCACGCCGGCCAGCTGCAGCCGGCACTGCTGGGTCTCGAGATGCTCGTCGCCGAAGACCGCGCGCGAGGCCTCCAGCGCGCGCTCGTCGAGCGCCGTCGCTTCGTCGTACAGGCGCATGTCGCAGTACAGCTGGCCGAAGGTGCGCAGCAGTTGGGCGTGCGCTTGCGGATGGTCGTCGCGCAGGCGGTCGATCTGCAGCACGCCGCGCGCCAGCAGTTCGCGCGCGGTCAGCCGGCGGGCGGCTTCAGGATCGGCTTGCTCTTCGGAGTTGACGCGGAACACACGGACCATGAAGTCGCCGATTGCCGCCGAGCGCGCGCCTTCGCGGCGGGCATCGGCGGCGGCTTCGCGCTCGGCCGCGGCGGCGGCCTCGGCGCGTGCGGTGGCCGCCGTCGCCAGCGCGGAAGCGGCTTCGGCAGCGGCGCGTCCGCGGCGGGCCAGCGCGGCCTGCCACCAGGCCGCGGCCAGGCCAGCCAGCAGCGCCACGATCACCAAGGTCGTCGCGCCGACGCCGATGGCCAGCGCAAAGGCCAGCGTCACCGCCGCCGCGGCGGCGCTCGCGCGCCGGTGGCGCCTGACGAAGCGTGCCGTGCGGTAGGCCAGCGAGTCCGGCCGCGCCTGCACCGGGCGGCCGTCGAGCACGGCCTGGAGGTCCTGGGCCCAGGCGTCGACCGTCGGGTAGCGCTCGGCCGGCGCCTTCTTCAACCCCTTGTTGAGGATCGCATCGAGGTCGCCGCGCAGCGCGCGCGCCAGCCCGCGGTCGAGTGCGGCGTCGCTCGCCAGCGGCGGGTCGACGCCGGCGATCGCCTCTTCCAGCGCCGCCGCGCTGCGCCGTTCGAGCCGGTACGGCAGCGTTCCGGCGAGCAGGCCGTAGGCGACCACGGTCAGGCTGTAGATATCGCTCGCGGTGCCGATCGGCTCGCCGCGGATCTGTTCCGGGCTGGCGTAGTCCAGGGTCAGCGCGCGCCCGGCCTGCGCGGTGAGCTGGGTCTCGGCGGCGCGGTCGCCCTGCATCAGCTTGGCGATCCCGAAGTCGAGCAGGCGAACCTGGCCGGCTGCGGTGACGAGGATGTTCGAAGGCTTGAGGTCGCGGTGCACGACCAGCCGGCTGTGCGCGAAGGCCACCGCCTGGGCGACCTGCAAGAGCAGCTCGATGCGCTTGTGCAGCCCTGGCGGGAGGCTGCGGCAGTGTTCGTCGATCGACCGCCCTTCGACGTATTCGAGCGCCAGCCAGGGCCGCCCGCCGCCGTCGACACCGGCGTCGTACAGGCGGGCGATGTTCGGGTGCTCCAGCGAGGCCAGGATGTCGCGCTCACGCGCCATGCGCTCGGCCAGGCCGCCGGCCCACGACAGCCGCGGCAGCTTGAGCGCGATCTGGCGCTTGAGCTGGCCGTCGGCACGCTCGGCGAGCCACACCGCGCCCATCCCGCCGACCCCCAGTTCGCGCAGCAGGCGGTACGGGCCAACCAGGTCACCGGCTTGCGGACCAGCGGGGTGGTCGGCGTCGGCGGTGGTTTCCAGCCGCGGCAGGGTGCCGAGGAAGTCGCCGGTTTCCAGGCCGGCCTGCACCGCGAGCAGGCGGCGCAGGGTGTCCTTCAGCGCCGCGTCGGTCTCACCCAAACGGGCCAGCCAAGTGTCGTGTTCGGTTCGCGGCAGCGAGAGCGCCTCGTCCAGCAGGCGGTTCAGCGCTGGCCAGTGGGGACCGAGATCTTGGATAGCGTGCACTTCAGCGGAATGGGTGGTCGGCGGATGATGCCAGCGGGCCTGGGGCGCTGCGCCCTGCGGCTCCCCATACCGGAGATACGGGCGCGCCCAGCCGAACCGGACATCGTCCACGGCCGATTTTTGGCCGCGGTCAGATCTGAGCCTCAGCCGCGCAAGGCGCTCGCCAGCAGAAGCCGGGCCTTTTCCCAGTCGCGGCGCACGGTGCGCTCGGTGACGCCCAGGGCTTCGCCGATCTCGACTTCCTTCATGCCGCCGAAGTAGCGCATCTCGACCACCCGAGCCAGGCGGGGGTCGAGCTGGGCCAGCTGGGTGAGGGCCTCGTGCACGTCGAGGATCTCTTCTTCGGCCTCGGCGACGTTGTCGGAAACCTCGGTGCCCAGGGTGACATGCGCGGCGTCGCCGCCGCGCCGCTCGGCACGGCTGGCGCGCGCGGTGTCGACGATGATCGAGCGCATCACATGTGCTGCGTAAGCCAGGAAGTGGGCGCGGTCCTGCGGCGTCAGGCGTTGTGCGGCGGCGAACTTGAGGTAGGCCTCGTGGACCAGCACGGTGGTGTCGAGCAGGGTGTCGCGCAGGTTGCGCGACAGGCGGGCATGCGCGATCCGGCGCAGGTCGGGGTACAGCAGATCGAATAACTCGTCGAAGGCCTGGCGATCGCCCTCGCGGGCCCGTCCCAACAGCAGCGTGATGTCGCCCATCCTGGCAGCGCCCTCGGCCCGAACATCGGGCCACGGTGCATCCTACCCGCTGCTCAAACGAGCACGAACAGCCGCGTCCAGCCCTGCTGCCGAAGCGCGGTGGCCGGTGGGTTCGGCCCGGCGAGCCGGCCCGCCAGGCGATGGAAGACAGCCTGCGCCAGCGGGCGCCGCGGACGCGGTCAACGCTTGTGGTGGGACTTGGCCAACTCGTACACGGGGGTCGGGATGCCCTCCATGCGGGCCTTCAGTTGCAGCGACAGAAACTGTGAGTAGTGGCGCGACTGGTGCAGGTTGCCGCCGTGGAACCACAGGTTCGGCCCCTGCGTCGGCTTCCACATGTTGCGCAGTTCGCCTTCCCACGGCCCGGGATCCTTGGCCGTGTCCGAGCCCAGGCCCCACACCTTGCCGACCTTGTCGGCGACTTCCGGCGACACGAGTTCGGCCAGCCAGCCGTTCATCGAGCCGTAGCCGGTCGCGTAGACGATCAGGTCGGCCGGCAGCTCGGTGCCGTCGGTGAGCGTCACCGAGCGCGGATTGATGCGCTCGATGCTGACGCCGCTGCTGAGCTTAATGCTGCCGTTGGCGACCAGCTCCGACGCGCCCACGTCGATGTAGTAGCCCGAGCCGCGCCGCAGGTACTTCATGAACAGGCCCGAACCGTCCGGTCCGAAGTCGAGCATGAAGCCGGCCTTCTCGAGCCGCGCATACAGATCGGCGTCGCGCTTCTTCATCTCGTCATAGACCGGCACCTGCATCGGCGCCATGATCTTGTAGGGGACCGAGGCGAAGATCAGGTCCGCCTTGTCGGTCGTCACCCCGGCCTTCACCGCCGCTTCGGAATACAGGCCACCGAGGGCCAGTTCCATCAACGACTCAGACGGCGCGATGTGCGTCGAGCTGCGCTGGACCATGGTCACGTCCGCGCCGTGTTCCCAGAGCGCCGCGCAGATGTCGTGCGCCGAGTTGTTCGAGCCCAGCACGACGCACCGCTTGCCCCGCCAGGCCTGCGGCCCGGGGTGCCGACTCGAGTGGTGCTGCTCGCCTTCGAAGGTCTCGGCGCCGGGGATCGCCGGCACGCTCGGGTAGCCCGAGACGCCCAGCGCGAAGACCAGTTGCTTCGGTCGCAGCGTGAGCTCGCGTCCGTCGCGCTCGACGACGACCTCCCATTCCTGGGTCGCGTCGTCGAAGCGCGCCTTCTTCGCGGTCGTCGAGCCCCAGTAGTTGAGCTCCATCACCTTCGTGTACATCTCGAGCCAGTCGCCGATCTTGTCCTTCGGCGCGAACACCGGCCAGTGGTCCGGGAACGGCAGGTAGGGCATATGGTCGTACCAGACCGGGTCATGCAGGCACAGGCTCTTGTATCGCTTGCGCCAGGAGTCGCCGGGCCGCGCGTTCTTCTCGACGATGAGCGTGGGCACGCCGAGCCGGCGCAGGCGCGCGCCGAGCGCGATGCCACCTTGCCCGCCGCCGATGATGACGACATAGGGCTGCTCGGTGTGGCCCAGCGCAGCCGCTTCGTCCTGGCGCTGCTCGAGCCAGGTCTTGCGCCCCGGGTGCACGCCGTGCTCAGCGCCCTTGATGCGGCGCTCGCCCTTGCGTTCCTCGAAGCCCTTCAGCTCGTTCATCGTCGTCAGCAGCGTCCAGGCCTTGCCGTCGCGCAGCCGCAGGTGGCCGCGGCCGCGAGCGACGGCGGTCTCGAAGGTGAACCACGCCTCGACCACGCCCCCGGCCTCGGCCGCTTCGCCCTCGATGGCGAACGCGGTCGGTTTCGTATCGGCCAGCCGCGCGTTCAGCATGGCGCGGATCGCCTCGGGCCCTTCCTGCGTGCGGATGTTCCAGGTGAACGCAACCAGATCGCGCCAGTAGCAATCCGGCTCGAACAGGGCGACGGCGGCTTCGACATCGCCGCGCTCGAGCGCCGACGTGAAGGCGGACAGCCACGCGTCGGCCATCTGCGTTGGGTGGGTGGACAGGTCTGCCATTTCGCATCTCCTTCGCGTGAAACCGGTTCGCCCCCACGCGGTGGCAACGGGACGGCCATCATTCGCTCACTGCAAAGCCCACCGTCAGAGAAAAAACCCGAAGTTCACAGCGCAGGGCGGTTTCGAAAGTCAGCGGCCAGAGAGCAACGCGCCGGCATTCGGCACCACCGGCTCCAGTCCGAGGTGATCGAGGTTGTCGGGATCTCGAAGCCGGCCGGGCTGCCCGCCTCAGCCACCGTCATGGCTTTCAGCTTCGTCCCTTGCGAGGGGCCGGCGACTCGTCGGCGAAGAGCTCGAACACGACGCCGCGCAGCCAGCGATTGGCCGGCGAGCGGTGGTACTTGGCGTGCCAGAAGACGTTGATCGCGACATCGGGCAGCTTGGCCGGGTGCGGCGCCTTGACGAGGCCAGACGGCTCGAGCAGCCGGTCCGCGAGCCGCTCGGGCACGGTGGTGATCAGGTCCGAGCTCTGCAGGATGTGGCCGACGCTGACGTCGTGCGGCACGGTCAGCCGCACCACGCGCTCGACGCCGCTGCGCAGCAGCAGCCCGCGACGCCGATCATGCCGCCATGGAAGTGCTCGCCGGGGCCGAAGAAGGAGACAGGCATGAGCGACACATCGACAGTCTTTCCGACCGAAGTGCGCTGGGAAGGCGACGGGACGCACCGCATCCCGTTCCTGACCTACACGAGCGACGCGCTCTACCAGCGCGAGACTCGAGCGCTTCTTCTACAAGAACCACTGGTGCTACGTCGGCCTCGGGGGCCGAGGTGCCGAACCCGGGCGACTTCAAGCGCACGGCGATCGGCGAGCGCTCGGTGATCCTGGTGCGCGACGCCGTAGGCGCGATCAACGTCGTCGAGAACGTCTGCGCCCACCGCGGCATGCGCTTCTGCCGCGAGCGCCACGGCAACCGCAAGGACTTCGTCTGCCCATACCACCAGTGGAGCTACACGCTCAGGGGCGACCTGCAGGGCGTGCCGTTCCGGCGCGGCGTCAAGCAGGCCGGCCAGGTGATGGGCGGCATGCCGGCCGACTTCAAGACCAGCGAGCACGGCCTGACGAAGCTGAGGGTCGCGACGCGCGGCGGCGTCGTGTTCGCGTCCTTCGACCACGACGTCGAGCCCTTCGAGGACTACCTCGGCCCGACGATCCTCGGCTACTTCGACCGCCTCTTCAACGGCCGCAAGCTCACGATCCTCGGCTACAACCGCCAGCGCATTCCGGGCAACTGGAAGCTGATGCAGGAGAACATCAAGGACCCGTACCACCCGGGCCTGCTGCACACCTGGTTCGTCACCTTCGGGCTCTGGCGCGCCGACAACAAGTCGCAGCTGCGCACGGACGGCAGGCACCGCCACGCGGCGATGATCTCGACGCGCGGCTCGGCCGGCAAGTCCGAGCAGGTGACGCAGGTGTCGAGCTTCAAGGCCAACATGCAGCTCAACGACCCGAGCTTCCTCGATATCGTGCCCGAGCCCTGGTGGGGCGGGCCGACCGCGGTGATGACGACGATCTTCCCGAGCGTGATCCTGCAGCAGCAGGTCAACAGCGTCAGCACGCGCCACATCCAGCCCAGCGGCCACGGCTCGTTCGACTTCGTCTGGACCCACTTCGGCTTCGACGACGACGACGAGACGATGACGCAGCGCCGGCTGCGCCAGGCCAACCTGTTTGGCCCGGCCGGCTTCGTCTCGGCCGACGATGGCGAGGTGATCGAGTTCTCGCAGCAGGCCTTCGAGTCCAAGCCCTTCCACCGCACGCTCGCCGAGCTCGGCGGGCGCGAGGTCGAGAACACCAAGCACATGGCACCGAGACCTTGATCCGCGGCATGTACCGCTATTGGCGCGACGCACCGGTGCCGTCGTCGACGAGCACCGGGGATCGACGAACTGGGTGCGGCGCGTGCAGCTCGGAGCGCACGCCCAGATGCGGCTAGCATACGGACATCGGAGACGCATCCCTATCACTGATGACTAACGGTTTGGTCGCACCACAATTCGGCCTGGTTGGCGATCACGATCGGCAGCGCAAGCAGCAGCCCCACCAGCCGGACACTGCCCTCCCTCAGGCGTACCTGTCACCGTTCCTGCCCCAAACAGTACCGACGGTCATCATCAGGCGCCGTCGCCTGATCGAGACCGGTGCTGCTTCGGAGGGCAAGGCGGCGTCGGCGAGCGTTGATGAGGTGGTTCGTCCGGCGGTCAAGACGCCGAAGATCTACAGGCTGGAGTCGTCGAGCGCGGCAGGTCCGATCTCGATTGCGCAGCCATTGCCCGCTACGCCGACGAGCGCGAAGCCACCGGCCGAGACAGCACCGGTCGAGCAGACGCCACCCGCGGCGCCCCGGCGCCGCAAACGCGACACGCTGCGAGCGCCCCGGCTCCTCAGCCACGTCGTCTTCGATCGACCCGAACCCGAGGCGGCCGAGCACACGTCCGAGCGCACGTCCCCTGCACGCGCCGCCGTGCAACTGCCCGACTTCTCGTTGTCGGGCGACGGCCACTCCGACTACGAGGCCGTCTGCCGTGCCATCGAGCGCGTGCACGACGAGCTGAAAGCGGCCCTTCAGGCTCGCCGCTTCCGCGCTCTGTTTGCGAAGAGCAGCCTCTGACCCGACGCGAGCGCTGCGCCCGGTGGCGCAGCGTGATGCTCATCGCGTCACGATCAGTGCGTCGAGCGCGATCACGCCCCGGCCTGCGGCGTAGGCGACCAGCGGGTTGATGTCGACCTCTATGATCTCGGGCCGGGTCTGCATCAGCCTGCCGATGGCCAGCACCACGTCGGCCACTGCTTCGACATCCACCGCCGGCGCGCCGCGGAACCCGTTCAGCAACCTGGCCGCTTTCAGCGCGCGCAGCCGCTCGATGACCGCGGCGCGGGGCAGGTCGGGCGGCAGCAGCTGCACGTCGCCCAATGCTTCGACCCAGATGCCGCCCAGGCCGACCATCAGCACCGGTCCCCACTGGGCGTCGCGGCTGGCGCCAACCACCAGTTCGAGCCCGCGTTCGGCCATCGCTTCGACCAGCACGCCGTCGAGCACCAGCGCCGCGTCGGCGCGGGCGATGTTTTCGTGGAGCTGCTGCCATGCGGCTCGGAGTGCTGCCTCGTCGGCGATGCCGAGCAGCACGCCGCCGGCTTCGCTCTTGTGCGCCAGCGTCGCCGCCTGCGCTTTCAGGGCCACCGGGTAGCCGATGCGCGCGGCGATCTGCAGCCCTTCATCGGGGCTCGTGGCCAGGCCGCCTTCGGGCGTGCGGATGCCCATCTGCCGCAGCAACTGCTTGCCCAGCCACTCGGGCTGCGTGCCCTGGCCCAGCGCCGGCAAATGCTCGAAGGGCAGGGCAGAGGGCGCGCCGGCCGCGCCGGCTTGGCCGCGCCCGAAGCGCGTGGCCTGGGCCAGCGCGCGCAGCGCCCGCTCGGGCGAACGCATCACGATGGCCCTGCTGCGCCGCGCCTCTTCGACGAAGGCCGGCGCCGGCGGCACGTCTTCGTTCTGCAGCACCAGGATGGCCGGCTTGCGGCTGCCTGCCGTGCCCTTCAGGAAGGACCGCAGCCAGACCACCGACAGTGCCGGGCTGGGCATCGGCAGCGACACCAGCAGGCTGCCGACGGCCGGATCGTCCAGCACGGCCTTCGCGCCGAGTTCGACCAGTTCGGGCTTGGGGCCGATCAGCGTGCCCAGGTCCAGCGGGTTGCGCGGCGGCGTGAAGGCCGGCAGGTGTTCGCGCAATGCGTCGGCCTGCGCGGCCGACAGCGAAGGCAGCGCCAGCCCCAGCGGTTCGATGTAGTCCTGCGCGATGCCGCACAGCGCGCCCGACGCGGTGACCAGCCCCAGGCCGCCGCTCGGCGGCTCTGGAAAGCGCAAGAGCAGTTGGCCGAGATCGATCGCTTCTTCCAGCGTGTCCACCACCGAGACGCCGGCGTGTTCGACCATCAGCCGCATCGCCGCGGGGTTGCCCGCCAGCGCGC
>Ga0307515_10024465_pt1 | contig 10521 bp, 10 predicted proteins | sample 17_EM_MG_FD_194513 | JGI IMG/M metagenome (GOLD analysis project Ga0307515, IMG submission 194513) | Populus trichocarpa ectomycorrhiza microbial communities from riparian zone in the Pacific Northwest, United States - 17_EM | ecosystem: Host-associated > Plants > Roots > Unclassified | place...
TTTAGTCCTTATTGTTTTTTTTTTGTTTTTTTTTTATGATTGAGAATTTTGCTTCATAATTTTTTTGTGTCTGTCTTCTACTAATGACCTGATCCACAAGTTTTGAAGATTATCCCGGTTTAAGTTTGATATTTTTGTTAAATCCTTTTTAAAAATTGATTTTTTTAATCATTTTCATCGTTTGACTTTAAGTTACTTAACCTTAAGTTTTGTGATATGTTCTGTTTTTTTTGGAGTTATCCTTATCTTATATTTTAAGTTGAGAGTTAGTCGAGTTGACTAGATTTTTTTAAATTTAATTTTTGAATTCTGATCTCATATTGTGTTTGGTGGGTTAGTAAACTTAACATGATTTGACTTAAGTTTTTTTTTCTTTAATGTTCTTTTTTAAATTGATTTTTTTACTTTTTACTATTTAATATTTGGTTATTTAACTTTAAACTTTATGATTTTTTTCATTTATTTATTTTATTTTGAATTCATTTTCTAGATCACGTATTAATTAAATTAAACTAGACCTATCGTGAGCCATCTAGTTATAAATTATTTATCAGGCCGTTAGCCTCCGTACTTTCTCTAGCGATGAAATCACTCCATGCCTTGTTTAAACCACCCTCCTCTCCCACCAAAACCACAACCTCCTCCTCCTCTACCGCCACCACCGCATCAAAGACTAGAAAACCCGCAACCTCCTCCTCCTCCTCAAATGCACCAATTCCCTCTCCAAATCCACCAGAAATCACCACAACCATCTCCAAGACATCAGAAAACAAACCAAAGAGCTCACTTTCTGCTCTTTTTATTCCACCGACTACACCCACAGAAGCCCATTTCATCTCTCTAATTCACGGTTCCAAAACAATTCTCCAACTCCACCAAATCCACGCCCAAATCATCATCCACAACCTCTCTTCAAGCAGCCTAATTACCACCCAACTAATCTCTTCCTCTTCTTTGCGCAAATCCATCAACCACTCGCTAGCAGTTTTCAACCACCATAAACCCAAGAATTTGTTTACATTCAATGCATTAATTCGTGGGCTCGCCACAAATTCTCATTTTTTCAATGCCATTTTTCATTTTAGGCTAATGTTAAGGTCTGGCATTAAGCCTGACCGGCTTACATATCCGTTTGTGCTTAAATCTATGGCGGGTTTGTTCTCAACAGAGCTTGGTATGGCTATTCATTGTATGATTTTGAGGTGTGGGATTGAACTCGATTCATTTGTAAGAGTTTCTTTGGTTGATATGTATGTAAAAGTTGAGAAGTTGGGGTCGGCTTTCAAGGTGTTTGATGAAAGCCCTGAGAGATTTGATAGTGGGAGCAGTGCGTTGTTGTGGAATGTGTTGATTAAGGGCTGTTGTAAGGCTGGGAGTATGAAGAAGGCTGTGAAGCTTTTTAAGGCCATGCCAAAGAAGGAGAATGTGTCTTGGAGTACTTTGATTGACGGATTTGCAAAAAATGGGGATATGGATCGTGCTATGGAGCTTTTTGATCAAATGCCAGAGAAGAATGTGGTTTCTTGGACCACAATGGTTGATGGGTTTTCGCGGAATGGAGATAGTGAGAAGGCGCTGTCAATGTTTTCTAAAATGTTGGAGGAAGGGGTGAGGCCGAATGCTTTCACCATTGTTTCTGCTCTTTCTGCTTGTGCAAAGATTGGTGGCCTTGAAGCTGGGTTACGGATACATAAATATATCAAGGATAATGGTCTCCATTTGACTGAAGCACTCGGGACTGCCTTGGTCGATATGTATGCCAAATGTGGGAATATTGAGTCTGCAAGTGAGGTGTTTGGAGAGACAGAACAGAAGAGTATTCGTACATGGACTGTTATGATATGGGGTTGGGCAATCCATGGACATTCTGAGCAAGCGATTGCATGCTTTAAACAGATGATGTTTGCAGGTGTGACTTTTTTTTGGTGCAATTCCATTCAGTTTACCTCCTTTTTTTTCCAGTTTACTCTAATCCCATTCAATTGTTTTGCAATTCTCGAAAACTTGAGTTTGTCATATTTGCAGGTATAAAACCAGACGAGGTTGTATTTCTTGCCTTATTAACTGCTTGCATGCATTCTGGCCAAGTAGATATTGGACTTAACTTCTTCGATAGCATGAGGCTTGATTACTGCATTGAACCCTCTATGAAACACTATACATTGATTGTTGATATGCTAGGTAGGTCTGGTCAGCTTAAAGAAGCCCTCAGATTCATTGAACGCATGCCAATGAATCCTGATTTTGTGATATGGGGAGCACTCTTTTGTGCTTGTAGGGCTCACAAAAAAACCAAAATGGCAAAATTTGCTTTAAATAAACTCCTGAAGCTTGAACCTACACATACTGGGAACTACATCTTCTTGTCAAATGCTTATGCTGCTCTAGGCCAATGGGAAGATGCGGAGAGAGTAAGAGTTCTGATGCAGAATAGAGGTGTTCACAAAAATAGTGGATGGAGTTGCATTGAGGTGGAGGGTCAAGTGCATCGCTTTGTATCTGGTGATCATGATCACAAGGATTCAAAAGCGATATGCCTGAAATTAGAAGAAATAATGGCAGGTGCAGTGAAACAAGGATACATACCTGGAACTGAGTGGGTACTTCATAATATGGAACAAGAAGAAAAAGAAGATGTGTTGGGAAGTCATGGTGAGAAGTTAGCACTTGCTTTTGCGCTCATTTGTACTTCTCCTGGGATGACTATTAGGATTGTGAAAAATCTTCAAGTATGTGGGGATTGCCATTCTTTGATGAAATATGCTAGTAAGATAAGTCAAAGGGAGATCATGTTGAGAGATATGAAGCGATTCCATCATTTCAAGGATGGATCTTGTTCATGTAGAGATCACTGGTAAAATGGTACGCGATCCAGGCCTTGTATAGCAAATTTACTTATATATTCATCTCTGTTCAATTTTCTATAACCCAGCATTCTAGTCTTTTTCATACTTGTATTTGATATTACTGCAATACTATCTCTTTGCTTGATATAGGACCCCAAACCATATGAACCCAACATCATACCTCTATGACATAGTCTCACATCTATGGCAATAGATCTACAAGCTCATCTGTAAACATCACATCCCCTGAGATCTAAGACACCGGCTGTCAGAAATCTGAGGTAAGATAAGGATGGATTGGGTTGCATTTTGACATGATTCAGGATGAGGTAAGTTAAGGATGGCTTGGGCTGCATTTTGACATGATTCAGGAGCAGACGGCATGGCATGCTTGCACATCCCCCGAGATCTAAGACACCAGCTGTAAGAAATCTGAGGTTTGTTGGTGGAACTGTTCCTCACATGATAATGATTCTAGATGGCATCTCAATGGGGAAGCTTGGTTGCTCTATTACTGGAGGATTGCTTTGGGACATCTTTGGTTGTTGGTTTGTTTGGTTCACAGCCATTTGGATGAAGCAACTAACGCATGGAGGCTGAACTATGGGGAGTGAGGATTAAAGCTGGAACAGGACTTCATTAATCTGACCATATTAGCAGGCTAAAACAACAAATTGTCTCGTCAATAGCTCTCAGATTTTCTAACTAGTTAGCAATATGGTTCAAGGGTTCCTGGTTACTGTCATCACACTCTTCATTTGTGCTTGGTATTGAGAACATATTTATCAGAGTAACTATTCAAAGAAGAGAAAAAAGGACGTTCTTTTGAGTTACAAGACCTGATGAACAGATCTTGATTCAGTGTGTCCCATTACAGCATGACAACGTGGGAGAGGAATATCAAGGTCCAGAAGGGCATGCCTACTTTTGTATTTGACATGATTGATGCCTTAAAAAGAGACAACACAGAAACTGAGCTACTATCCATCATTGCTTGAATGCATGCATAGACTAGAGAGCAAGATCAAGGTACCCCCCCTCATGTGCCTGAGGATTGCAATCATGCAAAGCAAATGGACCCTGAAAATGTTGTCAAAACAATAGCTAAAATCCGAGAGTGCTGAATCATGGGGTCACGGTAGTCTACCATTTGGCTTGGAGGGTATGTTGGTTTGCATGAGTAGACGCACAATGAACCTAAGGCTATCATGTATTCATGATTGCAAGGATGCTGTTTTTTCTGTATCAATGATTTTTCTTTTTCTTTTTCCTTCTTTTTGTTGAGATGGTATGATTTACTTTCAAAATCTCACCATTTTTAAGGGCAAAAACTTCTACTGTGAATTTGCGATAGCATTTTCTACCAAGGTCATGCAACTACGACTCTACGAGAGGGGCTTCTCCTAATTCCTTCTAGATTCAAACCGGATCCATTAAGCCAAGATAGCACAGAGCCACCCCTCCGCACAGAGCCACCACTCCCAAGGCCATAGATGCACCCACAACGGAGAGCCAACAGACCAGAATCCCCCAACTCGCGCAAAGAAACCAGCATACAGCCAGATCCCTAGCAAACCCAACTTCATGCGAGAAACCAACCACGTGAAAAGAATTGTTCCAATCCACAGTATTTGCTATCAAAAGCCACAGTAAATAGTTGAGCTGATGGTTTTTAGGTTTTTTTTAAAAAAAAATTCAACAAAAAGTTGAAAAAAAAACCCTAACATGACAAAAAAAAAACACGCAATGGATTTGTCCGTGTCTAATTTATTAAGAAAAGACACTTTAAACTTATTAATGCCCATATTTTCTCGTGTAAAATCTTGGTATCTATATCATCATTTAACGTTACATATTTAATTATATCATTATTAATAAATAAATTAATTAATTAATTAATTAATTAAAATTTGAAAAGAAAATCAGACACTTAAAATGGACCCTTCTGTTAAAAAAAGAAGATTTGAAAATAAAAATGATAAAAGAAAAAAGCATGTATGAAGGTGGACTTCTTCCATCGCTCCTTCACAACCCTTCCCTACCCGTGCTGTCACTCCATCAAACCCATTTCACCCCCTTCCTCGCAAGAAAGAAGAAGCGCCCATCCATCCTCACTAACCATACCATCAATCAATCAATTAATCCTTAATTTTATTTTTATTTTTGTAAAAATCAGTTAAAAAATGGTGAAGAAAAAAGTACCAGATTGGCTCAACAGCTCTCTCTGGTCCACCACTCCTTCCGCCTCCTCCTCGTCCACCGCCACCACCGACACCAATATCTTCGACCACCACTCACCCACCACCGCCTCTCCACCCCTCGAATCCCCAATCAATCCACCGCTACCTCCTGCGGCTATCAGAGACGAGCAACAACAGCAGCCGCCGCGTCATCATCATAATCATCATCATCCTCAAAAACCTGAGATTAAAGATAAGCTTTCCAAAAGCAGCATCGTTGACGACGACGACAACAACAATAGTATTATTAATAATAATTATAGTGATGATAATATTATTACTAATAAAATAATTATTACTAATAATGATATTCGAAATGTTGATGATGATGAGAGCGCTGCAGAGGATATTTCTAAGCAGGCTCTGCTTCTGACTGAGGTCACTTCAAATTTTCTTCTTTTCTTCTTTTTTTAATTTTAATTTTTGAAATTTGTGTTTAAAGCTGTGTCTTTTTTGTGGTTGCAGCTATCAAAGAAGGTGATAAATATGGGGGAATTGAGAAGAATTGCTTCTCAAGGGATACCTGATGGTGCTGGTATTCGTTCCACGGTTTGGAAGGTAATAAATTTGTATTTGTTTTTTTTAAAAAAAAATTTGGGGTTGTTGAGAGAATCCGAAAGAAATTAGAGATTTTGGTGTTTTTTTTTTTTTTAAGAAAACTGGATTTTAATTTTTTTTTAGTAAAAGAAGTGTTTTCTGAGATGAATGTACTGTAGTAATGGGTCAAACTTGAAAATCTGATTTTCCAAGCTTATGGTGAGTTGGGTTTGAAAAATTAGAAATGTAGAGATTTTGGGTTTCAAGAGAGATGAAATTTGATGCCTAGAGGCCGTGAAAGTATTATTCTCTCCTTCCTTTGTTGAATGGAGTGAGTGTCTTGCATGTTGATTTGGGGCAATGGGATGGTCTGGATTTAAGCTTATTGATTGTGTGTGGCAGCTCTTGTTGGGGTATTTGGCACCTGATCGTTCACTTTGGTCGTCTGAATTGGCCAAGAAGAGATCTCAGTACAAGCATTTTAAAGAGGATCTTTTGATGAATCCTGTAAGTCACATGGCATGGATTTTAATGCCTTATTTAGCTAGTCATTTAATGGGGAATTAAAACGATTGTAAAGGTTAGAAAATATAATACAGCGTGATTGTTATCCAATTTGTTGCTGGGTTTTTGTTGATGTTTTCTTTTGGTTTTAACATCTTAAATAAATGGGTTTTCTGGAAAGTCCTCACATTTTTTACAGCATTGGGAAATGTTAAATTATGAAGATGCTGCAAAAATAAGTTAAATTCCATCCCGGTTGTATGCTTTCATGAAATGTAACTAGGTGAGCTAGATTAGCTTGGCCTCTCATAAGTAGGATACTAGTGTGGGCTAGTGGACTAGCGAAGTCCTTTTTGCTATAAGGAGGATGTGCTGCTGCTTTCAGTTTAATGTTTTAATTCTTGTCAAAGTTTCTGGGATTCTGATTTTTTTTTGTGGTTGGTTAGTCAGAAATAGCAAGGAGGTTGGAGAAAACCACTGTTCTCAACAATGACAATGGAAAATCTGAAAGCCGTTGTGTACTCTCAAGATCAGAGATAACTCATGGGGAGCATCCTTTGAGCCTTGGTAAGAGCAGCGTTTGGAATCAATTCTTTCAGGTATGAAATCAACTGGTTCATGACAACAGATACTGACTTTGGATATTGTGTACTATTGTGCAAGCCTACCAACAGTTGTTACTTCCCTTTCTCTATGTCTAAAATCTCTAAAACTTTTCAGTCAGTTTTTTTCCCCTCTTTCTGGGTGTAGAAACTTTGCAGTCAGTTAATATGGCAAAACCAATCTGTATGTAGCTTCTTTTTTAGAGAATTTGAAAGGGAAAATGAAGTCTTGAGGAAACGTGAATTTTCTCTCCAGTGGTAGTAATGGCTTTGAACTGGATAGGTCTTGGTTTGGAACTTTGACCAGAAAAATGTTAAACAAATACTGAAGTAAAATTGATAATGCCTTACTCATTCTTCTTCGAGCTGTCCTGGGAATATGATTTAGCCTCATTCCGCATCATGAGAGCAATTGGTCATGTATATTGAATGCCCCTGGTTGCTATAACTTAGTTTTTGCAAGTGTGAAGTTTGTGTATGTGACCTGATATGTGTAAGGATGATAGCTTGGTGCCCATGTCCATGATATTTTTTACTTGAAGTGAAATTTTAAACACTCTTTGCTGTTGCAAAACAATATACTAATATTCACAGGATATTTGCACTGTCTGTCTAAAATATCCATCTCCAACCTTGGCATTTTGTAGGACTCGGAGATCATAGAGCAGATTGATCGAGATGTGAAACGCACTCATCCAGACCTGCACTTCTTTTCTGGGGACTCATCTCTTGCAAAATCTAATCAGGTGTTCTCTTGTTTTTTTTTTTTTTTTTTTTTTTTTATATTTGATATTAACCTAAAATCTGTTTTGCGGACTTATTTGTGCCTCTCATCTTCAGGAGGCTTTGAGAAACATACTGACTGTATTTGCAAAGTTAAATCCGGGTATACGATATGTTCAAGGGATGAATGAAATTTTGGCACCACTATTCTACATATTCAAAAATGACCCTGATGAGGAAATGGCGGTAAGCTCATGCTGTTGCTTTCTTCTTTGTCAGAAAGATATTTTATTATTGAATTCTTTGTGCACTTCTGTGGAAATGGTGGATGCAGAGAAAGTCTCCATAATTTAATACATCAATGCCATTGCTATCCAGAGAGCATAACGAAGTTAACTAAATAAATGAAGATTTGATAGGTGTTAATATGTCAATGCATTATCTTGTGCCACCAATGAATTGTTAGACCAGGACAGATGCATAATAATAAGAGTGTGCATCATATCCATTATCATCATTGATCCTGTGATTTGGTGTAACCATTTTATGTCATGTTTTAGTTATCCTTTTAGGTTTCATTTTGTTTATCATTTCCTTTATTCAAGTCCTGCAGGCCTGTGCAGAAGCAGACACATTTTTCTGCTTTGTTGAGCTGTTGAGTGGATTTCGGGATCATTTCTGTCAGCAACTTGACAACAGTGTTGTGGGAATTCGATCAACTATTACAAGATTGTCACAGCTTCTGAAGGAGCATGATGAAGAGCTTTGGCGTCATCTTGAGATCACAACCAAAGTAAGACACTATCGTAATGTATATAGAAAATATTCAGTTGCCAAGACATTGTTTGTCACATATGGATGATTTTGTATTCTAATATAATTACGAAACAATAGTTTCTTTGATGTACAAGATGAAAAAGTGCATGAATTTCAGATAGTTTTTTTTGAAATGGTATAAGTTGGGTTTGTGCTCATAACACGCATCAGCTTTCATAAATTTTTAAACCTTAAGCAACATTTATTTGAACAATAGATTAGTTATGGCGTATGCTTTATCTTTTGGTCAAATAATTCTTCTGAAATGCTTGCTTCTTTTTGTCTAAAAACAACAGGTAAACCCCCAGTTTTACGCATTTCGGTGGATTACTCTGCTCCTGACTCAGGAGTTCAATTTCGCAGATAGTCTTCACATTTGGGACACACTTTTAAGTGACCCCGAGGGTCCTCAGGTAAAATTCATTTCCTCTCTATTCTTTTCCCTGAAGGTGTTTTTGATAAGTAGAACAAGGATGCCACCCTCCCAAGGACCTAATAATAGGGTATAAACTCTTTAGACCTCTATTATCCCTAGGGTTCCTCTTTATATCATAATCTAGCTAAGTACTTTGATGAACATTTGTATCTCTATGGCTGGAAAAGTAATGGGACTCTTGGATCCATTCACATTGAGCTGAAATTGTTCTGGTAGAAAATCATGAAATGGATTGTGTAAATGCTGTAGGATGGCATACTTTTGGAAAAATGGCTCCCTTACGGTTCCACCTGTTGGCTACAAGCCTGTTCAATATTGGACTGAAGTGATTGTACACTGTTTATGTTGAAGAGGGTCTTATATGATGTTAGAGAATAATATAAATCATATCCTGGGACCTCACCTAAGAGTTAAGCTATTGGATTGAGATGGTTCTTTGACATGTGACATGGGTGAGAGATGTGGAAATTCATCATTGGTTGCAGAGCCTTTACTAGCACTACTGTGTGTTTTGGTCAGTTTAGATGGTGAACTCTGACAGAGATGGTTAATTAGTAGTAGTGATATTGCATAGGTGATATAGTGGAACACAACGGATCATTTCCCCTTTTACTTTTGCTTAAAATCTTAGAATGATGAGCACTGTCAGCCTGTTAGTTTTGATCAAAATTTTAGGATGATGAACATTGTCAAAGCCAACAAACTAACCCCTTTTTTTTTATTTTTTTTTGCAGGAGACATTGCTTAGGGTATGTTGTGCAATGCTGATTCTCATTAGGAGGCGTCTACTAGCAGGGGATTTCACTTCTATTCTCAAGCTACTCCAGAATTATCCCCCAACAAACATTAGTCATATGCTCTATGTCGCAAACAAATTGCGTGGTCAACCATCACGCTAATTCCCTTTAGTCACATTTCTGTTATTTTGTTGCCATTCCTCGTTTTTTTGTCTTGAGAATTTTGTGTTTGTAAATGACTTTATGTAAATGTTGGTTGAACTTGAAGGTGAGATGCTCCTCTGTCACTTGCATTGATTGTCATTGTGAAGCAGGGATTTTTTCTTTGTTCATTTTGTATTCTAGATTTATTAAGGTGGTGGTAGAGAACTATTTTCTGTATTTGGCAATTTGCAGGTCTAGTATTCTTTAGATTTGGCATGAATACAGAAATGTCATTGGCAGGATCATAGATGCTGTTGGGTTTTTAGCTTTACCTCGCTGTCTATTGTTTTTACTGACATAGTTAAGGAAACTGGAGTGTGATTTGAACTCACTGGGTCTAACTTGGAACCGAGCATCCAATTCTTTGCATTTAGTTGAGCTTGCATGTTTCCAATGTTTCTTTCGTATGATGAGAGATTGGTAGGTAGATTTAGCTTACCAGTTCATCAATGGAGCAACTCAATAGTGACACGAAACGTGTTATAGAGAGGGGGTGGATTATACTTAATGATGTATATCAATCCTTTTTAAAGGAGACTGAAGAAGGTGGCTTAATTATAGGCAAATGGTCAAGAGTCTAAAATTACTCGAGTGCTGTAATGAGCAGCAGGAAAGTGGATGACAGATGAGGGGCTAAAGCCCTCTTGACACGAGAGGTGAGCACCAAGCTCAACGGGCATCATCTCTCCTGTTATTTTTCGTCAAAATTATAGGATGTTATTGGCTTGAACTCACTAGGTTTCACTTTGAAACTGAGAATTCATTGCCTCTTCGTTTACACGAGCTTGCATGTTTAGGACCTGCCGATCTTCACTCAAACCTCTTTTGTAGGCACAGAAGCACACAGGTGGATGCAATGTTTCTCCAGTTAATTCT
>Ga0307515_10024466_pt1 | contig 10521 bp, 5 predicted proteins | sample 17_EM_MG_FD_194513 | JGI IMG/M metagenome (GOLD analysis project Ga0307515, IMG submission 194513) | Populus trichocarpa ectomycorrhiza microbial communities from riparian zone in the Pacific Northwest, United States - 17_EM | ecosystem: Host-associated > Plants > Roots > Unclassified | place...
TCCAAAATTTTAAATTTTTTTATTAAGTGGTTGTTGAGATATTAAGGTGTGAATTTTCTAATTTTTGGTGAGGTTTTGAGGCGGGCCACTTGCCCGCGTAGGCCACTAGCCCGCAGACTACGTTAACGAACAACTATTATACTATCTACTACTTGTAGATACGTAATATTACCTTATAAGACCAATATATATAATCTCCTACGATTTAATAAGCTAGTTAGCGAGTTATTATTATATTAGTTCCCTCCTTAATAAAGAATAAAATAGCGGTTTATTTATAAGTGTCAGGTAACAAGGTCACCTCGCCTATATATATTGTTCCGCACAGCCGTACCTGGCGTTAAGCTAGTTAACGTAGTTGACCAGGAAGCGAGCCACCCCACGTAGCGAGCCACACAAGAATATTCCTACCATTTTCAATTTCATAGCAAATTACACCAAAATCAAAAAGCCTCAGCATATTACAAGATGCCAAATCAATCCTTACCCTCTCGCGAAGCCGAGACTGCTATACAAAATATCATACAAGATCTTTCTTCTGGTGTTGAGCCGTCGATTCGCAAGGCCTCTAGCGCCCATGGAGCACCTAGATCTACCGTTGGACATCGTCTTGCTGGCCGTCTCCCACGACACGAAGCTCACCCAGGTTTATTACATCCTTTACAAGAACAGCAAATCATCAAATGAATCCACAAATGTCAATCCTGGGGCCTTCCGTTAAAGGTTAATATGCTCTCAGAAATGGCTTATTCCCTTTTAGGAAAAGGCCAAACCGTAGGCAAGCATTGGGGGCAAAGATTCGTTCAACGCCACGGTCTCAGTACTATATTAAGTCATCAGCTCGACTGCCAGAGAGCTTAGAATGACGATCCAGTAGTCATACGTGATTGGTTCACGTTCTTCCGTGCCATTCATGAGCGATATCAAGTCAAGCATTCAAAATTTATCAGCAACTTTGACGAGAAGGGGGTAATGCTAGGCCTTGCAGCGGTGGCCCGGGTAATCGTGTCGGGCAAGACGTGTAGGGAGAGGTCAAAAAATCGAACAGTTATACAGCCAGGCTCTCGTGAGTCAGTATCTATCATCGAGACGATTTCCGCCGACGGCTCTCTACTGCCTGCCTTCTTAATTTGGAAGGCGCAAACCTACCTGGAAGGATGGTATCAAATCAGTGAGTAAAATGAGGGCCTTCGCGGGTATACATACGCCACCTCCCCTAGTGGGTGGACGGACAACTCCTTAGGCCTACATTACATTGAACATTACGATAAACATACAAGACACCTTGTGGAAGATTCCGACGGTAAAATACAGCAATATCGCCTGCTTTTAATGGACAATCATTCAAGCCACCTTACCTGGCAATTCGTTGAGTATGCGCTCGCGCACAAGATCGTCCTAGTGGCCCTACCACCTCATTCGACTCACAAGCTTCAACCACTAGATGTAGGTTGTTTTGGGCCACTTTCTCACTACTACGGGAAACAAGTAGATGACTTCTATCGATATGGCCACTCAGGCGTCAATAAGGAATATTTTTTGAAGCTCTACCCAAAGGCGCGCATGCAGGCATTCACCCACGATACGATCTGCAGCGCCTGGAAAGCTACAGGCCTTCTACCTTATAATCCTACTACTGTCTTAAAGACTCTTACCCGTATAGAGCCTTCTAAAAGCCAGGATATAGAGGAATCGAATACACCTACTTTACGCACTCCGAAGACGCCAAGAACTGTGAGGGAAATCGAATCTCTATATAATCAAATCAATGAATCAACAACCGCGCGACCTGATGGCCTACTTAAGACCCCAACTCGACGACGTCTTAGAAAGCTATTCAAAGCTTCGATAGGCTTCGCGACCGACTCCCATATCCAAAGGGAAGAAAATAAGAAATATCAAAGCTTTCGCATTGACAAGAAGTCAAGCAAGCGACTCCTTAGTAAGGGCAGAGTCCTTAGTCAGGAAGACGTCAATCGATTAAAATCTAAAGATCTACAAAAGCAGGAGGCCTCCGCACAAAAGTTAACTCAAAGGGAGTATAAGGAAGGAACGACTCTACCGGAGCTTGACGTCGCTACATCAAGCAGAGCCGTTCTAAACCCCGGCGAATATAATCAGGATTGGGCCCACCTCTCTTACATATTTAGGTGTGATCCTCAGCCTGCAAATGAGTGGATTAACGGGTCGTTAATCTGGAAAGGGACGTCGCAGGAATGCGGTAGTCGCCCGTGCAGTTGGTCAGCGCGCGGGTCTATATCACCACCAAAACGTAGATAAATTAATTCAAGCGATATCGCGATCAAAATAGTAGTATAAAAGCTTCAATTTGGCCTATTTAGAATATATATAAGCTCGTTGTTGATTTTATTATAAATTGATCAAATATCACCTGTATGTGGCTCGCTACGTGGGGTGGCTCGCTTCCTGGTCAACTACGTTACTCGCTTACCTTTTGCGGGTTTGTGTGGCTGAGTGGTGCGGAGCTTATCACCTTATATAGTGACTGGCTTAACACCCGGGGCCTTGTGGGCGAACCTCGTTCGTACCCCAGGCTAACTCGGGGACAGCCTTTGCCGGTCGCACAACTGAAGGAGCCGGTTGCGCAACTGAGCCTAGCTCGGTTGGGGGGTACCGTAACCGAAGACGCCGGTTGTGTCCTTGCGATTGAAGCGCGAGGCGGCCTCTTTAGGCGCCGCGCTGTAGCTGCTGGGTCCAATATATTGGGCGCGACACGCGACCTCCTGGCCTGAACCGCGCTCCTGAGCCTACGGGGTAGGACGTTGCGCCTAGGGACAGTCGCCATTGGGAGGGATGCATTGTCAGGTGACGAGGTCACCTCGCCTATATATATTGTTCCGTACAGCCGTGCCTGGCGTTAAGCCAGTCACTCGCTTACCTTTTGCGGGTTTATGTGGCTGAGTGGTGCGGAGCTTATTACCTTATAATAAGATTACTTAAGCCTATACCTAATTAGAGACGCACCTTTAGCGCTTAATATTAGTATACCTTTTAGAGCAAATTCGCTACTAGTATCCTAAAGATATAATTACGGTTATGCTTAAGCCATTATATAAAATCGTAGAGGCAGGAACTTACTAGTGGGCTACTTACAGTAAGCACTATAAAGAGAAGCTTTTAATAACTACTTCTATATTTAATCCCTACTTCCTTATTATAACTATAGGAACCCTATTCGGAATTATTAGTATATAAACTAATAATATAATTATCTTAGGAGACGACTAATTCTTAGCTCTTAAAGAAGATAAGCTAGTAAAGGTAAATCTTATAGTAAAGCTAAAGGAAAAGCTTAATTTAATAACACTATTACTTTTTAATAAATACATTCTCTCCCTAAATAAGGATTCTATTGCTTTACGCTAAAAGGGTTAAGGTAAGAAGATTAATATTATTAACGTTAATTCCCTAAAGTAAGAATATATGGAGTAATGCGCTTATAGAGCTTATATTACTTCTATCTATTAACCTAAGGCTTTATTTAATCTCTTTATTACTACCTAACACCAGAAACTAACTAAAGATAACGTTTTTACCCTAAATAAATGTCTTTTCTAGTAAATAAACTATCTTAATTGGGGACTACTCTACGTGCCTATTAATCTTCTTACTACTAAGCTCTTTATATTTATTAATAGATTATTTATAAATAATAAAGATTTTAGCTCTTAGTTAGGATATAAGATTATTATTATAAATAAATTTACTAGAGAGAATAACTTTACAATCTATAGTAATCTTATTTATTAGAGCTTAACTAAAAGTAAGCGCATTACCTAAAGTATTTTAGTGTTAGAGATATATAGAATAGTTGGCGAAGTTAATATAGTAATTATAATTAGATCTACCCTAAAGATAATTATAAATTAACTTAAACTTCTTATTATCCTTATAATTATATACACCGACTTATATTCCCTCTATAAGTATTTAGTTAAGCTTAGTACTATAAAGAAGAAGCGCCTTATAATTAATATTATAGCACTATAGTAATCCTATAAGTATTAAAAACTTTTTAAGATTTAATAGATTAATAGCTAAGATAACCTAGTAGATATAATAATAAAGGCGAACCTAAATAAGGCACTAGAGACGTTTATTAATATAAATACTCTATATATATAAGTTAAAGGTTAGGTTAAAAGGGAGTCCCTAGAAATTTATTAGTTATATAAGGTCTTAAGATATCCAGAAACTTTAACCGGCAGTTAAAGTTATCTAATTAGTTAGATTCTCTTACTAAGACTTTTTTAGAGGGGGGAGTATAACGTGTCACCCCCCTAAGCGAGACACCCCCCCAAGCGAGATATACGCGTCTGTACGCGCTCTTCTTCTTCCCTACTAAATTACACCTAAACCCGAAATTCCTTGTACAAATCAATATGTCCCTTCCTAAATTAAGTTCTCGTGAAGCCGAAGTCTCCATACAAAAAGCTATACAAGACGTTGAATCGGGCGTTAAGCCATCAATTCGCAAAGCCTCCGGCGTTCGCGCATTACCACCTTCTACCGTTGCGCATCGCCTTGCTGGGCGTCTCCCTTAACACCTAGCTTATAAAACGCTATTACATCCTTATTAGGAAGATTAAATTATTAAATAGATACACGAATATTAGTCCTGGGGCCTTACGATAAAGGTTAATATACTTCCTACAATAGCGAGCTCGTTCTTGGTAGAAGGTAGGGTAATAGGTAAACACTAGGGGGGGAAATTTATACAACGCCATGGGCTCTATACTATTATAAGTTATTAATTAGATTGCTAAAGAGCCTGGAATAATAATCTAGTTATTATTTATAACTAGTTTAAGTTCTTTTAAAGCGTACGAAATAAATATTTAATTAAGCACTTAAAATTTATACATAACTTTAACGAGAAAGGGGTTATGCTAGGCTATATAGCAATAGCTTAAATAATCGTCTCTAGCAAGGATAGTAGGGAGATATTAAAGAATTAGACTGTTTAATAACCAGGATTATAAGAGTTAGTCTCTATTATAGAGACAATTACTACCAATAGCTCTTACCTACCTCTGTTCTTAATTTAGAAGGGGTAGTAATACTAGGAGACTTAGTATTAAATTACTAAGTATAATAAGCGCCTTTGCGGATATGCCTATATAACCTTAACTAATAGTTAGACGGACAACTCGTTGGGCCTATATTATATCAAACACTATAATAAATACACGAGACAACTTGTAGAGGATAATAAGGGCAATATTTAAAGCTACCGTATGCTTCTAATGGATAATCATTTAAGCCATCTTACTTAGTAGTTTATCTAGTATACACTATTGCGCAAGATCGTCCTAGTAGCTCTCCCGCCTCATTTAACGTATAAGCTTCAGCTACTAGATATAGGCTGTTTCGGACCCCTTCAACACTACTACGGCGTAGAAGTAGACGACTTCTGTCGATATGGCCATACAGGGGTGAACAAAGAGTATTTTATGAAGCTCTACCCAGCCGCGCGCGCAAAGGCGTTCACCTATAAGACGATTTGTAACGCCTGGAAAGCCACAGGTCTTCTACCATATAATCCTACAGCTGTTTTAAAGACCCTACCACGTGCAGGGCCCTCCACAAGCCTAGAAATAAATCAATCAATTACGAATATAAATCCTCAAACGCCAAGGACACCTAAAACGGTAGAGGACCTCCAATCTCTACGAAATCAGATTGCCGAATCAACTACCGAGCGACTAGACGGTATGCTTGAATCCCCCGTTTAACGACGTCTTAAAAAGCTATTTAAAGCTGCTATAGGCTTTGCGACTGATGCGCATATATAGAGAGAAGAGAATAAGAAGTTTTAAGCATTTAAAATAGATAAGAAAAGTAGTAGGAGACTCCTAAGTAAGGGCAGAGTCCTTACCCAGGAAGACGTTAATAGACTGAAGGCAGAGGATCTGGAAAAACAAGAGCTTGCTGCCCAGAAGTTGGCTCAAAAGGAGTATGAGGAAGGAACCTCTCTACCAGAGCTCAACGTTGCTTTATATACTAGATCGGTATTAAACCCTAGCGAACGTAATCAAGATTGGGCAACCTTTGCGCACGTCTTTCAGTGTAATCCTCAGCAGCCTATGGAGGATTTTAGTAATAGGGTGATCTGGAAGGGAGCCTCAGAAGAGTGTGGTGGTAAGCCATCTAATTGGCCAACGCCAGGTGCAATATCACGCCCATAACGTACCCGGAAACTTCCAAGCCGTTTTCTTCTGTAATAAGAAGCGTAGTCGCTTCAATTTGGGCTATTTGGATCTAGGATATAGGCGTTGTTGATTTAATTATTAATATAAATGTATCTGGGTGCGTATGTCTCGCTTGGGGGGTAACACGTTAACATTTTATAGACCCTGACTTAATCTAGCTAATTAGGATTTTCTATCCCCGGGATAGAAAATTGCTATTAGCTCGCTCACTACTAGCGCCTTAGCGGCCCTTTGAATAAGATATCTACCTATAACTCCTAAGTAAGAAAGCACTATATACTAAGAGGCAAATTTTAGGACAGCGAGACTTATATTATAATAGCAATAGTAAGTAAAAAAGATTAATATTTATTACGCTAGTCGAGCGGTATATATATATAGATGGCAACCGCAAAAGAAAAGTTGCTAGTGTTAGGAATATAGGCAAGTTACCGTCACGCGAGGCAAGTTGCCGTCACGTGTCGCCGCGGCACTAGTGTGGCGAGGAGCCTTAAGCTCCTTGCCCTTCCTTAAGTAGGAAGAATATATATAACGAACAATCATTATACTGTCTATAACTTGTAGATACGTAATATCACCTTATAAAACTAATAGGTTGCGATAGTCTATAAGGACTTTAGTTAGCTAGTTAGGCTCTACTAAGGAGAGTTTTAGTTAAAATTCTTTATTATAGATCTTATAGTTATACTTTTATAGTATAAGCTTAGATAAGTAGAATGCGACTAGGTAAAGGAAACTATTATTACCTATCTAGAAGAGGACGCCTACGTTAACGTAGTCTAAGGAGTCGGTTTTAAGATAGAGTTATTATCCTAGTATAAAGTGGGCTAGAATAGGTGCTTTAGTAAAGGCATCTTTAAGGTCTTAGAACACCTTATATTTAGGCGTCTAGGTAAAGCGTAGGTATATTTTTCTTCCTTTTACAGAAAGGCCCTTTGTTCGCATTATTGCTATAAATAGTGCTACTATACCTAAGAAGTTATATATAAATTTCTAATAGAAGTTAGTGAAACTAAGGAAGGCTTATACGTTCTTAATGCAGTTAGGGGCTTGCTATTTAGTAATTATATATACCTTCTTAGGGTCTATACGGACACCCTTAGTGGTAATAATTAGTTTAAGGTATTTTACTTCTATAACTAAGAATTTATATTTCTTTAAATTAATATAAAGTCCTATATCCCTAAGGCGCTATAGGACCTTTTAAACGTGTTCGGTATACTTAAAAGGGTTATTATTATAAATAAGTATATTATCTAGGTACGCGGAGCAGAAGTTATTAAAGTAGTCCTATAAGGCGTTATTAATATAGCTTTAGAAGGTGCCTAGGCCGTTATATACGCTAAAGGGTATAACAGTATATTTAAATTAGCCAAAGCGCGATATAAATACGGTTTTTTATTTATTACCTTCCTATATTTAAAAATAGTTAAAGGCGGTAATAATATTAAGCTTAGTATAGATTTTAGCTTAGCTAAGCTACTTAAGGGTCTCCCGTATAAGCAGTACTAGGTATTAATTTTTAATTATAATAGCGTTAAGTTCTCTATAGTTAACGCAGAATTAAATACCTCCTCTTAGCTTCTTAGCAAGAAGGATAGGGGCGGCTGCTAGTAATATGCTAGGACGAATAAACCCTTTATTAAGGTACTCGTTAATATACTTTCTTATAACTAAAAGTTCGTCCTTTAATATTAGGTAGGGTCTCTTATAAAGTAGCGTTTTTCCTTATTTAATATTAATAGTATAGTTATTAAGTTAATATAGGGGGAGTATATCTACGCCCTTTTATAAGTATATATTAATAAAGTTATAGTACCTCTTAGGGAGGAGCTTACGGAGTTCTTCGTTGGTAAGTCTTTTTTAAGTTTTATAAACTTCTTAAAGTCTAAAGGTAAAAGTCTATAGAGTTCCGTAGAGGCGTTATCTTTTAAAAGGTCGACTATATCTATCCTATTACTATAGAGGACGTAATCCTATTCTTTATTAAGCTTATATAGTTATAATTAGGAAGCTATAGTAACGGTCTAGCCTTTCCTATATACTATACGGTAAAAGGCTGCGGCACTTATATAGTAGTAGTTAGTTATAGGTAGGATAATAAGGGGTGTTAATTTTATAAGGTGATATTATATATCTACTAGTTGTAGACAGTATAATAATTGTTATTATATATATTCTTCCTCCTTAAGGAAGGGCGAGGAGCTTAAGGCTCCTCGCCACGCTAGTACCGCGGCGACACGTAACGGCAACTTACCTCGCGTGACGGTAACTTACCTATATTCCTAATAAGGGGTTTCTTAGGTTAATATCCTGGTAAGTAAATAGAGGCGGCTAGGCTATGTCCTAGGTAAGTCTCTCTGCAGTATTTAGAGTTAAAGGTTACTTCTTTCTTTTCCTAGTTAATAGCGGGGTTGTATTATTTAAGCTAGCTTATTCTAAGAATAATAGGGCAGTTAGTAAGTGGTATAATATAGGCCCAAAGCTCTTCCTGGTGCCCATTTATATCTAAGTAAAGTTATATTATATAGGTAATCTTCTATACGGTATAACTACTATTAGCGAGTTATAGGGCGCGGGCTTTAGTAAGGGGTAAGGTAGATAGGTTATAAGTACGCACAAGTTAGGTATCTATAAATTAGTTAGTAGCTTTATAGTTAATTATAGAATAGCTTTTATATTATTTTGTGGCAGTAGTTCCTATTATAGGTAAAACTATCTATTTCCGTCCATTTATTTTTACTAAGTTATCTATTAAGTAGGCCAATATATAGATCCCTCTATCGTTAGGGCGTCCTAACCCGCGACTTAGGGCTAGAACTTAGCGTTTTCCACTTCCGTATCTAATTCTACTGCTATTACTACGTCTTTATTTTATATGGTAGTAGCGTATAACAATGTATTTAGTATTTAGGGTATTAGGTTAGGTATTAGGCGGTAGGTACTAAACCTAGCTATTAGGCAGTTTAGGTTATTGTAATAATAGCCTTCTTAATAGTATCTATAGTAGCGTCCCAATTTCTAGAGTAGCTTACGCTCTTTATCTAGGAGTTTTTACGGAAAGGTTAGTATAGAGAGGTTAATATTAGCTCTAATAGTACTTAAGGTAGTAGGCGTTAGTGGCTTAGTATATATAGGTTTAATAGGCCTAAAGGGCTTTTATAGAGAGGTCTTTAAGTAAGAGTTAGTAGTAGCAATTTAATTTAGTTGTCGTTTAATCTTTTATAGGGCTGCTACTATCTTATAAACATTATTATAGTTATAGCTGGCGGCTATATAACTAAGGCAATAAGTAACTTTTTTAAGGAGATCCTTCTAGTCTTTAGTATTATCTTAGGCGAGGGCTTTAGTATATTTCTAGAATTTAATATAGAACTCATTAAATAATTCGGTAGGGCTTATCTTTAGGGCACGTAGTTTAGCTCGGTTAGTGGCTAGTAGGTTATAGTTACGGTATATTAGGTTAAGATTATTAAAGACTTCTTAGTAAGACTGCTACTTTTAGGGGCTACTAGTTTCCTATTAGGCGAAGAGTCTATTAAATAGTATACCCTTTATTCGCCCGATAATATAGCCAATCTTAGTATCTTCCGTAGGAAAAAGGTAGGCGCTTTAAGTTAGTTTCTTACGGATTTGCATCTTTTAGTGGCTGTATTCCTTGCGGTCTCTTTAAAAGACTAGGGGATTAAGGTAGCGTATATTAGATCCTATAATAGTAGTTTAGGTCTAATTATTATAGCTTTTATTATCGCTGCTTTAGTAGGGGTTCCTATTAAGTAAAGCTGCTTAGCGCTAACCCTTTATTAAGTATTAAGTAGGTAAAGTTGCCAGGGGCGTAGAGACTTAGGTGGCGTTATATATAGTAGATAGGTATCTAGCGTTATTACAAATATACTTATTAAGCTAAAATTATAGGTATTTAATTATGCCTTCTTTTTTAGTAACTATAGTAATTAGTGCAATCTTATTCTTCTTTAACTATTAGATATTGTCGGTATCACCCAAGTGCACTTGATTGGCCTATTAACTGATGAATTGATTCTTGTCTAATAGGTGTCGAAAGCAGAGGATCGTAAGGATCGCGGTGCCTAAGTAGGGGGTTGATGAGTCACCGTAAGGATGACTAATCAGAGACACGAACGACGACACGTAACCACGTAACTTCTGTCCATATATTCCGACACTGGCAGTTCTTTCTTTGTGCGTTAAACTGCTTGTGGCGCTACAGGAAGGCAGCAAGGTATTGGTTAGCTACAGGCAGAGCAGCTAGAGGTTAATTGTGTTACTG
>Ga0307515_10024467_pt1 | contig 10520 bp, 10 predicted proteins | sample 17_EM_MG_FD_194513 | JGI IMG/M metagenome (GOLD analysis project Ga0307515, IMG submission 194513) | Populus trichocarpa ectomycorrhiza microbial communities from riparian zone in the Pacific Northwest, United States - 17_EM | ecosystem: Host-associated > Plants > Roots > Unclassified | place...
AGCAGCATGTAATTGGGGATAGTGATGAGTGGGAGTCTGGTGACGACGCTGATGATGCTGAATCGACCTGATATAGATCCCAATATGGTTCAATGAATTTATGTATTTTTTTGGAGCGCAAAAATCTATCATGAATTGGCCCAGGGAGCAATCGGCCAAGGAACGTCGTAAGGCATTAATTGCAAGCGTCATAGCGGGCGCATTTCTCAACGAAATTAACTCAAAATTTGCACACAAAATCATAATTAAACATTAATTATTAAGTATATATTATAAACGGTTTAGTATGTACATGAAGGCCTCGGCGGATGGGCCGGCCAAGGACCGTACATACCCTGTAGTTGAAACCCAGGTGTCTCGAACTTCAACAGATTATCGCAGGTAACAGCGTGCATGACGATCCACTGGCTATGTATTGTTCTGAGTAAGATGTCCGCAGCGGACGGTATCCTCCTCTCCCGGGGTTGGTAGGTCTGCATCCTCCGACCATACCGTTGAAACTGCAGCACCTTCAACGCGGCGAGGAATGGTTTGGCCTGAGATTGTAATTCAAGGACTGTCTGGCCTTTGACATGGCGAAGACGGCACGGCCAGGCTGTGGAAAGCCGCTCTGCAATGATACTGAGTGTAGGGTCGGCATGAGAGAATGCACAGACTCACCATCTGATAGGAGAATCGGCCGGCCCATGAGCGCATTCAAGAACAACGACTTGTCGGCCTCGACCGTTCCGCAAAACGCAATCGCGAATTGTTGCTTCTTCAAATGTACTATTTGTAGCGCCCTGTCCAGCTTCTCCACTACCCTCTCAAACACTGGTCGCTCAGGATCGTCGGAGTACGCGCTGTGTTTCCTTAGTTGTTCTATTGTTCCGTTCCATAAGAGCTCAAACAGCGAGGTTTGCAACGCAGCAAGCCCTCGAACCTGGCCATAGTATCTGCCAACACGGTCATCCACCCAGGCCTTGCCGATTCGTCGAGCGGACTTCTCGTGTCGAGTCGCGGTCTCATGAATGCAGTTGAGGATCGCGAGTGTAAGCGCTGTAGGTGGAGTGAAACCTTTTGGTGAAACGGCGAAAGGATAGACGTGAAAGGCGCCAAGGACGGAATCGAGGGCGCACGCGACGCGGTCCTGAATATTGCCGATCTCATCGATAGGGGAGCGACGACCAGTCCACTGCTGAGCAGTCACGTAATAGTACCATACAAGCTTGGAGGCGTGTTCATTGTTCTGTTGGCACATGACAATCTCATTGGTCACGTCCTGGAGGTCACTGATGAGCGCGTGGCCATGGCCCGGATGATATTTGGCAATGAGGATACTGAGTACAAGCCATTGGGCTCCTCTAGGCTTCTTGCTCTCGGAGGGATTCATCGTCGCTCTATAGTAATCGCCCGAGAGCAGTGATAGCGTTGCCTCGAGCGCTCTTTCAAGGCTTTCCATTGCACCCTTTCCGACCTGCCGGTGATGTCGTAAATTATTAGCTCTATGGGCATATGGGCTTGAGCGCAACCCGATCATGTACCGTTGGATGAAGCGCGTATAAGAAGAGCTCTCATGTGGATCAATATCTTTCTCCATAGCACTCAGGATGGGCTTGTATACCATTGTATTGGACTTCAGACTCTCGACCTCTTTGCGGAGCTCCTTCAGAACTCGTAGTGCCTCGTGTTCCAGCTCGAGCTCGAGCTCCAGCGACTTGTTGATCACATTGCACACCAATGTGGCTCCTGCGCTAACTAACTGCATAGTAGCAAGAAGCGTTTGGGGACTCGGCATGGGGGGCGAGTGACGAGATGAACAAAACGTCGTTCAGCGCTGCGAGTGGTCGCCACAAGTTTACGACGAGGTACCTTCGAGTCGATATGGCCTTTATATTCACCAAGAACCTAGCCCATTGTGCAGGCGGGCGACAGAAAGCTGGGCAAAGTTGTGATTGTTGATGATATCCGCGGGAACAAACCTTATTTTCTGTTTATGGCTTTCGCGTCACCATTGAACGCAACACCGTCCCATGGCCCACTGCCGAGTATTGCGTCGTTACTGTCGCTTGATTGATGTGATGTGCTGCTTAACCAAGCGCACTCCTCAACCCTCGTGCGCATCGACATCGACGATGACCTCTGACGCTCACGGTTCCTCTCCCCTGCCACACGTCGTGTGTTAGCAGGCCCCAACAAACAATATTCGTTTCATCTGCGCGGAAATTCTAACACAACAAAGCGCGCCTTCCTTACCCAAGCACTTTGGAGTGATGTAAGCTCATAATTCGTGAATCATGGCTCACTCCATTTCGTCCATACCTTCAATACCTTCCACACTCCCAACTCACCGCACTTCCCCACCCTTGCCTTCGCTCCAAAAGGCCGTTAGCTTAGTTTGTTATACCTTTGGGCACTATTTAGTTCTCCATTGACCAACTATGATACCAAACGGACATTCAGCTTATAGCATCATTCTAAAATCATGTATTTCGTTGGTACAAGCCCCTCCAGGCCAGATACCCTTTCCTTCCAACTACATTTTCTCAAGACTTGTGGCCCGAAAGTAGAACTCTCCCGTCCTTCTGCCCCTCTTAGTATCTGAACCCACCGTCGATCAACCCAACGGCGACGGGTCGCAGTGCTTATTCCACACGTGATTGAGAATGTCCTTCTCATTCTTCCACGTGCGGCCCCCAATCCTATTGCACAATTGACAGTACCACTGGCCGTCCACCTGTCCCGAAAACTCCTGATAGCCACGATGACCCACCCTCGACTTCCGCTTCCGACCGGCCTTGAGGGCATCTCTCGTGACGACGCCGCCTGGGGGAAACACAACTGCTAGCCGTTGGATCGCGTCTGCATCCCCGCCCGCTACGGTGCATGTGTGTTGGATCTGCTGGACAGTGTGCGTCGACATTTCATTCCGGTAGTGCTTCTTGTTCCGGCTTTCCAAAGGGGTTGAAGCGGGGCCTGCAATGGCTAACCCAGGAGCCCGATAGGGGTTTGCTGGTGTGCCACTGGCACTGCTCGATGTTTTCTTGTGTGGAGAAGGAGATGAGGTGCGCTCTGTGGATAAAGTAGAGAACCAAAGGTCGAATATTCCGACCCAGCCAGATGGATTTGTTCCCGGAGTGCCGATGCGCATGAGGTCAGACAGCGGCCACCACTGTTGAATCCATCTATCGAACATCTGAGCCAAAAATGAGGGGCCAACGAGGAGCGGGTCGCTGCGTCCTTGGCTGATCATCCATGCACGGCGTACGTGGAGCCATTGGAAGAAGAGGGGGGAAGTGATCTCTGCCGTATTTCGGTCCATGGCCTTTTCGACCTGACTGGAGTCCGTCGGCATGCCCGAAACTTCACATTGTGGTGGTCCGGCGAGGGATAGGGTGGCATTTACACTGAGGCTGCGGTTGATGGTTCGGCTCGGTCCAGCAGAACGGGAGACCGAACTAAGGCCCAATGCTGGGACTGGCGGGGTTGCCGACAAGCCAGTCGGGATAGGCGTTGCTTCTAAAAAGGAGCGGTCAGCGACGAAGCCAAGAACTACTTGTGGAAGATATAGCTTTGCGAGAAAGAGGGGTTGACAGGGACAGACGAACCGTGGCCGTAAGGGGGGTGGGGGGGCAGGCAGACGGTACAGATCGGACGCGTGAGAGCTTTCTGATTAGCGAGGGTTGCACATGGTTCAACGACCGTGACACGGGAGGTTGTAAGAGGGCCAAAAGGGTTACTGGCATTGGAGGAGGACAATTTAGGGGTGTGGTGACGGGATTCCCCGCAAAGGACGACGGGGTAGCCGCAACAGCTGAAGGAAGGATAGCGGGGAAAGGATGAGTAGCAGAGAATGCGCGCATGCGATCACCGCTCGTGGTTCGGGCCATAATCGGTGATTCTGGGACCGAAATGGAAGATGGAAGGAGGTCTTATAGCTCCCGGTGACCGTATCAAACAATGTTCCAACAACGTTCCAACAGCATTCCAGTTCTGTCGGGTGTGTGCGAAAGTGTTGCGCGCGTTACCACGAAAGAGCGCATTGGCACGCGTCCCTTGAAGGTCTCTCGCGCGTTATCATAAAAAAGATCAGTGTGGTAAGGAATCTGGATGGCAGGTATGGATGTGATGAGCTCTGTGGTGGCGGGGTGGCGGAGTGCAACGCGGCAAATACGTCATCGAGACTATTCTTTCGCCAAGCCATTTTTCGCCAAACGCCAAACGCCCTTCGCATGTTATCAGCCTAAAGACATGAGTTCTGAATGGGAAGCAACATAAGCGCTCATGGCCATCTCCGCTATCACCCAAAGAGGACTTACTCTTCAGCTTCCTTTCCTTTCCCATCACACCAGCACGCCAGCAGCGCCTCGTGGGTGGGGCGTGGGAGGTAAGAACAGGAAGTGAGGAGGGCAACTGCAAATGCAAATGACATGCACGGGTCACATATGCTTCGGTACCTGTGACATCAGAGGCTGTATGTCCAGAGATTGGATCGTGTTGTGGATGTGGGTCGTGCGTTCTGGACTAATTCACCGCTCATGCCAAAATACGCCCTCCTCGTCTCTAGTGCATGGTGTCTTCAAAAGGGTTACGAGCATTGGAGGATGATTGCGGAATATTTAGAGGTGATGGTGAGCTGAGGGGACGCCCCGCAAAGGACGACGGGATAAGGATAAACGCAGCAGCTGAAGGTGGGATAGCGGGGAAAGGACAGTAGCAGAGAACGCACGCATGCGACCAACGGTCGGGGTTCGCGCCATAATCGATGACTCTGCGAACGAATTAGTACAAAGTCTTGCGCGCGTAATCATGAAAGAATACCCCGTCCGTTCAATTGGTTGGTTATATTATACGACCCACCTCCGATCCGTTCAATTGGTTACCATGTTTTTGACCGTCTCTGAGTACCATGCGCTACATAGCTTTTTCAACTAGCACCCACCCACTGCTTGGCGGGTCTGTCCATGGCTGTTCCACTATCTGTCTCACTCTCTCATTGCTTTGTACGGATTCCCAAAGCGGTGAGTGTTCCCACGAGCACGACCAGACCTAACGTTGGAGAGAGTAGGGAGGCAACCGTGAAGTGTATATGGGCAAACAGTGCGCTAAATATACAAAACAGGAACAAAACACAAAGCACCAAAACATGGCATGTGAGGAGTCACGCTCGCTCAACACAGCTCGGGCTAGGCATTCCCCCAGCAGCAGTTTACCTAAGCTCAGGCCGTTTAACGAGGCGCTAAGCTCGGACGGCGGTGCGCTTCTGCAGGCGAAAGGTGAAAGGGTCCAGGTTGCTGTTAAACGCGCAGTCTGGATGGATGTGGTGGTCGTAGGGACAGGCGGAGCAGGCGGGGCGCAGGGGAGTCCAAGTTGCTGCGAACGGTCTGGACTGCTGCGCAGGCTGAGCGCAGGGCTCATAACCTGTTGAACGAGCACAACCAGACCTAACGCTGCAGAGAGTAGGAAGCGGTGCACTAAATATACAAAACAGGAACAAAACACAAAAACATGAGTCACGCCCACTCAACAATGAGCGATTCAGTCGCGTAAACTAAAACGATGATTAACGTACGAGAGAAGAGAAAAAGTCCATCACGCAGTAATATGCCGAGCAGTAGCAGCAAACCGGAATCCCTTTGGAACCACTTCGTGCTATTATCGGTGGTAACCAATCGACAATCAGAAGTGCATGGTAAGAGTCACAACACACCTCGTACAGCTTCTGGATGTCAGGGCCGTCCATGATGACGAAATCACCCTGTACAACACATCAACGATCTAAACGCAAAGGCAATAAAAAGGACCGATCACACACAGGATAGAGTTCCAGCTGGAGGACAACCGCCTCGTTCCCGCTCGCCTTCTTACACGCCCGTTGCTTAGGCGGCCGGAATCCCATCCCCGCGGGCGAGCCAAGACTGAGGCTTGCAATCGTTCCCTGAACGCCAGCTTCGCTATCAGAATGAAAACCCATCTTTTGTTCCTCCTGAATGAATGACTACCGATTAGAATTACCCTAACCCTCGGAGATGGAAGCCCACCTTGTAAGCGCAGCTGAGCACTTCGTTGAATGGTACATGCTTGGAAAGAAATTCCTTGCAGACTGAATTCAATCTGGGTGCTGTGAGGACTTGATGCCAACGTTTATAAATTCACCGGCGGAACGTACACGTCGCGAGCGGCTTTCACAACTTGCGGGGAATCCTTAAACGAAGTAGTCGAGCCCTCGACATTGACTGAGTACTGAGAAGAGCCTTTTCAGTGAGTGGGTAACAGTTAAAATTTTGGGGGCTGAATCCCACCTCATAACGGGCTCCAGCGCTGTATCCGCTCGTTGCTCACCCGCAGAGTCAATGAGCAGTCACTAAACACTTACTTGTGAACATAGTGTCGGGGTAGCATAACGCCGACTGTGGGTCATGATAAATAATGTGAAAGCCGTCCTTTCGGTGGGCGATATGCACATACCGTGGAAAGCTCTTTGGAAAGGAAACCGTCTAAACATACCACCGGCGTTGGCAGAAACCTGATACTGCTCGAACATTGAATCGGGATCATACTTGAACGTATCGGACGACGTCGAGATAGGCCCTGCTGACTCCCCTGCTGAATGGCCTGGGTCGGGGTATGAGACGTATAAGATACAGAACTCGCACATTGGGTAGAGTCATTGCTCCTGGGTCCATTCCGATTACGTATGACTCTCCCCTCCACTCACCGAGCTCACTCAGGAAAATGGTTGGTGACCTGGCGGGTGTTGAGTAGGGTCGAGCGTACCGGTCAGCAACATGTACCTCTAAAGAAGGCTCTGACCGTAATAGAATCGCTAATCGTCATCACTACTTGAATATAGACAGACCACCCTTACGGTGGATACCAGTTGATGTTCTCTAGGTTTCCAAAGACGCCACAGGGCTCTGGAAATAGAAGTTGTGAACACTCGAAGGGGCTAGGCCTGTGGGGGAAATGGGGGACATTAGTTGAGATTAGTGACTAACGTGCCGTGCATACCACTCTCTGGTGAAGACACCGCCATTGCGAGTTGAGAGGCGCATACCCATAATTGATTATCCCACAAAGGAGATAGGTAACGGCGAGAGCGGCACGAGGAAACTAAATATCATGGTAGGGTGTGACTGATTTTAATCCAAGCACTAAGAGAGTGGGTCGCGCAGCAATGCTGTTCGCGGGTGTATCAAGGGTGAGCGAGAAATGGATGGGGTTGATGGTACCGCTCTGGAGAGTGTCAGTAGTATGCAGATATAGTTGCCTAGCTCTGTCCAGATGGGTCCTTCAGCTTCTAGTCGCCCATTATCTGCCTCATCAAGGAGTATTAAAGACGAAATAAGAACTCAGGAGGACCAGACGGTCCATGGACGAGAAAGTGAACTTGATGTGAGTCTATTGTCACCCCACGAACAAGAATATCAGCCAGAGCGCCAGATTCGACCAATAACCTTTTTCCTCAGAAATGCCAAATCAATGCGCCTATGCCAGCGGTCGTGTCCCTGAGTTCTATGATATCTGACTATCCATTTGGCGTTTACGGAGCCCTATCTAGCGAAGTTGATATATTGAAGTGTTGGCGTCGGGTTCAAGATGGGACTTTGTGTCACGTTCGGGGTTCTGGCTAAGCCGGGGCACGTCGTGTACCAGGCCTCTCTAAGTTCGAGCAGGGTATCGCGCAAGATATCGGGTGGGGTGTCAAGCAAAGACCAAGATGGGCTAAGGTTCGACCTAGCGCGATCCGGCGAGCCTAACTTTTAATCTCGCCGATATGATACTGCCAACCACCGAGGTGTCCGGGCGCGTAACCTCGACAGATTGTGCTCTCCGATAGTGAACCCCACATTTGGTCGACACCCGGAGGTATTGAGTAGCACAAGCCCATTGGGTACTGGCACTTGATCGACAGCTTTGGCCGTCCACTGATTGGGGCGAGTCCGCACCGATCCCACGTTCCTCGTTCTTTCTCCTCCTGGACCTCCCAATATTCTCCTCAAATTAGTCAAACATGGCCACTCAACGACCCAGGACAGAGAATCTGTGAGCGACCGCTATATCACGCAGTATTATCGTGGCTGATCATCAATCGATGCCTCTACCTAGATCGTGCGGCGCTTCACTTCCATTTGAGCCCATACCGCTGACTGAGTGCAACGTACAGAAATCACACTACAAGGCGTCCAGCATCGGGACTATACGCTTAGGCTGTTTATCGGAAATGAGGAGCTGGAATTGCAGACTCAAGACAACCGCACCTGGACACCAGCCCAACGCCCGTATGTCCCTTGTTTCCTAGCTACGTACACTCGGTGATGTCCGTGCGTGTGTAGAGGTCTTTCTCCGACATCCGAGATGCGCGCGGAGATCCAACTGAGTGGTAAATTCATTTGGGAGAAGACTCGACAGGCGAGTGGGGTGATTGACCCTCAAGCGATTTTCAATGATTACTGGAGCTCCAATGAGCACGAATTCACGGTACCGAGTCTGTCATGACCACCAACTCGTCCGCTCTTATCTGATAGCGAAGCACAGAGGACGTCATTCTCGATGGAAGGCATCACCAGTATCGTTGGTCTCTAGAATTAAAATTCTCTGCGAACACTACTGTTCGTCTCTTTGCAAGTACACATCCAAGCCAGCTGATAATCCTCTCGTAGACGGAATCGCTGCGCCCGTTGCTCCACCAACTCGAAGAATTATTGAGGGAATATTCCCCACTGATGAGCAAATCCACCGAGGGGGTCGTGGAGAGTGCTATTAAATATGGGGCTGTATTCGCAGAGGTCCGTTCTTCCACATGGAGATTAGCAGGACGTTGATGGTTAGTAGTTGAATCCAATCGCAAAAGCTGTCTTCGGTGTTGCCAAAGTTACGTTTGAGGTTTGTGCTTGCTACTGGTGTGTCAGCAGCGGAGGGTGATGCTTGACCGTTTAGCTCTTGAAAGAGCAAAACAAGATCGACCAGATACCCTTGGATCTTCTGGACCGGTTGAAGCGCATCTTGCCCTTCGCAGACATTGTCGCAGAAGAAATCGTTTGTAAAGAGACGGATTTGCTGGAGAAGGTCATTCCGCGAATGTTTGAAGTGATGTATCGGGCCGCGAAAATGTCGTGCGGTTATGTCAAACGTGGTAGGTGGTCATGTTTTGGATTTGGCAAACGCTGATGATCACAGCGAGGATGGTAGGGGGGTCGACCTACTCGGAGGCAATCGAAGAAATAAACAAAGAGTTGACCAAGGTCATCGAAGAGTTTGAGCATGCAGTGGATGTCGAAACCCTCCGTTTCGCCAAAAGGAGCGGTAAGCACGCATTATCTCAATCTGGCGACAGTGCAGTCTCAGTGGCTTCGTGTAGACCAAAGATGGCTTCGTGTAGACCAAAGATGGCTTCGTGTAGACCAAAGAGAGCAAGAGCAAGAGGAGCGTAATCTTTTGATTCGACAGCTTAAACCTGTTGAAACCGGCTATCACCAAGACCGCCGCTGTATGGATGGCACCCGCAAAGCCCTCCTCAAAGAAATCACAGACTGGGTGACCAGTATATCAGAGCAGAGGGATGCCCTCGATGGCAATACGTACTGGATCTATGGTTTACCTGGCATTGGCAAAACGTCCCTAGCTCATTCGATCTGCGCAAGCCTTCACGACCATAAGCAGCTAGCTGGGGCGTTTTTCTGCCGGAGGGATGACCCGAATTTGAGCGAGCCTAGAAATATTCTTCCGACTCTCATCCACCAACTTGCAATGGTCCTTCCCCCTTTTCGAAGAATTGTCGCAGAACATCTTCGTGAAGATCCATACGTGACACGCGAGACAATGAAGCACGCTCTTTTCCTTCACTTCATCCGCAAACTTCCTCACCTCCCAGGAAGGACGCTCGTCTTTGTCATTGACGCACTTGATGAGTGTGGCAGTATTAAGAGTCGTCCAGACATTCTGAATACCCTAACAAGCGCCGCCGCACACACTCCGTGGCTCAAGGTTATCATCACCAGTAGACCTGAAGTGGATATCCAACGTTTTTTTCATTGTTCCACCCAGCTTTCGCATTTGAGATATGATTTGACCACGGATAAAGCGACCACCTCTGATCTACGACTCTTCGCCGAAGACCGATTCGGGAGTGTGGCTGTCAATCGGTGCCTCCAATCTCCATGGCCAGAACAGTCGCTGTTCGATGGTGTGATCTCTCGGGCCGCAGGTCTCTTCATCTTCATCGAGACTCTTGCTCTTGCCCTTGAGCATTGTGATGACGCCACTGAGCTTTTGAACTCGACCTTGCAAGACTCGGCCAGTACTGGCTTGACGTCTCTATACGAACTGTACTCCAGTATCGTAAAAGCACGGAAAGTGCAAAAGAATGCTGAATTTCGGCGAGTGATTGGAGCCCTTCTTATAACCGCACCATATGTTAGGACGGGTGAACGGGGCTAGAGGTGTCCCTGAGAGTATTGCTTTCAGGACCGCTAGGGCCTAGAGGGATACTGAAAAGGAATAGAGGACTTGCGTCGCGACGGAGAGATAAAGCGAGGAAA
>Ga0307515_10024468_pt1 | contig 10520 bp, 4 predicted proteins | sample 17_EM_MG_FD_194513 | JGI IMG/M metagenome (GOLD analysis project Ga0307515, IMG submission 194513) | Populus trichocarpa ectomycorrhiza microbial communities from riparian zone in the Pacific Northwest, United States - 17_EM | ecosystem: Host-associated > Plants > Roots > Unclassified | place...
GGAACTGCACGGGGTAAGTATTTCAGGTTCTAAAGGAAATTGTTGAGAAATTTCTTTATACGGGGAATGTACTGAACTTAGGTATAAATGCTGTATTCACATTAAAGTTTTTAGAGAACTTTCATAATGGCATTTGGCATGATTATTTATATGTTCTCATGAGACAATTACAGGAGAAGAACAACTCAATTGCCTGTAATGGTTTGCTTGCTCTTTCCATAATGATTGTGGCTTTGTTCACACCTACTTGAAGGGCATAGCCTATATCACAACTTAGGGAATCTGAAGAACCATATGCAGTCTTAGAGCAACAAGATCACAGTATTTATAAGATGTGCTAATTGCCATTATCTGTAGCAATTAGTCTTGAGCTCTATTTACAGTTTATCACAATTAATGGTAATATGTGTCACCAATTGTATTAATTTGAACTAGTGCCCTGCTACATCTCAACTAGTGCCCTGCTACCACACAAAGCTTCAACTTTAAAGGAAAACAACCTTTTTTCCCATCTTTTAATTACGTGTCACCAATTGTATGGTAAAGATTATGTTTTTGAGATATTATAAATCTCAAAAGTATGGATAATTATTGGGGAACTGGCTGAGAATCATGGTGCTGTAAACTAGTTACATGATGTTTTTAGATGTTTTAGGCTTTTAGATATTTTTCCTGTTCAATAGTTGATTTAGTTTCATGCTATTTTTTCTTTTGGTTTTTGTAATAATCACAACATTTTTGTTTCATTTCCATTATTTTCGACGGTTTCATCAAGTCTTTAGTATTTAAAATATGAAATAGTGTTTCCTCTCAACTTTCTAATTGCTTGCCTTTCATGTCTCTATTCATCTCTCATATAGTACCTCCTCTCCTCTTCTTCCACATTCTCCTATTACCTAAATTTTCACCCAACTAGCAATCACCAAACACTTTCCAGCCGAGCATTGATGGATTTAGATGGTGAAGCACATGCATTTTGTAAAAGAAACTGCTCTAAACTGCATGGTAAACATTAATAGAACATGTAAATGATTAATTCTCTTTTGGAAGAATGCAAGAACTCATGTCCTTACTATCTGGTATTCAGATGATCAATATTGCTTTCTCTTGTTTGTTTTTAATTTTCCATCATCTGAACATCTGTTAGTGTCTTATCATGATGAGTACTTTTGGGTTGAATTTATCATGCTGACATTATGCAAATAAAATTCCTAAACATTATTCATTTTTCCTTAATACAACATATCAAATACTTTCTGAATTGTACAGGTTCTGCAATTGGATTCAAGTTGGACAGTCTTTTAAAACTCACTGATACGCGTGCTTCTAACAACAAGATGACGCTCATGCATTATCTTTGCAAGGTGTGGTTAGTATTATGTTCCTTTTTTTTAAAAAAAAAATAATAATTTCAAAGTGCATTCAAAACCTTGTTGAATGACAATTTTAGATTTTCTATTCTAAATTTGATTGTTATAGAGCCTTTTTGTGATTGTTGTCTCAAGGTTGCTTCCTGGGTTGCAATGCTTATGTAACCAGCTATTTGATTACCAATGTCTTTTGTAATAAATCGAACATTGCAACAATAATTGTACCCAAACTTTGCCTTACGGGTGCACAGTGCAGTTTGAGGAATGGGTGCTCAAGCGGATCCCAAATGAATTAAGAGGAGCTGATCTTCATTTTTACCTCGTCTAAGCTCTTAAAAATTTGGTGACGTTTGCATTTTTTAGTTTGGAAATTTTCAGAATATGTAAATTTGGAGAGATTGTTAATTCGGCCTTAGTATTGGATTAACTTCGGAGAACATATTTGGTTGCACTTAGTTATATAATTAAGTTAAAAAAGGATGTGATTCAGAAACGTCAAACTTGAATTGCTCTGAGATTCTATCCTTGTTACAATTGTAGTGGGCATCTGCAGTGAGATCCATAATAATTACATTTTGTTTTCTTGCCTCCCAGGTGCTCGCTGCCAAGTCACAAGCACTTCTAGATTTTCACCGCGACCTAGTTAGCCTCGAAACTGCATCTAAGGTGCCTGATTTGTTTGAATTGTCAACAACACTTAATTACTGCAGTAAGATTATGAATAGATGGAGTCTCTGTTTCTTGCAGATACAATTGAAGTCTTTAGCAGAAGAAATGCAGGCTATAATCAAGGGGTTAGAGAAGGTTAAGAAGGAGTTGGCAGCATCAGAAAATGATGGTCCTGTGTCCGAAGTTTTTCGAAAGGTTCAAAGCCCATTGTCTCGTTTCTATTGTCCCTGTGAAAACTGATTTTGTGGCATCTTGCATCCTTAAAATTGCTAACTGACCTTGCCTCTGTTATGTTTTCTTCATCGTTTATTGCTTTAATGGTCTGTGTGCGCTAACATCCTTTTATGTGAATTTTAGACACTAAAAGAATTCATTAGTGTTGCTGAGACAGAGGTGGCATCCGTGACAAGTTTCTATGCTGTGGTGGTAATTTCCCAACTATTCATTTGCATCCACTATAATTTTTGTAGTATTTTTTTTTTTTTTTGCTTTTATGTCTCATTGAAAAATATTCAATAACTAAAGCTTAAGCTTATGACATGAGCTTTTAGTTAATTTTAGTAAAAATAATTCACAATAATCCGATGCTAAGTAATTGTGTTTAAACTTTAAAGTTTGTAGTTAATTTTTTTTTCCTGATATTTGCTCTTTTTCCATCTTAGTATCATTGTTTTAATTTTTTATCTTTTTTATTTGCATACGTGGCAAGGACCCAATGTATGTTTTATTTTTTTTATTCGATGGAAAAATAGGCAATTCATGTGTCTTAACCATAGAGCACTCTTAAAATTGCATCTATGCTATGTTGTCCACTATCATAAATTATTGTCCTGTGGTGGACAGGGTAGAAATGCGGATGCACTTGCACTGTACTTCGGTGAGGATCCTGCCCGTTGCCCATTTGAGCAAGGCAAGTTATACTTGGAACATTTTTCTTATTTACCTTAACTGATCTATGAATTTATAATTTAATAGAGTATTGCGTTTAGTAGTGATCGTGTGGTATACCCACAGGTTTGTTTCCTGACTTTTCTGAAGTTCAGTATCTCAACAAGATATGATGTCTATATAGAATTTAAATGTTCATTAGGGGGGAGGGGAAGGGGAAGGTAGAACTTCCTTAAGATTTTCCCAACATGAGAAGATCAAACGAGGCCTGAAATACAAATTGAATTTTCATGAATACTATACTGTCCCCTTGAGAAAGACTTGTGTAGTTATATTAGACGAATTGTGAGATAAATATGAAAAGGTGGAAAGGGATAGATAAAAGACAGGACAAGATGTAGACTGTGGAGGAATCAGAGTTTCATGATACTATAAAATCATTTGAGTCTAGTCTATTTGTTAAGATGAACATTGGAGAGAACCTGAAATGACTTCTTCATTGATGCTTTGATGATCAATGCAGTTACAGCTACTCTCTTAAATTTTGTGAGATTGTTTCGTAAAGCGCATGAGGAAAATTTGAAACAGGCTGAATTGGAGAGGAAGAAAGCTGAGAAGGAGGCTGAAATGGAGAAGGCAAGGGGTATAAATCTTACAAAGAAGAACATGGAATAACTGCAAATTGGTTTCTTCGTTTCTTCGCTAGGCAATTTGATGCTCTCTGCCACAGCAGCCATCTGCCACAGTGTTTTTTTTGGTGTGAAGGTGGCTCATGCTGCTGAGGATTGGTGCCAAGTATCCAATTCTCTGCTCCAGTATGGTGCAAATATAAGCCTTGCAAGTGATATTGACAAGGCAAGAGCACCATTCCATGAGGCATGCGGAGCTTTAAGGTATGCTGAAGGCTTGTTCAGTCAGAGTACGACAGACGAGTTCGTTTTTTAGAAATTCAACGGGGATCATACTTCAGCATATTGTGTGGTTAAAAAGCATGGGTTCTCTGCGTGATTTAAAAGATGATGGATGTGGTCCTTGCATATCATCGACAAGGGAATTTGTCGTTTTGGTCAATCCTTCATTTACACATCAGGAGATTCGGTTTCCAGCTTTCTTCATTCGTTTTTGGCATAAATTTTTTCTGCACCAGAGCGGATGGCTTAAAGCCGCAAAGCACCACGAAACCATGTACAAAGAGCTCTGACCCTACACTAACACTAGAATTCAATTCTTTTCTTGTAACATAGGGAGCAGCCTACCCCTTGTTTCTTCTAATAGAGATTGACTTGACCCGTCGCTAAAGATGTATAGTTGAGTAGAAGACGGGCTGCTCTTAGTGTGTAATTAATTGTAACATATCAGAAAAGCAGAGGTTGCAGCACAGTTTTCAAACTTGATATTTTTAAGCACTATAGTTTGTATCCATGGGAACCATCTTTCGAAGCCAGACATTGGTTAAAGGCTAGTAGCGAAGACTAGTAGGATTCAAATCTGCTCAACTCCTCTTGCTTCAGATTCAAGTAGAGGAAAATATATATATATAATCAAAGGTGCTGGGGGCATGGGGAAATTCATTCAAGGCAGAGTCCTCCGGGAATGTTATACAGTAACTACAAGAACTGTGGACTCTTTATTATTATCTGTCTTGAGTGGTTTTTTTTTCCAGAAATTCAATGGTTTTAATGGTTCCAGAAGTTCATTCGTTATTGGGTATGGTTTCAGCCTCTATATGTAGAAAAAAGGAGGAGTTGAGGGGAGAAAGGAAGAGCGAAAAAGGTGAGTGTTAGAAGTTCATGTTTCATTGAACAACAATGGTGGTTGAGAAAGCCATGGGAGGGGCAGGAACGATTTCCAACTGCTTTGTGATCACCGGAGCAAAATGCAAATGACGATGTACTGTCCGCTCGATTCTTTTTCTTTTAAAACTTATTTTATAAGAAATTAAAAAATTATACTTCAAAAATAAAATCTAAATATCATGTTGAATATTAAAAGACTACAATCTAGAGTAGTATACATACTTGTACAAAAGGGTCAAATAAAAAAATATATTTCTATTGTAAAGTGACAATTATAATTTTTAAGAAATTTTTTAAGAGAATAGGAGAAATAGAAAATATGTATTTTAAGAAATTATTTTATATTCGTAAACATTTGTTTCTTTTTTTAAGATTTTATTTTCTAAAAAATTAAAAAACGTTTCTCAATTAAACACGACGACGACTTTGATGTCCTAAATTGCGTGAATAGCAGAATAATTAGGGAATAATGTGAGCAACCTTTCGAAAGCTATGTCTACATGCTTATGTAATAGTTAACTACTAGGGTTGGTGCACGCACTACGCTGTGCACCGGATAAAAAACTAATTATTATATAAAAAAAAATGTGAGTGTTATTAAATTTTTAAATTTACGTGATAAAATATTTGAAATAATAATTAAAAACTAGACCTATGTATTATATCATATTAATTGGCCACTATATGTATTAATAGAAAAAAAAAAATACTTGTGTGGCTTATTCGACTTAGTAATCCAAGAGCGAATTAGTTGCCCTATTTAAATGATGGTCTGGTTATAAAAAATAATTCACGCTACTATTGTTTTAATATCTACCTAGCCCTAGCTTAAATGTGAAACACCAAACTATTAAAAAATTAAGTCGTGAAAAAAAAATTAGGATGTGAAATTAAAAGATGGTGGCACATTGTACTGGCTCGGGTTAACACACAAAATTTACAATCCATATAATGAATACGACCACAATGAGTTAACCTAGTTGGACAATCTATTTCTAATTTGGGCCTTAATCTCTTCCTGGTTAGGCCTTGATTGGGCCTTAATTGACACTGAGTTGCATTAAATCTAGAACTAAATTAAAAAGTTATAAAAGAATTAGAGATGAAATTTAAAAAATAAATAAATTCTAAAGAATGAAACTAAAAACATATAAGAGTATAAAGAAAGGGAAATAACTAAGCACACTCGGACGAATCTCCTAAACTAGGTTGATTTTCCAAACCCGCAATCCGTGAAATCATAGACTCGGGTTCAACCAAGAAGCTCAATTTTCAACCAATTTAACGTTAGATGATGAAATTGAAAACAATATTTCAATCTAAAAAATTTGTCAAAGTAAAAAAATTGTAATGAAAATATCAAGGACCAAATTTGACATAAAAATAAAATGAAATTAAATGTTGAGGGATGAAATAAAAAAAAATCAATTAAGAAAAGGATTCAAAACAAAATAAATAGTAATTAAAACCAAGAATCAAATTTGATAGGAAAAAAACTAAAAAAGTATGAAATCATTAAAAAAAAACTCAATTCTAAAAGCTATCTTATATAAAACTAATAGCAATAAAAAAATAAGGACCAAATGTAAATGAAGAAAAAACTTAAAGGAGAATGAAATTGAAAAGAAATTCTAATTTTATAAATTATTTCAAATACAATAAATGATAATCAAAATAATAGAGATCAAATATGAAAGAAAAACACATTGAATGACTACTTTAAAATTTTGAATGGTTATATGTGAAAATCAAAGAAGAGTGAGAAAAGGAAAAAAAAAACAAAAAGGCTATCGATGCCAAACCGGAGATTAGTAAGCCATACGCGCCACTTAGAGAAAGAGATGTCACCGAGACAATTCAAACCACATTAGTGGCGGCTATCTCTAGTCATTGTAACACGCCTTAAGAACAGCAAAGCGGTAGACATGCTAACATGTTGAACTCACATGCCAACAAATCTTTTTTTTAATTATATTTTATATTTATTAAAACACCAAATCATCTCTTAATCAACCTAAAAATAACAAAAAATAAAATAAAAAGATAGGATGAAAATATGAAAAAACCCTTGCATGCCAGTTGAGGAATTCTTGCTTTTAAGGGTAATGTAGTTATTATATTGTGCTTTAAAAAGTAAAATAGTTAAAAAAAGACTATAGACCTCATTTAAATAAATTATACTTTTAAAGATAATTTAGTCACTCTATTATTCTTAAAAAGTTTAAAAGACCAATTTTCTCATGATCAATTTGAAAATAACTAATAAACCTTATGAAAAGACCGAATTATCTTCAATAACTAGTTGATCAATTTTTTAGACCAGTGAATCTGAAGGTGTAGAACTTGAACCTAGAGAATGACCAATAACAAAGATGCATGTGGTAATAGAAGGACATAGTTTGGAGGGAACAATAGAAAGATTAAAAGAGGTATGTGTCATGGAAAAGTGTGATGAAGAGCGACATTGAGAAATGAGTTAGGGATGTTAGGGTGGTAGTTTGTTGTGATGTAAGCAAAGGCATAAGACAATTGACTATATATTTAGAGTCAACAAATAGAAATTGATGTTCATGAAATCGAACATGATGAGAAATTTAAATTTGTTTAGAGGACAAGTCAAGAAAACAATAATCCAAATGAGAATAACTATAACCTAAAAACATACATGGAATTGAGCGGTAATCTAACTTGTGAGCATTATATGAATGAAGAAAAGGAAAACAAAGACTATAATCTAGTGTATGATGAAACATATATTCATGTCAATGAATCATCTCAACTCAAAAACTTAAGCTGTTATGTGAGGCTCTAAGATATGATTTTATATTATTCTCTAACACCCCCTCCAGTGAAAGCCTTTTGGACTTTAAATTTGTACAGGTTCACACTATCTTATATTATTAATTAGATTTTAATTAGAAGAAATAATGAGAGTAATAAGATTTGAACTCATGACCGTTTGACCTTTAAAACTATGATACCATGTTAGAGAAGAAAATAGGTAGAGTTTGATGTATTATACAAGGTAAACACAATATATCCTAAAGTTTAGCACTTTCTATAATAGTCTTCAACTAAAATAATTCTCAATAGAACAATATTTAGAATCTACTCGCTGTTTGACCCGCACTTTACCGTAAGTCAAATAATTTTTTTCCAGCAAAAAAGGAATATATATAGGTTTATCATAAGTGTTTTTTTTATAGCAACAAAAGAAAAGTTGAAAGAAAAAATTAAAAATAAAATATTCAATTTAAAAAAGTAAAAGACGTCAGATAATCGAAGTTAACCTTTAAAACTTGTGAACTGGGTCATGGACCCCATTGGATTTAATAGTTTTTTATTTCTAAAATTATTTTTTATTTAATTATACGTAAACCAGTTTAAACAACCATTGGTGATGCATGGGATTAAAATAAAAAAATTTGATAGCGTAAAAAGGTTTTTTTTTAAATCAAATAAAATAAAGACCTTTAAAAACAAACGATGAAATGATTTATTTATTTCTTTTTAAATTTTAAGGGGCTAGAAATACATCAAATTAAGGAATGTTTTTCACAAAATAAACAGGTAATACACTAAATTAAATAATAGTCTATAAAAAAATTATAATTTTTTTTTTAAATTGTTATTTAAAAAAAAAGCCAACAAGAAAATTCAATAAAAAAATTGAAAAAAATAAAACATGTTGACTTATTTTTTTTTCTTTAGTAAAGAGTGTCCATCCCTATTTGTTTGAAAAAAAATACGTAGGCGACATGTCGCATATTGTGGTAGATAATATATCACTTGTTCCTAAAATCTCAGACAACATGGTAGTCGGAAATTCAGAGGAAGTTGTTTTTTCTTTAAGAACTCATTTTTTTTTACTGAAAACACCCTACACACCTTTATAAACTCATCAATAACTTTAAAAAACTAAAAAACCATCCACAACCAAAAATCAACATGAAACAAAAAATCTTACCGAGTTCAGATATGTTTTTAGGCAATTTGAAGGTGAAAAAACACCTAAGTAGAACTTTCATCACCAAATAGAACCCATTGACATCAAGATTGATTGTTTTGGTAGTCGAAATTAGTGTTAACAATAATTTTCTCTCTACCTCAAAAATCAAATAACTTTCTCTCTCCTCTCGCAAACAAGAAACTGAAAAATAATGCAAATGATACTTTAGATCAAAATTGATTTTTTTAAAATTTTAAAATTTGAAGGGAACCAATTTATATAATTCAAAAAGTATGAGGACTAAATTGAATATTTTGCCAAAATTTAAAAAACACTACCCATCTCCTCCATGTTTTTCACTCTAGTCCCTATCTTTTAATTTTTCCCTTCTTTAATAATATTAGCTAAATTAGCTTTTAATTAGGTCATTAAAGGGCCAAAAAAAAAAGGACAGTGAATCCACAAAGCCTATATATAATAATAATAATAATAATAATAATAATAATAATAATAATAATGTGGGGAAACAATGTTTCCCCAAGCCTTTTTAAATATTTTTAATTTTAAACGAAGAAAAAATAATCAAGAATTAATATGACTTTAAATCATTTTACAAAGACTATAAAAAAAAAAAAACTTTGTTCAAATAAATCTTCTAAAATGCTCATTAATGAATCTTCTAAATCCACGTAATGACTTTGTATAACTATAATAATATCAATCATCTTGGATGGTTGCAATATCGTCTGTGCCATTTATCAAAATGCCATGTGACATTTGTCATCTTCAATTGAAAATTTCGTACAATGCCACAATGGTTAACATTTTATTATAATAACATTTTATATTTGTTTTTTTTAGTTTTAGTTTTTAAATTTTATCAATCAACAACATAATGTTTTTAATTTTAATTCTTTAATATTAGATTTTTTTTCAGGAATTGTACTCTATATTTTATTTTATTAGGTTATATGCCATGTTTTTTTTTATCTTGATTTCTACTTTCAACATTAGATTTATTAAAAGTGGAGCTTCATATTTTTTTTTATTTGTTTTCTATGAATTTTTTTTGATCTCATGACAGAGATCGCGAGTTGATTTGAGTTGTATTTTTTTCTCTTGCTTTTTCAAATTGATTTATTTTTCAATTTCATCCTTCACTATTAGATTGGTTAGAAATTGAGTTTCATTTTTTTTTTTCTCTATGGGGGGGTGTAATCCTAATTTGAAGACCTAGGTCATGGATTTGGCAAGTTAACCCTAATTGACTCAATTTTTTTCACTTTTTAATTGATTTGTTTTTTAATTTCACCCTCCAATAACTCAATCTTATTTTTATTTTTCAATTTCATCCTATATTATTAGGTTGTATGGAAATTAAGCTTTTTTTTTTAATTGGCTTTAAATGAAGTTATCCTGGTCTCATGAATTTAGTTTAGTTTTAATTTTTTTTTATTTCAACCTTCAACATTAAATTTGTTTGAAATGAAGCTTCATAGTTTTTTATATTTGCTTTTTATGAAGTTATCTTGATGCGAACCTCGTGATCACACAACCCGTAACGAATGTCATAACCCAATTCTGGGTTATTCCCCAAAATAAATTTCTTTTTTTCAAAAAATAAAGACAAAAAAATAATAAAGGCTGGCAACGTGGAGAAAGTAGGTCGGGAAATCAAGTTGCAATTTTTGGAGGAGATTCAAGACCTAGTTGCGCCCCATTATGCCCAAAATTGGAGAAAAAATGCAAATTCAAGGTCAAATTAAATGATTATTGGACAAATTTGCATAAAAATTAAGTCCAATGACGTAATTAAATTTTTAATAGGCCAATTTGATTTAATCATGG
>Ga0307515_10024470_pt1 | contig 10520 bp, 1 predicted proteins | sample 17_EM_MG_FD_194513 | JGI IMG/M metagenome (GOLD analysis project Ga0307515, IMG submission 194513) | Populus trichocarpa ectomycorrhiza microbial communities from riparian zone in the Pacific Northwest, United States - 17_EM | ecosystem: Host-associated > Plants > Roots > Unclassified | place...
ACTATAGCTTAAGTCATATAATTATATTATAAAACTGCCAATCTATGCCAATAATTTATATAATATTTATTTTTAATAAGTATATTTCTATTATAATAATTATATCCAAATTATTGCCAATATTTTAATATTAATACTGCAATATTGATAAATGCTAATATTTTATTGGCTGGATTTTCGCTTATTGAAAACCACGCTGGTAGGGCCTAATATAAAGCCACGGACAGAGCCTTAATTAAGAGTTGCGTATAATGCAGACTAATGCAAAGTCTTAATATTAAATAACTAGCTAAACGATTAAATTAAGCTAAGGCCTCTGCTATTTTAATTAACTGCTCTGTCTCTACTATTCTAGATCTATACCGTTGCTAAATCTATACTACTACTAGATCTACTAGATCTGTTATATCGTCTAACTATTCTAACTGACCTGTTCTGGGCCTAATGCTGTTTTAACTGTTCTACTGCTGCTCTCCCGACCGCTATACCCTACCGTTTCAATCGCCCCGTCGCCGCTGTTCCGACTAGCCGCCCCCGACCAACTGCTACTAATCACTGCTATTAACTATACTGCTACTACTGCTACTGCTACTACTGTATTAACTAACTGCTACCAACCAACTACTATTAACCGTCTGCCGCTACCGAGATTTCTACTACTAAAAGTTCTGCTGTTGGATATCCTACTACTTACTAACTGTTACCAAGTTCTTTTGCTGAGTGCCCTACCACCAACCGTTCTATTTTATTTTACTGCGCTAACTGTCTGCTTTTATTACTATTTATGCCACTATTACTACTACTGCTATTACTGCTGTTACTGCTGCCGTTATTATTTCTGGTTTACTGCTGTTCTAGTTACTACTAGTAGGAAGATCGGATCTTAGCTAGAGGTAACGGAAGGACACCGTAGAATAGTTCTATAGGAAGGCTAAGGATACAGTTACCTGCATTTGTTTAGGGATATGCTTTCCCTTATCTATTCTGCATTTGCTATACTCCTGTTTTGCTATTTTTCTATATTATAAAACGTTAGGGGACAACGTTCTTAGTGGGGGAGGTATATAGTAGTGTAGATTGGACGCCGCCTACTATCTTGGCATTTTCCTATATTTATAGAGCCTTTGGCTTCCTTCCTTCTTCCCTCTATTATATATATTACGACCCTACTAGTTACTAAAAATACACTCTTTTCTTTCTTTCTTACCGACTGTTCTACTAACTAATTATAACTAACTAACTAACCGACCGACCGACCGACCGACAGATAGACAGCACTGTGACTTTCCTATCTTAGAGAGGTTGTACCCTCCCACACTAGTCCTTTAAAGGCCTATATATCCGCGTTTAAAATACTAACGGAGTTAAAATTAAGGATTCTAACAGGCTTAGTAATAAGGAGGTTAATTATAACTATAATTAAAGTACGTATTAGGGGGGCTTATAGCTTAAGGGGGTTACGGAAAAACTTAGCGGGGTTATAAAGTTTAATGGGGTTATAACCTTTCTGACCTTGCTCAGCTTCTAACCCTACTAAGCTTCTACATATACAGCGTATATATAAAATAATTTTTTTATAGAATAAAAATTCACGTTAACTATTTAATAAATTATAAATATTGTATAAGGCGTGGAATGTATATATAGAGCATATATATTCCGCCAGCTACTGCATAAAATAGGCGAGCTAAGTTATTAAAACACAGCCCGTGTATACGCGTCGCATATCTATAATAATAGTGGTTATACTAGAACTTCTCTATAATACCGCAGTATACGCCACAAGTATGTACTATATAGCCTATGCATAGGCGCTGCATATGCTAATATCTGGCTAGGGTAACATTAATATCTTAATTTCGCTTTTGTATACGCTCTGCCTACGCTTACTATAAGCCTTTTAATCGCAGACTTTGACAATCTATAGGTGGCCGGTGCTACTAACCCTAGGGCCTTTAGGTACCACTATAGTAAGTATATACTTTGTATATACTTAGAAGAAGCATATACTAATAGAAGTATAGGCCCAATTCCTAACCCTAACCCTAACTAGGTAAGGTTAGAGAACGCGTATATAAAGTATATGCTTATAGTAGATAAAGCACGCGCCGTAGTAGCAGTAGTAGGTGGAAGGTATACGTAAATCTAGAGCTGTATAGCCAGAGCATATACTAACCTTATGCAGCCCTAGCTGTGACGGTCTAAGACAACGTAAGTAGGTGCTAGAAAGGCTCTACGTAAAGAGTATATATATACTAAGCGTAAACTAGACCTACCTAACCCCGCCTCCGTACTATCCGCCATTAACTTTATAGTATAGGTTATATATCTACACCTTATATACAGTATATACTAGTAATAAATATAGCTGCGATATTGCGGTAAATAGCACGCAGATATGCGGCTGGGTCTTTATAGCTTAGCTAAGCGTATATTCCGTATATGTATAGCATCTTCGTTTCCTACTAATATAGTTATAGTACCGCCGCCATACGTCAGGAAAAAATTTACTAGCATCTGATTTTTGTAACAGAACCTTATAGCAAGAACTACGGTGGGTCCTGTTATTGGGCTAGGTGTGTAGGAAATGCAAATAACAATAGTTAACAAGTAATAATAACTGGTGGAGTGGTTGCCTAATAGATTAACTCTAATTATATTCTAAGAATCACTATAAGGAAGGAACTATTTAGGTAGGGACTAAGGGTCCTTAAATACACAACCGTACTCCTATAAAATCCTTCTTATACGTAATGTACGTGTTATACATAAGGTACGTAAGTTCCTCTCGTTCCTCTTATTTAATACGTAGCATATTATATAACCTTAATTACCATTCCTCGTTATATAGTTCTACCAGTTCTATTCTAGACCGTACCTAAATTAACCAACTAGCTTCTTCCGACTCTTCCCTAAGTAGTTATAATATTGTACTTAAAGCGTCCGTAACACCATCTCCCTCCTTTTTATCTTTATCCTTAAAGATTTCTAACATTTCTAAGTTATTTACTAAAGGTATAATATCCGTCTAATTAATTTGGTTAATATTATTACTTATTATACCTAAAGCAATTTCTTCTTTGCACGCCCAACGTCGTACTCGCACTATTGCTGCGATATTATCTCTTAGTGAGATTATACTATCTCTATATTCTTGCTATTTAAAAGAGGGGTTAGTTTATATTATGTTGGTGAACCTATCTTCGCGATAACCGTCCTCTTACTTAGAGTGCACTAAAGCGAATATTTATTCGTCCTACGACGTTTGCTCTACCTCTAATGCTAAATATATACGACCTATTACTCTTAATAGTCATCTAGTTCCCTAATTAATTTATCTTAGGGTCTTATATTTAATCTACTGCTGCGCGGCTAAATAGTAAACTATCTTAAGCCCTTGCTAAATTAGAATGTTCTTAGAATGCTAAACAGAAGGCCCTAGATACTTATATCGCGGCGTCTACTCGCTTGCTTTGCCTTAAAAAGGTATATAAAAAGGTCCGTTTTAAGGAATAAAAACTTATAGAATAAGGTTTATAGGAACTTAGCGATAAAAGAACGGATTCTCCTCTAACAGAAAAGGAAATAGATTTAAGTAGTTCGGTAACTACTCTTCCTAGGTCCCTCTTAGGTAACTCATTTTTTAGCAATCCTTTTTTATTAATACTGCCTAACCTAATCTCTTTTAATACTCTTGTACCTTTCCTATAGCATTTTTTAGATTTTCTAGTAGTTCCTAGGTAGTCTTAGTATAGCCTATCTACTTAACCTTATACTATATTTTATCGTCAATATCCTTATAATTAACGATTTTTAAAACTTGCTATTTATCTTCCTCTTATCCTCTATACATGTCTGCTTTATAAACTAGTGGCTTAATATTCCTATATACTGGCTCTAGCATTGCGATATGCTATATAGGGTAGATCTTTATTTTAGCTAGTAGGTTTAACTTAAACGTAACTAGTAAAATCCTTTACTTAATTTTAATAGGTCCTAGTCTAACATAGTCTAACTTCTTACTTAGTTATTAACTCTTAAAATTTTTATATAGTAGCTATACTTTATCTCCCTCCTTAAGATCTAGTCCCTTAGATCTCTTAGCGTTATAGTACCTTTTTATTCTCTCTTATACTTTCTTTACTAATTCCATAAGGTCTATATAAAGATTTATTAATATCTTTATCCTTTCTTTAGCTATACTACTCGTTTTCTTTACTTAACGTAGCAATAATAATATTCTTAGCTCGTATCCATAATTCGCCTTAAATAGTAATATGCCTATACCTTCCTATAGCGTTACGTTATATATAAACTATATAATTAGTAATAGCAATACCTAATTATTCTGTGCATAATTAATATAATGCCTTAGATACTGCTCTAGCGTCTAATTTAATCTTTCCGTTTAACCGTCTGTCTGCGGATAATATACGGTAAAAGTTACTGCTTAAACTCCTTACTCCGCTAAGAATACCTCCTAAAATACTACTATAAATCTTATAAATACTTCTTTAATATAGATTCTAGCGACATCTTCTACTAATATTTCTTCTATGCATGCTATAAAGTATCCCTACTTTATAAGCTTATCTACTATTACTAAGATCGCGTTATAATATTATCCGGTAATAGGATCTTTTAACTTTAGTAACTTAATAATAAAGTCCTATAATATAACCTCCTATAGTCTTTCTAGTATTTTAATAGGTTATAGCCCTCCATACAGCTTATACCTTATTAGTTTATTCCTCTAGCAATCTAGATATTCTTTTATAACTTTTCGCGCTAGTCCCTAGATTCTATTAATAATATACTCCTCTTAAAGTCTTAATACTAAGCCTATGGCTCTATTATATCCCTAAGTTAATCCCTTATAGAATTCTTCTACAAATTGCTCTGCTATACTTCTTAGGATATACTTTACTTCTCAGTTTTTATATACTTCTGTTTATAGATCTTCTAGCTATACTTTTAGAATTCTTTATACCTAAAAGCTTTCTAGTATCTTATAAACTCTATCTAACTCTTCTTAAGTTACTATAATCTTTAAATGATTATACCTAATTAATCCGTCTATATCTTTTCGCAGTAAAGCCCCTAATAGCTTTTTATTATTTTATAGTTCAGCCTTTTAACTTAGAGCATCTACCCTTATATTGTCTGTACCCTTAGTATACTAAATTTTAAAATAGTATTCTATAAGTATCTCTGCCTATCTAACCTATCTTTAGTTAAGTTCCTTTATTATTAGGAATCCTATTAGGTTCTTATAATCTATCTTAACTATAAATAGTTTCTCTATACCTTATAAGAATACTCTTTATTTCTTTAATACTACAACTATACCTAATAACTCCTTATTATAGATGTTATAGTTTAACTCTAGTAGTATTATCTTTCAACTGTAGTATACCACTAGGTGCCATCTATCTTAATGCCTTTATATAAAGTACGCCCCTAGTATATAGTCTAATGCATTTATCTCTATAACCGTCTTTAGTCCTAGTTAATAGATCTTAAGAACTAGCTCCTAGGTAAACAACTCTTTAACTTACTTAAAGAGTTTCCGCTATTCCTCTCCCCATACCTATAGTTCTTCTTTCTTTATTAATCGCGTAAATAGTTTAATATCCTTTAACTATTACGCTATAAACCTTCTACAGTAATTATAAAACCCTAGAAACGATCTTAACTATATAACATTCTCTAGTTCTTACCAATTTACTATAGCCTTAATCTTCTTTAGATCTATACTAAGTTAGCCTAGTTTAATAATAAATCTAACAAAATCAGTCTTCCTAGTGAAGAACTCGTATTTCTTAATTACTACTAGTATCTATTCTTCCTATAGTCTCTTTAAGACCCATTCAACGTGTTCCCTATATTCTTCCTTAGTTATTAAGTAGATAATAATATCGTTAAGATATACCATAACAAATTTATCTAAGTATTCTCCTAATATATTATTAATACGCTTCTAAAACATTACTAGTGTATTTATAAGCCCGAATTATATAACTAATAGTTTATATAGTCCTTTCTTTAACCTAAAGGCTGCCTTTTATTTGTTGCCTTCCTTAATTCTAATCTAATGGTACGCCTATCTTAGATCTATCTTTATAAAGATTTACGCGTTGCCTATCCTGTTCTAGATTTCGCTAATTAAAGGTAAAGGATACCTATCCTTTCTGGTAATGCTATTTAACTATCTATAGTCTATATACAGCCTTAGTTTGCCATTTTTCTTTAGTATAAATAGTACTGGATAACCCGCTAATAACTACAATGGTCTAATATATCCTTTTTATAAGTTCTCTTAGATAAACTCTTTTAATACTCTACCTTCTTCTTTAGTAAGCTTGTAGATTAGAAAGAACTTTAGACTTATTCCTAGTTCTAACTCTATCTTATAGTCCCATACTGTATATTCTAATAGCTTTTTACTCTCTAGTAACTATAGTTTCTTACTATACTTATAATATCTTTTTAGTACGTAACTTAGTCCTTTTTCTATTTCTTTATAGGTCGCTCCTACTTAGTACTATACCAACTTAGCTTATTATTATATCTTACGTTGTTAAGTATCCCTAATATTAACCTAACCTATAATCTAATCGATCTTTGGATTATATTTCTGTAACTAAGGCATTCCTAATACTACCTTATTATTCCCTAATAGTAATATATCGAAAGACATCTCAATTTATCTCCCTTTAATGGTTAACTAAATAGGTCCTATTTTAAGATTAATAATCCCTCCTCTATAGGCTATTGGATCTCCTAAAATTGTTACTAATAGGTAAGGTTCCTCTTTTTATCTATAAGGTAATCCCATCCTTTTAACTATTACTAGCGAGATATGGTTCCTTATTACTCCACTATCTATTAATACCTTAAACTGTTAATCTTGCCACTTAACTTGTAAATTTAGGTGTCGTTTTTAAATTCCTTTAAGGGTCTAAAGCTTTACCACTGGCTCCCTCTAGTCCTATAGGCCTCTACTTTTCCTAACTATTAGCTACTTAATCTTTATATACTTAGCTTACTCTTTAACCAATGCCTAATTCGCTTTTTATCTTTAATATACCATAGACACATATTATTTAGGCATTCCCACCACTATCGTCCATTTAAGTATTCTTCTATAAGGAATCTTCCTAGCTAAAGTATTAAATTTCCTTCCTCTTAGACTTCTGCTGGATGCTATCCGTATATATATTTGGCATTCCTATACTATTACTTATCCGTTATCCAGTACATCCTTATAGGGTATTTTTAATTCTTTTCCTTTGGATTCTTATATATCTTATATATATCATCCACGCATGCAATCTATAATAGCGTATAATATACTAGGTGCTTTAGGTTAACTCTTAGCTCGTCTTTACTTATAAGTTTAAACCTCTATCGTGTTAATCTAAACGTTGTAACTTTATTTATAGGTACTAAGATACGCCTCTTACTTCTCTAGTCCTCTAAACGCTCCTTTAGATCCTTTAACGTTATAATTAAGGCTCCTTTAATATAAGTTATAGCCTTTTCTATAATCGGGTGGTCCTGGATAACTTTCTTATCTAACTACATATAGAAATCTTCCTACTTATCATTATGCCTTTACCTATACCACTTTTGGTACAGCTACTGGAGTATATACGGCTTGTCCGTAAGGAAGTATCTTCTTATTACTGCGTCGTAACAGCCCTTTATATGTCGTTCTTTAAACCTAGTTAGGATCCCTAGATCCTCTTTATTTTCTAATTTAGTAAGCTATCTAGCTCTTAGTATGCCTGCTCTAGGCCTATTAGTAATCCTTTATACTAGCGCTCTATCCCTTATACATCCTAATATGCTAGATCTCTTATCTAGTTTCTGTTCTTGCTATGCAATAATTCTTACTCTAAATTCGTCTATGGTTTCTTTTAGTTTGCGCCTTACGCTTAGATCCTTAAAGTCGTCTTACTTCTTAATGTTAGTATCGACTTTTTGATCTTTAGTTTAAATGCCGTATTCTACTAGTAAGTCCTCTAGGTTTATATATCTGTCTCCTAGTCTAGTTGCTATTTATATCGCAGATTCTCTAATCTATAAAGAAGCTCCTTACCTCTTATCTATGGGTGCCCTAATTTATACTCCAAATTCTTAACCCCTTAAATTCTTTAATCCCGAGCTTGCTTTTAACTTAAGCTTAGCTCCAGCCTTAGTCCAACTAGGCTTACTTAGTGTTCTTATCTTGTCTTAAGAGTCTTGTACCTATAGGAAACTTCGTCCTAAGCTTATTTGTATATCTTTAAACTAAGCTACTACTCTGCTCTATTGGTTTTTGTCTATTATAGGTCCTTAAGCTTACCTTATCTCGTCTTAAGAATCTTAAGCCTTTAGCCTTTTGCCTTTATTAAGTGCCAAAGTAGTTTGCTGTCCTACTTCTCTTACGTCTTATAAAGCGATAGACACTATATCTAGTGGGGTTCTAATCCCTACTAATATTCCTTATTCTATAGTGGAATTATCCTCTGCTTCTAGTATAATATCTCTAATAGCTACATATTCCTAGTAAACCGCCCTTATTACCTTATTGTTACGAAATGTTTCGCCTATATCGAATTTATTGTCCTTAATATCCGATCTGCGAACTAGTTTATTAGTTCCTCTATATCTTATAGGTACTGGCTTCTATAGCTAATAGCTTACGCTATACTTAGCGTCTTTATAAATTTAGTATGCGTTATTATAACAAAACGCAAAACTTTTAATTAAATATTCCTTTATTCCTCGCAGTACACTATTATCCCTCTATACATATGTGTCGTCTACTATTAGTTTAGTTCCCTTTATTATATAGTAACTCTAACCATCTTTATAATCCCTCGCGAAATAACCTTATTTCCTATAATTTATACAAGCTCCATTTTTAAACTATTAACTTTACTATAGAGTCCGCCTAAACGTCTTCTACTACTAAGATTCCTAGTTTAGCCTCTGCTCCTTAGTCCTATAATTACTAGATCCTTAACCTCTAGGTTTTTACAGTTTTTTACTCCATCTCTTATAGGCTTCTTTAGTACTACTTAGGTCTATTAGCTCTGCGCCATACTATAGTTTTTAACTTAGCTTTAGTCGTTGCGTACTCTACGCCTTATATAACTATAGAACTCTATTCTAACCTTACTTAGCCTGTTCCCTTTAGTAGATCTAATTATTAATCTTAATCGCCTAATCTATTAGTTCCCTTAGGGTATCCGCATCTTTTATCAGAATAATTACGTCCTAGACTTTAGCCTTAAGTCCTTACTTATACTATGCTATAAGCGCCCTATTATTCCACTTAACTTATATTGCTAATATTTGGAACTATATTATATACTTAATTGCTAAGGTTCGTTACGTAATATCTTAAAATTTTCTTTCTGCCGTAGTTACTGCCTCTAGGTCTCCGAATATTTATATAAGTCGCTCTATAAATCTATTCCAGCTTAAGAACATAAACCGTACTTCTTAATTTGTAGTTGTTATCCCGTTTACTTATATCTCTATAAGGTAAGGCTTAAACTACTTAAGTGCCCTTCCTATTAAGAATAATCTGGCATACGCTATTTAATCCATAGGTGTTACTAGCTTCGCTCCCTCTTACGCTACCTTAAAGTACATTTACGTAAGGAATCCTTTAAGCTTTAATCTCTCTCCTAAGTATCTTTTAATTAATGGTAACTTAACCTTTGCTACGCCTATCCCGTTAATCCTATTTTCCAATATTATATTATTTTCTATTAGCTGGTCGACTATCTCTTATAGTTATCCGACCGTTACAGGTTGCTATAAGTTAGTATCTGCTATACTAGTGTCGTTACCTAACCCCGATATAGTTGCCGCCGTTAATAGCGTTATAGTGGCTGCTTTTGGTAGCATATTGTCCGACCTACTATATTTAATACTATAACTAGGTAGTAATTATATAACAGAACCTTATAGCAAGAACTACAGTAGGTCCTATTATTAGGCTAGGTGTATAGGAAATATAAATAATAATAGTCGACAAGTAATAATAACTAGTAGAGTGGTTGCCTAACAGATTAACTCTAATTATATTCTAAGAATCACTATAAGGAAGGAACTATTTAGGTAGGGACTAAGGGTCCTTAAATACACAACTATACTCCTATGAAATCCTTCTTATACGTAATATACGTGTTATACGTAAAGTACGTAAGTTTCTCTTGTTCCTCTTATTTAATACGTAGCATATTATATAACCTCGGTTACTATTCCTCGTCATATAGTTCTACCAGTTCCATCCTAGACCGTGCCTAAATCAACTAACTAGCTTCTTCCGACTCTTCCCCAAGTAGTCGTAACATCGTACTTAAAGCGTCCGTAACAATTTTACTTTTCTGCTATTTTAGCATTTTCAGCATTTTCTAGCATTTAGCCGCCAAATGCCGCATTTATAATTAAGTATTAGCATTTAGCAGCTAAATGCAGCATTTATTACTAAGTACTAGCATTTAGCCGCTAAATGCCGC
>Ga0307515_10024471_pt1 | contig 10520 bp, 9 predicted proteins | sample 17_EM_MG_FD_194513 | JGI IMG/M metagenome (GOLD analysis project Ga0307515, IMG submission 194513) | Populus trichocarpa ectomycorrhiza microbial communities from riparian zone in the Pacific Northwest, United States - 17_EM | ecosystem: Host-associated > Plants > Roots > Unclassified | place...
CATTCGTGTCTCCAGTGTTGTCATGCGATTCGGCGCACCGCCTTTTGGTATTACCAGTTTCTCAAATAAAATAATTGGTAATACCGGTGCAAACACCTACAACCCCCCGTCACGAGGGGGCGCCGCGAGGGGCCGGCCTGCTGAGCTTCGACTTCAGCGCCCATCTGGCCGTCATGCTGCAGGCCGGTGGCCACTGCAAGCTGGTGGCGCGGGGCCACGAGCAGTCGCTGATGCTCTGATCGCGCCCAAGCACTGCATTGCGCTGTTTACAGGCGGCGCGGTGCTAGAGTCCCTCGCCCCGTCTTCCACCCGCCGGACAGTGTCCGCATCGACCCCCAAGCCTTCCAAGCCACCGAATAGCCGTCGTCACAAGTTGCCCACGCTCGCCGATGTCGCGCGAGAAGCAGGGGTTTCGGACGTGGCAGCGTCCTGCGCGCTCAACGGCGCAAAGGGTTCGACGCGGGTGTCGGTCGAGACGCGTGAGCGGGTCCTCGCGGCGGCGGCGCGCTTGAGCTACCGGCCGAACGCGACCGCGCGTGCGCTGACGTATCAACGCACGAATGCCGTCGGCTTCGTCGCCAACATCGCCCATGAGGAACCCAACCTCTACTTCCTGGAAGTGTTCAACGGCGTCGTGCGGGGCGCGACGGAGGCGCACCAGACCACGTGCATCTTTCCACTCAGTGGCTGGGAAGAAGCGCCGAAGCGCATCCCGGCCTTGTGCGACGGACGCGTCGACGGGCTCGTCGTGCTGGCGCCCTACCTGGAAGATGACAGCACGACCTGGTTGCCTCCGCATACGCCCGTGGTCACGATTCACGCCGGCAAGCTGTTGCGGGCCCAGGTGAACGTCGAGGCGGACGATGAAGCGGGCGGCTATGACATCGCGCGCCATATGCTGGGGCTTGGATATCGCCGCATCCTCTGCGTAGGCGGACCGACAGGCGTGAAGGGAGCAGACCTCCGTGTCGATGGCTTTCTGCGCGCCCATGCCGAAGCCGGGGCGGAAGTGGCCTCCGACCATGTGATCCGCACGTGGTTCACCGCCGGAGGGGGTAGGCAGGCCATGCAGGAATGGCTGCAACGCCACCGCGGTCAGCCGTTGCCCGAGGCCCTCTGTTGTGGCAGCGACGACATCGCCTTCGGCTGCATCGATGCGTTGGAGGACCGCGGGCTGAGCGTTCCCCAGGACATCTCCATCGCAGGCTTCGACGACACCTTGATGGCCCGCACATTGCGCATGGCGACGGTGCGTCAGCCCCTGCTTGAGATGGGGCGTCACGCGGTTGAAGTCCTGATGCAGTTGATCGAGGCGCAGCGCCGTGGGGAGGCCTATCAGGGCCCTCGCGACATTGTTCTGCCCGTCGAGATTGTTCGCGGCCGGACCTTGCCTGGACCTCGAAGTGCGCCGCTGACCATCCCCTGAGCGATTGCTAGGTTTTCCCTAGTTAGTTCTATCCGCGACCGAATTACGATGCCTGCGCGGCACTGCCGCAATTATTTGCTTCCGTTGATTCGGCGTCGAATCAAGGCGTGCGAGCCTTCAAAACCATCACATGTCACCATTCAGGCCGAACACCTTCTTCTCTCCGGTGGACTCATTGCCGATCATTGCGTCCAGGCCCCGTCTGGGTGGCTCGCATGACCGTCGCGATGCTGTGCACACTGCCGCGAGCAACGAATGGGCGGTCACGGCCGGGAACCGCGAGCCCGTCTCCGAAGGAGGCCCTATGCCGCCAATGGGCTGGCTGGGCTGGGACTGCCTTGGCGCCCCCGGGACTGAAGCCGGATATTTGGCGAATGCCAGCATCCTGGCCGAGCGTTTCTTGCCGGTTGGCTACGACATCGCCATGGTCGGCCCGCAGTGGTATGGGGTGGAGGCGACCACTTCGGGCTGCCGGCCGCTTGCACCGTTGGAGCTGGATGCCCACGGCCGACCGCAGCCTTCGGCTGACCGGTTTCCGAGCGCCATGGACGGGTATGGCTTCGCTCCCCTCGCTGCTCAGGTCCACCGTCTCGGTTTGCGCTTCGGTGTGCACCTGATGCGTGGCATCCCCCGCCAGGCGGTCGCGCGAGCCCTGCCGATTGCAGGCAGCCGATGGCGTTGCGATGAGGTCGCCAACTTGGCCTCGGCCGGCGCCTCGAGCACCGACATGTGCAGCGTCAACCCCGACCACCCTGGCGCCTTTGATTGGTACCGTGCTTGGTTCGCTCAGCTCGCAGCATGCGGTGTAGACGCGGTCACGGTCGACGACATCGCCTCGCCGCATGGCCGCTCAGGGGAAGTTGGCTTGATCCGCCGCGCGATCGATGCCACCGGCCGTCGCATCGTATTGAGCTTGTCGCCAGGCCCGACGTCGCTGCATCAGGGCGCACATTTGCAGCCGCGTGCTAACGAGCGGCGAATGGGTAATGAATCTCCGGTCGCTTGGCCCGAACTGCGCGACGACATCGTGAACCTGTTGGAGTGCGAGCAGCAGGCGCGGCCGGAGGCCTGGCCCGCTGCCGGCGTGTTGCACGTTGGCGAGGTCGGTCAGGGCAAGGAGGACGGGGAGCGCGGCGCACGCCTCACTCCCGACGAACAGATGCTCATGCTGACGGCCTGGACTTGCGCTCGCCGCCCCTTGCTTCTTGCTGGCGACCTGCGCCTCATGGACGACAGGACACTGCGTCTGGTCACCAACCCCGAGGTGCTGGCCTTGCTACATGCGCCCGGAAGGGAGGAGTGGCACGCCGCTGCACAGGGTCATTGGTTCATCCGTAGCGGCGCGTACAGCACCTGGGTGGGCTGGCTTAACACCGGCGACGAGCCTTGGAGCGTGTCGCTGCCCGAGTGGCTGCCCGATGGAAGCCGGGACTGTTGGGCTCGTGCCGACCTGCCGGTTGGTGCTCGTGCACTGACTGTTCCCGCGCACGGCGCCCGGCTGATTCGTTTTGGAGCCAAAGCTTAGTATTCCTGTGATCGCGGGGAGCTCACGCTTCCGCCCGTCATCAGCTGGGAAGTGAGGCGGCTCTGGCATGGCCCGCACGCTCCTCAGTGTCAGTGCGACTGCCAGTTGCGCTAAGGTGCGCGACGCGCCTGCCCGGGCCAATCCACCGGTAACTCAGCACTTGCGGTGGACTGCCATTGCAGACCGAGCTGATCTCCGGTCAAGGGATCATCGGCCACGTACCTCGTCCAAGTCCCTTGCCTCGAGAGCGGCCCCGGGTTAATCGCAATCACCTAGTAGATGCCCTGATGAACTAGAAAGAGGTCCTGCGGGTCGTAACGCCGCTTGACGCGCGCCAATCGGGCGGCGTTGCCTCCCCAGTACCGCTCCTTCCAGTCGGACAGGAAAAAGTCGCTCTCCGAGAGATAGCTTCCAGCGCCTGGGTCCAGCCGATACATCGCGGCCGTGGCTCGATCGAGCGCCCGCACAGCGTCGCGCGCCTGGGCTGCATCGATGTTCGCCTCGGGCATGCCTGGAAAGTTCGGACTCCCACCGGTCGCCAGGATCGCCAGCGCAAACGCGTCGAGCACCTGCGGATTCATCGCCGTGTCGCGCGTGCGTCGAACGGCGTCCTTCGCGCCGCCCGCAAGGCCCTTCCCAAAGAACATCTCGACCCACGAATGACGTGTGGCGTCGAACAGCGCGTCGACCAGGACGCCCATCCGCCCCGGGGTCAGGAGGTGCTCCGAGAGCCATAGTGAGCGATACCCATGCGTAAAGCGCCCAGCTTCGTTCTGCTCTCCTTCCCAGAAGGCATGCCAGGTAGGTGCACCAGGCCGATCGTCGAAGCGCATGTGCCCCGGGAAATGCTCCTTGAAGTAGGGCCCGTCCCAGAGGTGCCGCGCGGGAATGGTCAGCGTGAGCGCGGGCTTCTCGAACGTGTACTCCTTGCGCTCGCGCACCCAGGTCCAGAACGGCGCCCAGATCTTCTCCACCTCTGCTGCGTTCAGCCCCTGAAACATCATGGTCAAGCCGATGACGTTGGGCCCAAACGTCACGTGCTCGCCCCAGTTGGGGTTGAAGAGATCCGATCGGTAAAACTCGAGGAAGCGCGTGATCAGGCGCTTGTAAGCGTCATCGCTCGATGCGCGGATGTCACCGCCGACGCCACCGAAGTACTCGGGCAGATCAAAGGTGCGCAGTGTCACGCGGGTCACGATGCCGAGCGAGCCGCCGCCTCCGCCCTTCAGGCCCCAGAAGAGTTCAGGGTTCCGGTAGGCATTGGCGATGCGGATCCTGCCATCTGCCGTGACGACCTCGGCCTCCAGCAGGTTGGCGGATGCGGTACCGAAGGTCTTGGAGAAGTGCCCGAAGCCGCCGCTCTGCACGAGCCCAGCTACACCAACCGTGGGGCACCCGCCACCTTGCACGTAGCGGCCGCCCAGCGTCGTGACTGCGTGATACGCATCCATCCAGACGCAGCCGGCGCCGAGCGAGACGGCCGGCTGCGCCTTCACGTGTTCCTCGCAACCCTGGCCGACGAAAGCGTCGTGATGCTCGATGCGCCGCAGACGGCGCGTCCACACGAGCAGCGCATCTGCCCCGCTGGAGGTGCCGTGATAGCTGTGGCCGCCGCCGCGCACCACGAGGCGCACGCGATGCCGCTTCGCGAATTCGACTGCGGCGACGACATCGCTGGCGTCCCGCGCAGCCACGGCATGCCGGCTCGGTTGGAAGGTCCAAGCGCCCAGCCAGCCGCTGCTTTGCGCGAGGCCAATCTCATCGCCGAGGTAGTAGGGGTTGCAAAGGTACTTGAGCGCCTCTTGCGCCGCCGCGCCGCCTTGTGCGAATGGTGATCGGGGCTCTAGGAAGCGATCGCCGAGGCGCGCCGACAGCGCGTCCCATGGCACGGTGGTCACGACGTCGGCGGCTTGGACGGGCAGCGAAGCGCCATAAGCCATCGGCAGGACCGGGGCCGACAGGGCGGACTTGAGCAAATCTCGGCGGCGCATGGCTGTCTCCTCGAGCCGGCAAGGAACTTTGTGATCGCTGGCGTTGCGCGCATCTTCACTTCACCGCAATGATGGAGCGACCCAAAAGGGAAACGAGGTCGAAATCGTGGGATGAGCCGGTCAGTGGAAGGCGCCGACGGCCGCACGCCGAGGTCGCCCGACGGCGTCAAGGTGACTTGGCCGGACGCTCACAGCAGACTCGCCCCTGCGCACGACATCTCCGGACAAGGCCCGTAGCCGGGCCGCTGCCGCTTTGCGGCAAAAGTAGACCCGCCAGCGGCGGGTGTGTGACTGACGCAGCGGGAGTTCAGACAGGCGAGGCCGGCCTCTGGGCTGCAGCCACCGTCACGTCAGCCGACGCCGAGCGGCGTCCCTCGATGACGACGCGTGGCAGCTTGGCGACGACTGCGGCATCCGCGCGCTTGCCGACAACGACCACGCGCTCCAGCTTCACGATCTCGGTCGTGGGCGCTGCGGTGCGATTTGCCAGGCCGATGCCAGCGGCAGCGGCGGCGGTAACGGCGACGATGGCGATAGCGAAGGTCTTGGCAGCGGTGTTCATGGTGGGCTCCGGTGGGTTGGCTGTGTCAGTGATTGCAGTGTCAGCAGACGAGGCCGCCGCCGCGAGCGCGAGGCGATGGAGCGCCGGTGGGAGCGGATGAATTGCAGATTCGTGGGACGGACGGTTGCGCCGGAGGGCCTTGGGTGAGGGCCAGCAATACCTATGTCGCTGCGGGGCGTGCCGACATGGCGACGAAGGCAGCAGTTCGACTTGCCCTGGAGCTTGGACTGAAGGTCAGCGGCCTGCTCGGGTCAGGATCTTGTGTTGTGGGGTTGCTGGTCGAGCAAGCCCAGCTCCTTGCATCGTTGCAGGGCCTGCTCGTAGAAGCGCCGCCACGCCTTCTCGCCGACGACGCGCTCCATGCGCTGCTCGAATCCTTCCGGTATGTCGCCCTTGTACGGGTTTCAGGCCTCGTTGGCGCGCTTGTCGACGCGGTGCATCAGCCAGCGTTCCAGCTTCTAGCCAGCGCTGCGACCGGCTGCGCGCGGCTTGTCCATCGGTGCTTGAGCGCAGAGCCGTTGGTCTGGCCGTTCTTGTGGATCCTGGCCAGCTGCAGCCAGACTTTCTCTGCGCCAAGCGCCTTAACGCCCAGCGCTGCTCTGCAAGCTGGTGTTCGTGCGCGCTCCGCGCGACCTTGCGTCCGGCTCGGCCGTCGGCCTGTTGTCACGTCCCAGACGTGTGTCCGCACTCAGATGACCGGCACGGTTTCCGGCACGAAGTTTTCAATCCGCTTTCCGGACACGATGGGCAGCCAGTTGTTGCTGGACGCATCCAGCGCCGCCAGCGACAGCACTAGGGCGGCCGGCAGGTGCTGCTCGGCATCGATGATGGCGCGCTGCTCGTTGGTAGTGCAGTCGTTGCGGGCGGCCTGGCGACCGGGGGTCATGCCCACCGCGGCCTCTAGCTGAATGGTGTAGCGCACCGGCACGCCGCGCTGCACCAGATCCTTCAGGAACACCTCGACGGTCAGCGCCATCTCGGTGTTGCGGTCGGAGGAGAAGGGCACGACGTTCGCCGGGTCAGCGCCGCTGCCGTTGACCTGGTGGTTCAGCAGGTGGGCCAGCACGTAGTGCGGTTTCTTGCCAATCGAGTTGTCCACCGCCTTCACCTGCCGGCGCTTCTTCAGCACGCCCCAGAGTGGCGCAAGCTGCGTAATGCGCTTTTGATCAGGCTGCGAGCCAAAGGCCTCGGCTCCGTAGAGGCTGGGATCGGGCAAGAAGGTCAGGGCGTCCTTCGTCACCAGGCCCTGACCCATCTTGGTCTTCGCATTCAGCGGCAGCAGGGTGATGCTAGACACCTTGACGACGTTGTTTGCCTTGGCAATCTTGCGCACGCGCTTGGCCAGGTCTTGTACCGTGGTGTCGCCCTTGCGGTTGTAGATGTCGAAGTCGGTCATCAAAGCCGCATGCATGGAGCCTATGAAAGCCGCCAGCTCGCCGCCGCCCATGTTCACGGTCACGCCGTTGACGACGACCTGGCTGTTGAAGATCTCGAACGGCGTGCCGGTTTTCAGCGCCAGCGCCTCGGCCACAGCCTGCTTCGGGGACTTTTCCATTGCCACTACCAGCTCCTCCCAGAGCCTCAGTTCATCGCTGGACTTCAGGGGAAACTGCCCCTTGGACAGACACTTTTTCAATCCGCTGGAAAAGGGCATGGCAGGCAATCGCGACGGTGAGTGTTGGTTGTACCGAAAGCGCGGCGGCGCTGCTAGCCCCCCAAGTCCAGGAATCCCCCGCTCTGGCGCGCCCACATCTCGGCCGACCTGCGCCCCCGGTATAGACCTCTCGGGCCCTTGGTACTACTCCATCGACCCCTACCGCTCCGGACTCGCGGGTTTCCACGGACCGGATGCCGGGCAGCAGCGCTGGCGCGCCGTGAATGTGCGTCAGGCGATGGCTGATAACAACCGCGTGCTCTGCGAGTTCGACCTGGCGCACTCTCCCGTCACCACCCTGCCGTCGTCCTGGCTTACCCCGGCGCCACAGCTGCGCCGTTACCCGGGCCTCGTCTGGTGCCAGCACGGCGCAAGCATGCGTTTGAGGTCCTGGCCAGGGAGTACAAGAAGAGGCGGGCCGTGGAGTGCTAGGGTGCTCGCGCGGTGCTACGCCGGAAAGGCTTGCAGCGGCTCTCCTTGGGCACCGGCCATCGCCGGCGTGCGCGCGACGTTCATCACCCAATTGACCATCGTGAAATAGCCGATGAGCGTGGTGAGTTCCACCACGCCCTGCTCACCGAACGTCGCGAGCGCTGCGGCGTAGGTGGGGTCGCTCACGCCATGCGTGTGCAGCAGCTCGTGGGCGAAGTCGAGGGCCAACGCTTCGTCGGCCTGCAGTCCCTTGGGGCGAGCCCCAAGCTGCAAGGACTCCACCGCGTCGGCATTGACACCCGCCTGCACCGCCAACGGCGCGTGCATCAGCCACTCGAACTGGTTGCCTTCATGGCGTGCGGTGGCGCAGATGACGAGCTCGCGCACGCGCGCATCGATCGCGCTGCCGAAGCGAAGGAACTCACCGACCTTCGCGACGCGCTCCATCAAATCCGGGCTGCGCAGCAGCGGCAGGAAGGGGCCATAGACGCCTTTGCGCGGACCGTCGACAAGGGCCTGTGCCGCAGCGCGCTGTGCGTCGCTCATCGCGTCGGCAGCGGGCATGGGCAGGCGCTCGCGAGCGTGCGCGGCAAATCCTTGTTCAGTGGGCATGGGGAGTCTCCGTTGACAGGCGAGAGGCGCGCGACTCGCGCAAGAGCCACACAGCGGTGGCGAAGAGCGACGCTGCCGCGACCTGCAACGCGATGTCTAGGCCGTTCGTGCGCAGCGACGGGACGTTGAGCAGCAGGGCCGACGTCACAGGGCCGGCAATCTGCCCGATGGCAAACGCTGCTGTCATGCGGCCGACCGCGCTGCGTGGGTCTCCTTGGGTGCGGGCGCGCGCGACCTGCACGCCTGCGAGCGTGACGATCATGAAGGTGCCACCGACCAGCAACGCCGACAGCAGGATGACAACGCCATGGGGCCACAGGCTAGGCAGCAGCGTCCCGGCACCCATCAACGCCTGGCAGACAGCCCACACTTCGATGTGCGGTCGCCGCAGCAGCCACCGGCCGGCGACGATGCTGGAGACGGCGGCGATGCCACCGAACACCGGCCATGCCAGGCCGAACGAGGCAGGGTCGTCGACCACGTTGCGCGCGAGCACGGGCAAGAAGGTGGCCGGCAGGATGTAGCCAAAGCCCGTCACGCCGTAGCAGAACAAGAGGCCCCACGAAACACCCGTTGCAGCGTCGGGTGAGGCTGGGGCCGCTGGTGCAGGCGTCGGCGTCGAGATTTGACGCAGCACGAACACGACAGGCAGCGACAGCACCAGCGCCAGCAGCGCAAGCTGCAACCACAGTGTGGCCGCGGCGACGTTGGCCACGCCGGCCGCCCATCCGTGCAGCCCGGCGATTGCAATTCCGACGCCGACCCCTGCATAGACCAAGCTGGCCGCCTGCGGCTTGCCCGCCTGACCCAATGCACCCAGGCACCACACGGCAGTCGCGACGAACACCCAGGCAGAAGCCATGCCCGCGAGCAAGCGCCATGTGCCCCATTGCCATTCGCCCCACGCGCCCGGCCATGCCATCGCTGCCGTGAGCACGACTGTCAGCACCAGGCCCAGCAGCGCGAGTTGGGTGACGCGGCCCGGCAGCTTTCGGGCGGTCAGCGCGCCCACGAGGTATCCGAGGTAGTTGGCGGCCGCGATCCAGCCTCCGGCGGCCACGTCGAGCTGGCCTTCGCGAATCATCAGCGGCAGCACCGGCGTGAACGCAAAGCGGCCGATGCCCATCGCCACCGCCAGCGACAGTGCACCCGCGATGCACAACGCGAACGTCGATGGGGGGCGGGCTGCGGTTGCCATGGCTGTGCAGTAGATCGAGAATCGTCGCCGCCAACAAATGAATAATCCTGACGAACCATTCTCATCATGAGAAGTATTGACCTGGACTCGCTGGAGATCTTTCGCGCCGTTGCTCAGGAAGGCGGTGTGATCCGCGCCGCGCAGAAGCTGAACCGCGTGCAGTCGAACGTGACCACGCGCGTGAAGCAGCTTGAGCAGCGCCTTGGCTGCCCGCTGTTCCGCCGGCAGGGCCGCGGGCTGGTGCTTTCGCCCGAGGGTGAGCGGCTGCTGGCCTATGCGCATCGGCTGTTTCGCCTGGCCGACGAGGCCGAAAGCGAGTTGCGCAGCGGCAAACCGACAGGCGTGCTGCGCCTCGGCTCGCTGGAGAGCACGGCGGGCAGCCGGCTCGCGCCCATCCTGTCGCGCTTCCACACGCTGTACCCCGACGTGGTGGTGGAACTGGCCACCGGCACCACTGGCGCCCTGGTGCACCGCGTGTCCAGCTTCGAGCTGGACGCGGCGTTCGTATCCCAGCCCTTCACGGCACCCAGCCTCAACGCGATGAAGGTGTTCGAGGAAGAGCTGGTGTGCATCACCGCGCGCGGCGTTCCGCGGGTCGCGCGCGCGTCGGACCTCGCAGGCATGACCCTGATCGCTTTTGCTGACGGCTGCTCGTACCGCAAGCGCATGCAAGACTGGTTGGGCGCGTCGTCGGTGATGCCTGTGCGCACGCTGGAGTTTTCGTCGTACCACGCGATGGTGGCTTGCGTGGCGGCCGGCACCGGGTTCGCGCTTGTGCCGAAGTCGCTGCTGGCGACGCTCAAGTCATCACAAGACGTGCAGCAGCATGAAGTGCCAGCGAAGGTGCGCAGGAATGTCACGCATCTGGTGTGGCACGGGCTGGCGACGACAGCTCTGACGAAGCTGCAGGAGCTGCTGTGACCCGCTGCCGGCCACGCAGCTCGGTCGTTGCGAAGCACGGTGACCTGTCAACGGCTGACAGCCTCGCATCGCGGAGGGCAGGCATCCGTTCTTCCCGCCATTAAAATGTTTGGCAGAGGTACTTCGTGTGCATGTAGTCGTCGAGCCCGTAGCGGGAGCCCTCGCGGCCGTAGCCTGACTCTTTGACGCCCCCGAAAGG
>Ga0307515_10024473_pt1 | contig 10519 bp, 9 predicted proteins | sample 17_EM_MG_FD_194513 | JGI IMG/M metagenome (GOLD analysis project Ga0307515, IMG submission 194513) | Populus trichocarpa ectomycorrhiza microbial communities from riparian zone in the Pacific Northwest, United States - 17_EM | ecosystem: Host-associated > Plants > Roots > Unclassified | place...
TGATGTTTTTGAAAAATGACACCTTGGGAGTATATATTCAAGGAGAAGAATTTACAAAAGTGACAAAGATGAGGTTTCTTGAGAAGGAATAGAAAGGGACATATAAGTTAGGGTTCTTTCGGAGAATGAAAGGAATTTATCTCTTGAGATTGGTATTTGTCAATGTGAGATTTTTTTTTTTTGCAAGGTATACATGGACCAATTAATTATTAACACATCATTATTGTTTATTATTTTTTGTATAAAAGTTAAAATGTAATCTTTTTTTTTTTAGCAACGAACTTTTCCATTGTAAATTTTGTGCAACCATATTAGCAATGGAAAATCCATTGCTAATTCTTAATATATTAATTTATTTTTTAGTATCTGATTTTGCATTGCTAAATCCGTTGCTAATATTAAAAAATTAATATTTATGTAATTTGTTACTAATCTGTTGCTAAAGTTCCATCTAAATTATTCTGTTGCTAACATCCAATGCTAATAACCCTTTTTTTTAGTAGTTATTGATCAAAACAAATCAATTTGTGCTGGAAATCTAGTGTTTGAATTTTAAGCTAAATTTCTAAGATTGAGTCTGTTATTGTAACTGGAAAATTTGGAATTAATTGTTAGGATTTGGGGTTTAATTGTTTGATTCATTTGGGCTTAATATGGTTAATTTGGACTAAATTGAATTAATCAGGTAAAATTGTGAATTAATTGGACTGAAAAGAAAATGGGATTGAAATGAAGTTTAGATAACTATTCAGGCCCCGTTTGTTTACTGGCAAGTAGTTTCCTTTTGAAAAGTGGTTTTCTTGGAAAGTGGATTCTTGAAAATGGAATTATTTTTTGATGTTTGATAGTGTCATGAAAAATAAGTTGGAAAACACTTTCCAATGTTTGGTTATGTCATGGAAAATGACTTAAAAAATAACTTATTAATGTTTTTTTTTTCAAGTTTATTAAAATGATGAGGAACAGATCTTACAAATTAAAAAGTTGAATGAAAATGAAATTGAAAAAAATAATCTAATTTTATAAATTATCTCAAATAAAATAAATAAAATCAAAATAATGGTGATCAAATCTAATAGATAAAAAAAATTGAAAGATGATGAAATAAAAATAATAATTATTATAATTTCATAAATTATTTCAAATAAAATAAGTAACAATCAAAAGAATGAGGACCAAATTTGATAGATAAAAAAATTCAATTAAAAAAATGATAAGAGAAAAGCAAATAACAATCATAAAAATGATGACCAAAATTAATATAAAAATCAAATTAAATAAAATTCTAAGGGATAAAATTTTAAAAATAATTAAAACAAAATATATAGCAATCAAAAGCTTTAGGACTAAATTTGATATAATCAGCAAATAATATGATATTCCTAATTTTTTTATAACTTCTAGGAAGTGTTTTCCGCCCAAAATAAAAGGAAAATACTTTCTTGGAAACCAAGCCAAATTTTTCTTTAACTGGAAAGTGTTTTCCATTAATCAGTTTTTCTAATGGCAAACAAACACAAGAAAATTTGAAAAGTGGTTTCCAGAAAACCACTTTTCGTGAAACAAATAGGGCCTCAATTGGTCATTATAACATTTCTGCCTTTCTGCTTTCTCTCTTGTCGTATGAGTGTAATTAAATAAAATAAAAGTTATAAAAAATAATGAAATTGATTAGATTTATTGAAAAGAATTAAAAAAATAAAGAATAAGGAAGAAGATATATATTTAGAATAAAATTTAAAAGAGAAGTTTATATATATATTTTTTGTATATTTTTCTTAATATTTAGAATGTAAGACAAGTAATCTATTTATAGGAGAAGAAAATGAGAACATTAAAGGACACTAGAAACCAAGGATCATGGAAAACCAACAGATTAAATTCAAGAGTTATGAAGTCTAAGAGATTCTAAATAGCATTCAATATATATAATTATAGATTTTATAATATTTCTCCTTTAATGACCATGTACTAAAACTGTGTCTTATTAAAACTTTGCAAAGAAAAACCCAATGGAAAAAAAAACCTAAGCGAAGAAAAAAAGAATATAACAATCTTGTGTCATTATGAATACTTTAGAATTTAATAGAAGGTTTTATATAAATACTTTAAGATTCAATTCAATAGAAGATTTATATAGATACTTCAAGGTTCATATTTGAATGCTTTGGAATTTATAAAAATGTCAAATTGTCTCGGTAAAACCTTGCAAAGGAAAATTTAATGGGAAAAAACCTAAGCAAAGAAAAAAAAATACAATTTATATTGACTTCACCTCAAAAGTACATGTCTTATAATAAATTTTTAAGATGACGTGTTCCAATATTATGGACAAGCTTCTTAAAAGTTGAGGCTGATAAAGACTTTGTAAATAAGTCTACTAAATTATCACTTGACCTGATTTACTTGAAATCAATTTTTCCTTTCCGTTGAAGCTGATGCATATAAAAGAACTTTGATGAAATATGCTTTATTTTGTCTTCTTTAATGTAGCCTCCTCTAAGTTGAGTGATGCAGGTAGCATTATCTTCAAACAATATTGTGGGACTATTTTCAATTGTTGACAATCCATATTTTTTTTATGTGCTGAATAGTTGACCCTAGCCATATACATTCTCGATTTGCTTCATGAATTGCAATAATTTCTGAATGATTTAATAAAGTAGCCACTAATGTTTGTTTGACAGATCTCTAAGAAAATGCAGTACCTCTATATGTAAACAAATAACTTGTTTGTGATCTTTCTTTGTGGGGATCAGAGAGATAGCCTGTAGCTGCATATCCAATCAATTGTGAATTTAATCCACTATAAAATAACCCTATTTTATTGTTCCGCAGAGATAGTGAAGTATATGTTGGACCCCATTCCAATGTCTTTGTGGGAGTGAAATTATATCTTGCCAATAAATTAACTGTAAAAGCTATATCTGGTCTTGTATAATTTACAAGATACATGAGTGCTCCAATAACACTAAGATATGGTACTTCTGGACTAAGAATTTCTTCATCCTCTTCTAACGGTCGTAAATGATCTTTCTTCGCATCAAGTAATCAAACAACTATAGGTGTACTCAAAGGATGAACATTGTCTATGTAAAAGTGCTTCAAGACCTTTTATGTATATGTCGATTGATGGATAAAGTTTCCATTTGAAAGATGTTCAATTTATAAACCAAGATAAAATTTTGTCTTTCTGGGATCTTTCATCTCAAATTCATCTTTCAAATAGGTTGTAGTTTTTATGAGCTCTTCATAAGTACCAACAAGATTTAAATCATCAACATATACTGCAACAATAACAAATTCGGATATGGTTTTCTTAATAAAAATGCATGGGCAAATCTTATTATTCTCAAACCCTTTTTCTAGGAGGTATTCATTAAGATGATTATACCACATTCGACCAGATTACTTCAACCCATATAAGGATTTATATAGTTTAATAGAATAAACACTTATAGGTTTATCATAAAAGGCTTCATGCATTTTGAATCTTTAAAGGATTTTCATATGAATAGCTTTATCTAATGATCCATATAGATAAATTGTAACTATATCTATTAAACGCATATCTAGAGTTTTTAAAACTACTAAACCAATCAAAAATCTGTAAGTGATTGCATCCATAACTAGATAAATTTCCTCATAATCAATATTAGGTCTTTGTGAAAAACCTTGTGCAACAATTCATGTCTTGTATCGAACAATTTCATTGTTCTCATTTTGTTTTCTAACAAAAACTCACTTATATCCAACATGTATAACACCTTAGGTATATGAACTACAGGTCCAAATACTTCACGTTTTGCAAGTGAGTTTAACTCTGTTTGGATTGCTCCTTTTCACATTGACCAATAATTTCTATGTTGACATTCTTCGACAGTTTGTGGTTAAGTTTCATCATTACTTCTGGTGATGCCAAAAGCAACCTTAAATGCAAATACATCATTTATGACAATTTTATTTCGATCCAAAATCTCTCATGTGTGAACATAATTTATGGAGATCTCATTATTTACAAGTACCTAAATCTCTTTAGAAGATGTCTTTTTAGGAGGTCTCTTTTTAATAAGATCAATATTACGGGATGATTTTGACACAATATTTATCGTCTGTTTTATCATCTATTTGTTGTAATTTTCATTTTCTAGGATTTTTGTCCTTAGCACCAATAAGTCTTCTGCGCTTCAAGCCTGGCATAGATTTATTTGCTACTGTGTTGCCTTTTTTTCTTCAGAGATTTCAATTCTAGATGGAGCATTTGCAGCTAAAATATGAGATTTAACCATCTTTTCATTGTTCGTGAAAACATCAGTTAATTGATTTGTAATATTTTGTAAATGAATTATTTTTTGAACTTCAAGTTCACATTGGTTTGTCCTTGGATCAAAACGAGATAACTTCAGGTTATTCCAAGTAATTTTTTGTTGTGCTTCAGGCACTAACTTTTCTTTCCCTAATGATGAGAAAATGTTCTCATCAAAATGGTTGTCTTCAAAATGTGCCTTAAAAACATCACTAGTTAAAGGTTTAAGGAATCTAATAATAGATAGAGAATCAAAACCAATATAAATTCATATTCTGTAAGGGTGTTTGAGAGTGTGATAGCGATTGCTTTGTAAAGTAATTTTTGTTCAAAAATACATCAAAATAATATTTTTTTATTTTAAAAAAATTATTTTTGAAATCAGCACATTAAAATGATCTAAAAACACAAAAAATAATTTGAAGCAAAGAAAAAAATAAAAAAAATTCAAATTTTTTCAAAAGTGTTTTTGAAACGCAAAAACAAACAAGCCCTATATTGTGGATCCATTTTAGTCCTTTGTGGGGGCGCTATAGGAATATTTACCGCATAACTAAAAGTTTGTAGATGAAATATATTTGGTGGTATATCAAAATTAAGTTGCAAAAGAGAATATTTATGGTAAGTAGTTGATCTAATTTTAACCAATGATGCAGCATATAGCATGTCCTCAAATAGATATAGACAATTTTGATTTCATAAGAAATGATCTAACAATTAATTGAAGGCGCTTATAAATGATTCTACTAGACCATTTTGAGTATGTACATGAGCAACAAGATGTTCAACATCAATTCCAATAGAAGTGCCAAAAATATTAAATGCTTGAGAAGTAAACTCACTGGCATTGTCCAATCGAATTTTCTTGATTGGATAATCAGGAAATTATGTTCGTAGTCTGATAATATGTGCTATTAATCTAGAAAATGCATCATTTCAACTAGAAAGTAAACAAACATGTGACCATTTACTTAATGCATCAATTAATACCATAAAATATCTAAAAGGTCCGCATCGTGAATGAATAGGTCCACATATATCTTATTAAATTCTTTCGAGAAAAGATAGTGATTTTATAACAACCTTTGATGGAGATGGTTTGGTAATTAATTTACCCTGACAACATGCAATATATGAATTTTCACTTGGTAAGAGAATCTTCAGGTTCTTTAAAGGATGCCCATATGAATTTTTAATAATTCATCGCATCATTATTGATCCTGAACATCCAAGTTGATCATGCCAAAGCATAAATATTTTTGGTTTAGAACAATTCTGGTGTATCATAACATTTGTTTTAATAGATTTCGTGATAATGTAATAAATTTCAGAAGAGAAAAGATATAATTTTTCAAGTAAAAGCTTCTGGCTTGAAGTACGTGAAATAATATAAAGATATTTTTTTTTGTCTTCATCTATTGTTTCAATATGATAACCATTAGCACATATATCTTTAAAACTAAATAAATTTCTTTTGGACTCAAATGAATATAATGCATCATTAATGCCTAATTTTGTGTCATTTGGGAACAAAATATTAGCTCTTTCAAAGCCTTTAATCATGTATATTGGACATGATATTGTAGTGACATTAGCTTTGGTTAATATCAAATATTCAAAGTGTTTCTTTTCCTTAAGAATTGTGTGTGTTGTTGCGCTGTCTGCTAGATATAAATCTCCATTATGAAAAGTCGTGCCTCTATTTAAAATATAATTAAAGTTTATTATTTAACTGAAATAAAATTGACATTACTTATTGAAAATATCCTAATACAAATAAAAATATTAATCATCCCCAAGGATTTCATCACTAATTATGTTATCTGTTTTATCTAAGTTTTCAAAGAAATCAGAAATATTAAGATAAGCATTATGACCTTCAAAATTATCTTTATGAATAAAATTAGTCTCAACTGTATTTTGTTTCGGAGAGGCTTGATATAAACTTGTAAGATGTTTTGGCATTCGACAAGTGCAAGACCAATGACCATGCATATCTTGTGATATGGTGAGTTGTCTTTTGAATGATTATCTCTTCTCCTTTTCTATTTATTTTTTCTATATCTATACCCTTAGTTCTTTCTTCTCTTTTGGGCACAGGTTCCATTCACTTTAAGGAATGGTTTAGAACTTGTGGGATAAAATGAATGATTTTTCATCAAAAGCTCATTATTTTTTTTCAACCATAAGAAGACATGAAATTAGTTTTGAATACCTCTTGAAATTACATTCTCTATACTATTGTTGCACGACAATATTTGAGGCATGAAAAGTATAACATATTTTCTCTAATATTTGGTCTTCTATTATATTTTCACCACATAATTTCTACTATGAGGTAATTTAAAAAAAAAACAGAATTATATTCACTAATCGATTTAAAATCTTTCAACCTCAGGTACAACCAATCATAACGAGCTTGAGGGAGTAAGGTAAATATTTAGTTGTCATATCTTTCCTATAGATTTGGCAATAGAACAAGAGAATTTTTTATTATGATATATTCAACTTTTAATCCTTCATGGAGATGGTGAAAATGAAAATCATTGCTTTTGTGTGATCCTGCAAGGATGCGTTATTTTCTTCTTTGATGATCTCTCTAAGATTCATAGCTTCCAAATGAATCTTAGCGTCAATGATCCGTGAAAAAAAGTTATTCCCATATATATCAAGAGCAATAAATTTAAGTTTCGTCAGATTCAACATTATCTATATAAAAAAAAACAACTTATATAAATAAAATCATGAATAAAAAAGAAAAAAAAATAAGTCTTTTAAGATTGTTATTCAATTATTTAGAAATACTTCAAGAACTGTATTTAATTTATTTAATTCTTCAGAAACTTACAGAGCCAAATATATTTTATAAAGTATGAACAATAATGAAAAGAGAAAAAAATATTAAAATTGATACAAGCCACGTAATATAGAAGTTCATATGTGCTAAGATTTCAATATAAATTAAGTAGAGTGATCGTGCTGATAATGTGTTAAAAAAACAAAGAAAAAGTAAGAACATACATAATCAGAATAAAACTTAAAAGAAAAGTTCATACCTTTTAATGTATATTTTTTCTCAATGCTTAAAGTACAAGACAATTAGTCTATTTATAGAAGAAGAAAATGAGAACATTAAAGGACATTAAAAAATCCAAATGTCATGAAAAAACAAGAAACTAAACTCAAGAGTTATGAAGTCTAAGAGATTCTAATATGTATTCAATATATATAATTATAGATTTTATAACAAAAAGAGTTTTTTCTTTAGATTTTTTAATTTAATTGACATATGAGAGAGAGAGAGAGAGAGAGAGAGAGAGAGAGAGAGAGAGAGAGAGAGAGAGAGAGAGAGAGAGATTATGGCAATTCTTAAATTCCATGATCACTCAAATACACATCGAAGAAAAATATTATAAGAACTTCTCCTCTTGTCGACAAAAGAAACTCGGGTTATAAAAGTTTAAAATAATTATGTCATTAAAATTAAACTACAATGACTTTATTTCTACATATTTTATTTTATTTTATTACAAGTGTTGCATCTCAATAGACGTCGCGATAAAGACCTAAAATATATAAAAAAACTGGAGTCGTCACCTAGCAATTAGAGAAACTAGGAATTTTAAAGGCGTGCACTGATTTTAAAAATTCAGGTAAGGGGTTAATTATAATTAAAGGAAGAATAATGTCACTCTTAAAACATTCTTTCTTAGAAAAAATTACCTTTAATACGTGTTTTTCTTAAAATTATCTTTTTTAATTGTCATTAATTATTTTAAATATTCTTTTTTATTATTGTTTTTTTTTAAATTATCTTGTGAAGCAAAAAACAAGTTAACGTCGGTCATGTGTTGATTTGATCATTTTAAAAAAACTAGCAGAGGATTTGTTTTAAGAAATTTTTTTTGTGCTAGTCTCAAAAATAAAAGATGTGTCGATATGATTGTTTATAAAAACTTGGCTCTTAATCCCTTGAAAGGAGGTTTGTCTTCCAAAAAAATAAAAAAAGGAAATTCATTGATGAAAGTTTGAACCCTAGACATATTTTCATTCTGTGCCATAACCAAGAGTAACAAGATGCAAATATTCTATTCCTTCCTTTTGTGCCCTTTTTTTACAACGTGATTTAAACTCTAAATTAAAAGAAGTAAACATTTTGAATGGGTCATACCAGCTACTTAATGTTCCTTTTCTTTTCTATTCAATTTGTTTTTTCCTGCACTTCTTTTCCTACCTCATTTTGTAAACAAAGATCCATGCTATTTTATAAGTCAATCTCAAGGATTATCGAGCAATCATCCTCTAATCACAGGGAATCCCAGTTTATAAACTCAGATCCACGATTTTAGATTCTTAACACACACATTTATACCTTAAGAATCAAAGGAAAATTGCAGATCCGTAGCAAACTTTATACATGTTACAAGATACACGAAGAAACAGTGGCGGAGCCAGAGTTTTTTAAATGAGGAGGCAAATTATTAACAAATACTATATTATATAGACATGCATTAGAAATCAATTCAAACATATATGGAAAATCATAGTGTGAAGGTTGACAAGGACCTTTTTGTAGATAAACTCTTCGGATTGCATCCCTATCATTTATATGGTACTCATAAATTGGTCTTTTTAAGCCAGGGTCAACAAAGAGAGTGTCGGGGTTGATTTCAATATAACTTTTCTTTGAACTTGATTGAGTTACATGACTTGAAGCTTTGATTGACTCTTCATCCTCAATAGATTTACGCTTGAAATATTTGTCTAGTAACATGTTAATTTAATATGAACCTGCTGGATTTTTTTATCATTAGTGTCTACATAATAATTAACACAACTACACAATAATTCACTATTAAACAAAAATCAGTTGAGTCACACAATAATTCTACATCTTTCATATAAAATTAATAGCAAAATACACGTCAATTCATCAAAATCAAAATCTATTTCAATTCATATTTATATGCATATAATAAGTATGTTGATTAAATTATACTTAATCATTTCTAGACATTTAATTAAGGAACAATGCCTAGTGTATGTGTAAGAGGAACAATGCTTGAAAAACATGTTTTCTACTTGATATTTTACTTACAAACAAATCATGTGAAAATATTAAATTTCAATAAACTACTCTATCAATGCAAGAGATGTCAAGAATAGTGGTTTTGCATGAATATTAATTTATTTCTTTATAATAAAAAAAGAAACATTTAATTAATTAAATTAACAGATTTAAATATTTATTTTAAACATATTTATAACAAAACACATAAATTATCATAAACCCTAATATTTGTAATAACTAATTATAAAATAATAAAACTAAAATTAAACAATAAAATAAATAGAAAAAACAAAGAAAATTTACCTAAAGTATAAAGCAAAAAGCAAAAGGCAAAAAAAAATTAATCGATGAGAAATTTGCATTCAGGAGACGAGGAGAGGCAAGAACGGCAGCGGAGAGGCAAGAACGGCAGCTGAAAAAAAACCCTTGTTTTGTTAGACAGGAGAAACAAAAGGGAAAAGGAGAAAAGTTGGGGAGCTGTAATTATATATATATATAAAAGTCAAGTTAGTTAACAATAATAAAAGTTAAAAACTTTCCTTACCTGTAGGCTGTAGCAATATTTCACTCTCACTAATATATTAATATTTAAAAAAAAATAAGGGGGCAGTTGCCCCCTTTTGACCCACTGTGGCTCCGCCACTGCGAAGAAAACATCAGCATCCAAGGGTATTTGAACCTGATTTCATAGAACTAACTCTCTTAAAAATAAAAAAAAATTAAGTTCCTAACCATCTAGGTGGTGGCCCAGTGATAAAAGCTTGGGACCAAGAGGTTTGCTCCCTCTGTGGTCTCAGGTTCGAGCCCTATGGTTACTCATATGATGGCCACTGAAGGCTTACATGGTCGTTAACTTCAGGGCCCGTGAAATTAGCCGAGGTATGCGCAAGTTGGCCCGAACATCCACATTAAACTAAAAAAAATAAAAAATTAAGTTCCAACAACAAGAAAACTATTACACCATCAAAGTACTATATCAAGCATTGATAATCATAACGGGAGGTGGTATCCAGCTTGTTTAGCCGTTGTGACAAGCGTGTGACGTCTTTCACATGGCCATCCCACAAAAAATAACGTCAACACCTTCCCAGCGACTCTAACAGTACTAAAAGTCTAAAATTCTTTTTTTTTTTTCTAATTAA
>Ga0307515_10024474_pt1 | contig 10519 bp, 11 predicted proteins | sample 17_EM_MG_FD_194513 | JGI IMG/M metagenome (GOLD analysis project Ga0307515, IMG submission 194513) | Populus trichocarpa ectomycorrhiza microbial communities from riparian zone in the Pacific Northwest, United States - 17_EM | ecosystem: Host-associated > Plants > Roots > Unclassified | place...
CGAAATCAATCGCCAGAAGCGACCTGACGTAATGCGCCTCCCACACCCATCGGTCGGCGAGTCCACGCGCGGCGTCGTCCGCAGTGGTTTCCATCGTGGTCAAGCCTTGCCTCCAGCGGTACCCACGCCTATTCGGCATGTTTTTGTGCGCAGCAAGCCACGCCGCGGAATTCGCGGACCGCGACGAATCGAATCGGAGGTTCAGGCGGTAAATGCCCCAGGACCGAAAGTGAACCGGACGGGCACCCCCGGGAGGGAGGGCGTGAGCGCCAATTTTGGGGGGCATACCGGACCTGCGAGACCCGTGGACCGCACTCGCCGGTAGGGGTGCGCCGCGTCGTGCTGACCGCCGGACGCTGATGACCAAGACCACTATGAGGGCTGCCTGTTGGGCAGCCCTCATAGTGCGTCGCGGTGGTTACTTGACGCTGTCGGCGAGCTCGACCAGTGCGGTGGCGGTCCGGAAGTACTTGTTACGGCCGAGGTCCCCGACGGTCTTGATGTTGAACGCGTCCTTGAGGGCCTTGGCGTCACCGTCGCTGACACCGGCCAGCGCGGACACCGGCGCGTCGACGAGATCGCGGAGGTCCTTGCCCTCGTAGGTCTTGTCGAGCAGCTTGTCCAAGTTGGCTGTGACGGTCACAGTCACATTCCTTCCTTGTTCGTGACGTTGCTTCGATCTCTTACAGACCTGCCCGCTACGGCGCCGCCTACACACGATCGCCGGCACGGCTATCTGAGGACCGCTCGTCGGCTTGATCATGACTGGGGGTAGCGGTGGGGACACCAAAGTTCATCTATGTTGTGGTAGAACACCGGGATGATGGCCAACCGATGGGCCTGCGCCGCGGTCGCCGTACTGTTGCTGCTGCCGGCGTGCAGTGGCGATGACGACACCGCCGGGGTGCGGCCGACCGAGAGCCCGGCGCCCTCGGCGAGCGAGCCGACCGGGAGCCCGACGCCTTCGGTGCGGCCTACCACCCCCAAGCCTGTCGCGCCGCCGCCCGCCGCGCAGCTGGCCAAGCTGAAGCTCACCGCCACCAAGGTCGCCGACGGGCCCGAGCTGCTCACGTCGATCGCCTGGCGGCCGGGCGACCCGAAGCCGTACCTGGCCGATCAGGAAGGCAAGGTGTATCGGCTCGACGGCAGTAAAGCGGTGTCGGTGCTGGACTGGTCGGCCGAGGTGGTCGACTGGCTGCAGGACTCCGAGCGTGGCCTGATGGGCATGACCTTCGACCCGGTCGACGGCCGGTTGATCCTGGGCTACCGCGACAACAGCAACTACACCAGGATCGTGTCGTTCGCGGTCGGTGCCGACGGCGTGCCCGACCCGGGTTCGGCGCGGGAAATCCTCAGCGCGAGGCAGCCCGGGCTGGGGCACAATATCGGGCAATTGGCCTTCGACACCGACGACAACCTGTGGATCTCGATGGGCGACGGCGGTGCCAGCCGTGGCGCCGACGCGCAGGACCCGACCAAGCTGCTCGGCAAGATGCTGCGGATCACCCCGAACCGCTCCGGTAAGGGCTACACGGTGCCCAAGGACAACCCGTTCGTCGGTGACGACAAGGTACGCGACGAGATCTGGGCCACGGGGCTGCGCAACCCGTTCCGGTTCTCCATCGACCATCCCACCGGCGATATCTGGATCGGCAGCGTCGGCCAGGACACCTACGAGACGGTCTATCGGCTCAAGCGTGGGCAGGCCGGTGCCAACCTGGGATGGCCGCGCTGGGAGGGCACGAACGAGATCAACTTCAGCCGGAAATTCAAGGTGCCGGACGACGCCGTGAAACCCATCCACGAGTACAAGCACAAGGGCGGCGCGGCGGTGATCGGCGGCTATGTCTACCGGGGCACGGCGATCCCGGGGCTAGCCGGTGCGTACGTCTTCATGAATTTCTATCGTCCGGTGTGGGCAATGGGAAAGGGCGGCACGAAGGCGGTGGTCGCACTCGACCTGAAGCTGCCCAGCCTGCTGACCTCGTTCGGTGAGGACCCCGACGGCGAGCTGTGGATTCTCACGCTCCGAAACGGGATCTACAGAATCGATCCTCAGCGGCGGTAGCCGAGCGCCGCCGTCATCCCGGACTCGGCGTGGTAGATGTTGTGGCAGTGCAGCACCCACAGGCCGGGGTTGTCCGCCTCGAACTGCACCGACAGCGTCTCCTCGATGAGGACGTTGACGGTGTCCTTGCGGGGGCCGGACGAGGATCCGACCGCGAACGTGTGGCCGTGCAGATGCACCGGATGCCACATGTGGGTGGAATTGACCAGATCGAGCTGGATCCGTTCCCCGGCGTGGATCGGCACCAGGTGCTCGGTCAGTTTTTCGTGGGTGAGCGGGCGGCCGTTGAAACCCCAGCTGTAGCTGGTCGTGCCGCCGGTCAGCTCCATCTGGATGACCTGGTCGGGTTTCCGGTCGTCGAGCCGGACCGGCTCGGCCGGCACCAGCTCGTCGTAGCCGACGAGGTGACCGTTCAGCGTGGCGGGGCGGACCTTCGGTTTGGGGGCGGTGCCGGCACCGGTGCGTACCAGCCCGAACGCCGCCCCTTTCTTGCCCTCGGCCACCGCCACCAGCGGGAACACGCCGTCGTCCAGATCGACGAGGACGTCGTATCGCTCGCCCATGCCCAGCAGCAGCGCGTCGGTCTCGACCGGCTTCACCGGGAACCCGTCGGTGTGAGTGACGGTCATCCGGTGCCCGCCCAGCGCCACCCGGAACGCCGTGTCGCCGCCCGCGTTGACCAGCCGCAGTCGCAACCGGCTGCCCGGCCGAGCCCGGAAGGTTTCCGGGCTGGCCGGTAGCCGTCCGTTGAGCAGGTAGTGCGGGTGCTCGACGTCCCCGCCCGGGCCGCTGAGCACCTGGCTGCTGCCCTCTCCGCCCTGCTCACCGTGGCCGGCCCCGTCCTGCAGCTTGGCCAGCGCGGCGTCCGGCGTGCCGGCGACACCGTCGAGCCAGTCGTCGAGCACCACCGTCCACTCGTCGTCGTAGTCGAGTGTCTCTTGGGGGTCGTCCACGAGCAGCACCGCGTAGAGCCCACGGTCGAGCTGGGCGCCGGCGTGCGGGTGGAACCAGTAGGTGCCGGGGCGCGCGGCAGTGAACTCGTATGTGAACTCGCCACCGGGGGTTACCGGTGGCTGGGTCAGGTGCGGCACTCCATCCGCGTTGTTGCGTAGCGGGATGCCGTGCCAGTGCAGGGTTGTTTCGGCCGGTAGTCGGTTGACGAGGGTTGCGCGGACCACCTCGCCGGCGGTGACCCGGATCGGTGGACCCGGGATCCGACCGCCGTAGCTCCAGGTGTTCACCGTAAGACCGCCAAGGTCGACCTGCCCGGCGGTGGCGGTCAGCCGGAAGTCTCGGACCCGGCCCGGGTGGCGGCCGGCCTCGGCGGCGCGCACCTCCGCGCCGTCCGGTGACACGAAGCCAGCTGGTATCACCAGGCCGCCGGAGCTGCCGGGTGAGGCGCTGCTCCGGTGGTGGACGGCGGGATCTGGGCCGTCGGGGTCGCAGGCAGCCAGGAGGCCGGCGCTGCCAGCAGCCAGACCGGCCCGCAGCAGCGTGCGGCGACTAGTCGACGTCACCGCGCCAGGCTATCCGTCCGCAACGACGACCATCAATCAAAAAGAAGACCCCTTGGAAAAGTGATATCACATTGATAGTATGGGGACATCATCGCCTGAAGGAGCCTGCCATGACGGAACACCTCGACCTGCCCACCCCGCAGGTACGCGAACGCATCGCCCGGGGTGCCTCGGGCTGGCCGGTCCTTGCCCTGTCCATCCTGCTGATCCTCCTCACCATCAGCACCTTCATCATCGTCATCAGCTACACCTCCGAGGTACAGCAGGAGGACGCCAAAGTCGTTGCGAGCCTCATCGGCCTCGGCCTCCTGTTCGGACTGGCCGCCCTGATCGCCGCGGCTGGTCTGACCCCCGTCGCACCCGGCGAAGCCCGCGTCCTTCAGCTCCTGGGCCGCTACACCGGAACCGTGCGCACCGACGGACTCCGCTGGGTCAACCCGCTCACCCGTAGGCGCAAGGTCTCCACCCGCATCCGCAACCACGAGACCGACGTGCTCAAGGTCAACGACGCCGACGGCAACCCCATCGAGATCGCCGCCGTCGTCGTCTGGCACGTTGAGGACACCGCCCGCGCCGTCTTCGAGGTCGACGAATTCATCGAGTTCGTCGCCATCCAGACCGAGACCGCCGTGCGGCACATCGCCAACAGCTACCCCTACGACTCCCACGACACCGCCCAGCTGTCGCTGCGCGACAACGCCGACGAGATCACCGCCCGGCTGTCGGAAGAGATCGGCGTGCGGGTCGCCGCGGCGGGAGTGAAGATCATCGAATCCCGGCTGACCCGCCTCGCCTACTCACCCGAGATCGCCCACGCCATGCTCCGCCGGCAGCAGGCGAACGCCATTGTCGCGGCCCGTACCCGCATCGTCGAAGGCGCAGTGGGCATGGTGGAAATGGCGCTGGTCCGCCTCGCCGAGAACAACGTCGTCGACCTCGACGAGGAACGCAAGGCCGCGATGGTCAGCAACCTGCTGGTGGTCCTTTGCGGCGACAGGGACGCCCAGCCCGTGGTCAACGCGGGCAGCCTCTACTCCTAGGCGCATGGCTACCGAACGGAAGAAGCTCCTCCTCCGGCTCGATCCCGTTGTGCACGACGCACTCGCGCGCTGGGCCGGAGACGAACTTCGCAGCACCAACGCCCAGATCGAGTACCTCCTGCGCAAGGCCCTCGCTGACGTCGGCCGCCTCCCCGGGGGAGTCAGCCGGATGCGCGGACCCGGCAGACCTCTGGCCGAACCCGACCCGGAAGAAGAATGACATGGCAGTACCCGGCAGCCTCCCGCAGCGCATCTTCCTACTGGCCTACAACCCCGATAAGGGCAGGGTCGGCGTGGGTACCCACCTCGGCGCCATGCTTCGCGCCGCGGCTCTCGCCGACCTCTACCTCAAGGGCCACCTCACCGACGAACGCCGCCGCGCCGTCGTCCACGTCCGCCACCCCTGCCACGATCCCGTCCTCGACGCGCTCCTCGAGGAGATCGCCGGCTCCAGGCGACGCACATGGCAGTCCTGGGTCGGCCGCAGGCAGCGCGCCGCCGTCAGCGCGGTACGCCAGCAGCTCAGCGATGGCGGCTGGGCCCGCCTCGAACGCCACAAAATCCTCGGGCTGTTCCCCACGACCAAGGTGACCATCCGCGACCCCCGCGTCCGCAAGGAACTCCTCGGCCGGGTCAACGGAGCCCTGAAGAATCCCATCGGCAGAACCGACCTCGCCGACGCGGCACTCGTCGCCATCGTGGCCGCGGGAGACCTCAAGCTCGTCCTCGACCGTAGGACCAGACGCGCCAACAAACGGCGCATCCAGGAACTCACCGACCTCAGCGGACCGATCGGCCCCGCCCTGCGCAAGTCGATCCAGGCCGATGCCGCTGCCGCCGCCGGCTAGTTGACACCGAGACGAGGGGGAGCCATGACCGACTGCACCGAACTTCGCCCAGCACGAGCCGTGGACGGCCGTGACAGTGAGGGCCAGGAGGGCATGGCGAAGGAGGCACTGCCATGACCGACAGGCTCGACATCGACGGGATATCGAAACGCTATGGCGAGGTGTTCGCCCTGCGGGACATGACCTTCGACGTCCGCGCGGGGGAGCTCTACGGTTTTGTCGGGAGCAACGGCGCCGGCAAGACGACGGCTATGCGGGTCATCCTGGGCGTGCTGGCGCCGGACGCGGGCGAGGTCCGGTGGGCCGGCCAGCCGTTGACGCTGTCGACCCGGCGCCGGATCGGTTACCTGCCGGAGGAGCGCGGGCTGTATCCGAAGATGAAGGTCGGCAGCCAGTTGACCTACCTCGCCCGGCTGCACGGCATGTCCGCCACGGATGCGAAGGCCTCCGCCGACCGGTGGCTCGAACGGCTCGGTGTCGCCGGTCGCCGCGACGACGAGGTGCAGAAGCTGAGCCTGGGCAACCAGCAACGCGTCCAGCTCGCCGCGTCGCTGGTGCACGATCCGCGGATCCTCGTGCTCGACGAGCCGTTCTCGGGCCTCGACCCGGTCGCGATCGACGTGATGAGCCAGGTGCTGCGCGAGAAGGCCGCCGAGGGCATCCCGGTGATGTTCTCCAGCCACCAGCTCGACCTGGTCGAACGGCTCTGCGACCGGGTGGGCATCGTGCGCGGCGGGCAGATGGTCGCGATCGGGCCGGTGGACGAACTCAGGTCGACGGGAGCGCGGCGCATCCTCGTGGACGGGCCGCGGGCGGACACCGGCTGGGCCGACGACCTGGCCGGGGTGCGCATGGTGTCCAGGGAGGGAACCCGCACGATGGTCGAACTCGACGACGGGACCGACGACCAGACCGTGCTACGGGCGGCGCTGGCCACCGGCCCGGTACGCGGGTTCGGCGAGCGGCGTCCCTCATTGACGGAACTGTTCCGGCACGTCGTCAGCGAAGACGTGCCCGCCGAGGATGGGAGTCAGAGATGACCTGGGACGCTGTCTGGCTCATCGCCGTCCGCGAGATGATGGCGCGGGCCGGCTCCAAGGTGTACCGCATCGGCAGCATCGTCATGGTCCTCGCCGTGGTGGGATCCGTCATCGCCACCAAGCTGATCGGCGGCGATGACACGGGCAGCACGGTGGGCTTCACCCCATCCGTGGCGCAACTGGCCGCGCCGTTCCAGTCGGTGGCCTCGGCGGTCGGGCAGACCGTCACGACAAGCGCCGTCGACGAAACGGCGGGGGAGCGGCGGGTTCGTGACGGCGAGCTTGACGCCCTCGTCACGGGCACGCCGGCCGGCCTGCGGGTGGTCGTCAAGAAGGACCTGCCCGAAGACCTGCGCAGCGCCCTCACCGCGCTCGCCCGCCAGCTCGCCCTCGACGACCAGATCACCCGCGTGGGCGGCGACCCGGCGGCGGTGAACGGCGCCGTCGGCTCGGCCTCCTTCGTCCTGCGGACCCTGAATCCCCCGCGCCAGCACGAGGACGCCCGGCTGTTGCTCGCGATCGTCGTCGGCATCCTGGTGTACATCTCGATCATGGTCTATGGACAGATCGTGGCGCAGGGGGTGGTGGAGGAGAAGACGAGCCGGATCGTGGAGATCCTCCTCACCACGATCCGACCATGGCAGCTCATGGCCGGCAAGGTGCTGGGCATCGGGCTGGTCGGCCTGGCCCAACTCTCGGTCGTGATGGTGGCGGGCATCGCGGCCGGCTACGCAACCGACTCGTTCACCTTCCCGTCCGCCCTCGCGGGCAGCGCGGCACTCTGGGCGGTGGTGTGGTTCCTGCTCGGCTACCTGGTCTACGCACTCGTGTTCGCCGCACTCGGCGCGCTCGTGTCCCGCCAGGAGGACGTCGGCGGCGTGACCGCGCCGGCCGTGATGCTCATCGTCCTGCCGTACGTGGCTGGCATCTTGATCCTGCCCGCCGACCCCGACAACGAGTTCGTGACGGTGCTGTCGCTCATCCCGCTCTTCGCGCCGTTCCTCATGCCGATGCGGTCGGCCCTCGACGTCGCACCGCTGTGGCAGGTGGTCGTGTCGATCGGTCTCACGCTGCTGCTCATCGTCGTGCTGGTGTGGTTGGCGGGACGCATCTACCGCAACGCCGCGCTACGCATGGGCAGCCGAGTCAAAATCAAGGACGCCCTGCGGGCGGACTGACCAGGCGATCGCAGAATTGCCGAAGCAATGGTTCAATGTGAGTCCTTACGAAACCCTTACCGAAGCTCGAGCGAGCATTACCGAATGCTTACGGGACGCGCCCGCTATGGACCGCTGAATGTTTATCGACCTACGTTTGCCCGGTCAATTGACATTCGTCGCCCATCGTGGAGGTAATGAAGGTGCGTAGGAGTATCGGCATCGCGGTCATCGCATCGCTCGCGGTCGCTGTGGCGGCCGCATCCACCGGACTCGCGTCAGCACACGAGAGTCCGCGGCAGCAGCGACCAGCACACGAGGCGCAGGCCCGAGGCGTAGTGTTCGTGCAGTCGAATGACCTCCAGGGGAATTCGATCCTGGCATTTCGCCGTGCTGCCGATGGCACGTTGACGGCGAGCGGCAGTTTCCGCACGGGCGGCAAAGGTGGAGCCCAGACCGACAACCCGTTCGACCCGCTCGCCTCACAGGACTCGCTGGTTTTCGACCGCAGGCACCGCATGCTGATCGCCGTCAATGCCGGCAGTAATTCGGTCACCACCTTCCGCGTCGACGGGGACAAGCTCAGCGACCGGCGGGTGGTGGACTCGGGCGGTGACTTCCCGGCCAGCATCGCGGTGTCGAAGGATGTCGTGTACGTGCTGAACGCCGGCGGCGAGACCAACGTCTCCGGATTCCGGATGACCGATTACGGGCTCGTACCGATCGCCGGCTCGACCCGCGAGTTGGGCATCACCAACGATGCCACCCCGTTGTTCACCGCATCACCGCCACAGGTCGGCTTCAGCCCCGACGGCGAGCACCTCGTGGTGACCACGAAGAGCGCCAACACCATCGAGGTCTTTCAGGTACGTGCGCACGGCCGGCTCTCCCACGAGGCGGTGTCCACGAAGTCGGCCGGCAACGTGCCGTTCGCGTTCGCGTTCGACGACACCGGGCACCTGCTCGTGACCGAAGCCGAGAAGTCCGGGGTGACTTCGTACACGCTCAACGCCGACGGCTCCCTCGACGCCATCACCGAGTCGGTCGTCTCCGGACAGCAGGTGTTGTGCTGGATCGCGCGGGCGGGTGAGTTCTTCTACGGCACGAACCCGGGCAGTTCGACCATCAGCCTCTACACCGTGGACGCCGAGGGCGTGGTGACACTCGGCGGCGAGAACGGTGTCATCGCGGCGGCGGGCGGCGCTGACGCCGTCGCGGAGGTCGCCGAGGCTGCCGCCTCGGACCCGGAGGCGGCAGCCGAGGCGAAGGCGCCGGGCGCGGGACCGATCGACCTGGCGGGTACGGCGGACGGAAAGTTCCTCTTCGTCCAGAACACCCTCGCCGGCACGATCGAGACGTTCGCGGTGGGTACCGACGGCAACCTGACACTGGCCAGCACCCTCGACGACGGCCTCCCGGTCTTCGCCGACGGCTCCGGCATGGAAGGCCTCGTGGTTCTCTGAGCCCTGGATGTGTTGCACGGCCAGCACGCCGGGCATCACGATCATCTCGGCGGCGAGCCCGCCGAACAGGCCCGGGCTGGCCAGGTCGACGGTCCAAAACCGGGGCAGCACCTCGGCGACCTCGGCCCTGATCCGGCCGCGACTGCAGTACGGGCCCGTGAAGCCGGCCGCTTGTGGGCCCCGGTAAAGCTCCGACTGCCGCCGTAGCCGCGCCCGATTGCCGCCTGGGCCAGGTTGCGCTGGTCTTCGGTGGCCCGGACGAGCCGCGGGTCGACGGCGTTGGATGAGGTGGCCAGCATGCTTACCACGCCACTTGCCCGTCGATCCCGAAGCGTTTGAGCTGGGCGGTCGCCGCATTGAGGCTGGTGCGTAGGCGCTCGGTTTCGGCGCCCAGCGCGGTCGCGCCCCGGTCGAAGGACCGGAAGACCTCAGGACGTTGGCGGGGTGACGTTTGGTTTTACGAAGAACTGGTGGACGGCGAACACCGCGCCACTTATGGCGGCTATGAGAGTTGCGAGTGCGGTGAGCATTCCCATAGTGGATTTGAGCCAATCACCGAACGCGGCAAGCCAGTTCTTGTGCGTGACGTGCACGGCGGAGGTTACCGAAAGGACTGTGACGTTGTGGCGCTCCAGACTGTCGGAATTCTCGCCGACCAGCACCACCGGACGCAGCTGGAGCATGATAGTAAAGTCGCCGACCCGCCGCGGTGTCACCAGCCATTGCCAGGTCGCATCCTGATCTTTCAGCACGGATCGCGACGAGAAGTCGCTTGGGCTGACGCCGAACTCACCAGAGTCCACCACGAGGTTGGCCTCTACTTCGCACGCGACTTTGACCGGCCGCGAGGAGGCCTGCACGCCGGGCAGGATGTCGTCGGCCGGCAGCTGCGTATTGAGTGTGACCACGGCTGTGACCGTCGACGACCGATCCTTGATCATGGACACCTTGGGGTCAAACACGACTTGCGCATTGTTGAATTTCTTTGTTGCCTCCAGGCATTGCTGCGCGTACTCCCGGTACGCCTCGGTATCTGGATATTCCAGTAGGGTGCCGGGGTGCGGTCCGCCATCACCGGTGGGACCGCAACCCATGACCGAAATGAATAAGGTCGAGGTCAGGACGCCGAGCAGTATGAGTGACTTCGGCGTGGACCGATGGCCATCGCCGTCGGCCGCATTAGCCCGTGCGCGCGACAGCCCATCTTCCATGATCCAAATCCTTCGCAAAGATCCATTTCGGGTGATCTACGAATGAAATATCATGCTAGGCCCACTTGGAAATGAACACCGGGGACAGGTCGGCTTCTTGACAGGCCACTATGACCTTGGCGTCGTCCGGCGCCGTGCTCGGCCGGTTACGGCCTGCATGCGCCACCGTGGCCGG
>Ga0307515_10024475_pt1 | contig 10518 bp, 6 predicted proteins | sample 17_EM_MG_FD_194513 | JGI IMG/M metagenome (GOLD analysis project Ga0307515, IMG submission 194513) | Populus trichocarpa ectomycorrhiza microbial communities from riparian zone in the Pacific Northwest, United States - 17_EM | ecosystem: Host-associated > Plants > Roots > Unclassified | place...
CTCTCTTCTTCTTTTTTTTTTTTTTTTCTAAACCCGGTATCTAAAAGTTCATTGGACCCTGATTTTCTGGGGCATTTTAGAAGCATGAGGCATTAGTTTCAATATATCAATAAACATTGAGTGAGATTTATTTATTTATTTTTTCCTATTCTTAATCCTAGAAAAGCAAAAAGGTGCTTTCTTTTGGGGTTTTATTTTAATTTTACCAGCTCTTCACCACCCTCTTCTCTCTTTCTCCATGTTGTTCCTGATGTAGGGATGTGTAATTTGCTTAACTCTTGCTTTTGGGTGGGCTTGTGCTGCTTATGTCAGGTATTGAGATGTACTGAATATAGTTTTTAAAAATGATTTTTAATGTATTTGTCTTTCGTTATCATTTATTTATGGCTTGTCTTTGCATGCATGAATCGTTTTGTCACCAACATTTTCTTCTTTCTGACAGGAATAGAGAGATCAGACGGATAAAAGATAGTATGAGAGCTGGCAACAGCTTGGCATTTCTTTGTCAAGATATTAATGAACTTGAGCACTCTTATCAGGCCAATCTGCCTAGAGTTTCAGTGGTTATGCCTTTAAAGGGGTTTGGAGAACATAATCTACACAATTGGAGAAGTCAAGTAGGTGCCTTTTCTTTCTTTTGCTTCTTTCCCATGAAAGCCGCTAACCCTTTTCCGTTTTTGCTGCTGTCTTCATCAAATTAGTTAAACAACTGATTTTCCCATTCTTTGTTTGGGTGGAAAAGAGTTTGAGTCAAACGAGTATGTGCTGCGTGTTTCATAGTCTAGTTTTGAAATATTTTCTTCCTTCCATTTTTTTATGGCTCTCTTTGTTTCCTAGATCTGTAGATTCTCAGAAAACAGGTTTCATTTTCTGCTTCGAGCTGATATGTAGACATCTTGATAAAGTCTTTTATGATTTTGTTTGTTAGGGTTTATGCATTCCTGCTTGTTGTAGTTATGCTCTTCCTTTACTTTTGACTGGAAGAAGTTGTGCAATGTTAAGTGAGTCATTGATTATGACTTAGGTATTGTTAAGTGCAGGTAATATCTCTTTATGGAGGTCCTCTAGAATTCCTTTTTGTTGTGGAAAGTACTGAAGACCCTGCTTACCATGCTGTTTCTCGCTTAATATCAGATATCAAGGTATATTTTTGCTTTCACTGGCGTACCTTTTGCTTCAAAACATGGATTCTCCAGTACCAGTACTGAGAGAAATTAAATAGTAATTAGTTGCAGTATATGATTTGACACCCATGTAATTGGTTTTTTAGTTCTCAATTTATTTGTCCATCTTTGAAATTCCATCATTTAATAGAACATCATTAATTATGTCCATTCATAGTAAAATGTGTTCATCTCCATTTCTTTTAACAAAAATCACGAGTTTTGCTCCTAGTCAACAAACATTTTTGCTAGTATGAAAATATGAAGTATGGACCAACAGATATACTTTTGCACAGAAACACATAGGCTCTCATTTTATTGATGTTGTGAAAATTAGTAATGCTGTCACTGCATTTTTGTCTCTTGCATCCTTTAGATACATGTTGATTCTGTGAATTACCTTTTTTGTGAATTACCTTTTTTCTTGATGTGTAATTATATTTCATGTGAGCAGGATAACATTGATGCTAGAGTTGTGGTAGCCGGCTTATCAACGACTTGTAGTCAGAAAATTCACAACCAGTTGGTATGCAACAAGTTTACCATTAGTTTATTGGTTTCTAGCACTACCTCTTATACTGTTACCTTAACCTCATTTGTGTTCATACTTCGTTTCTGTGTCTTACAATGTGATGCAATGCAGCATTTGTTGCTAGGACAAGTCTATATATAAATTCCAATTTTTTTATTAAGTAGGAGTTTATGCTTAGACTAGTTGCCAAAAGGGACTGATGCTGTGTGATGCTTTTGCAAGTTGTATTTTAGAAAACTAGGATTTCAAAAGCTTATATAAAAGTTGGTCCACTTTATGCTTGTTGCATAAATTCTATTTATTGGTCTCCTCTAGAGCCACACATTTGTTTGGAATTTCACCAGTGCATTATTATGCTGTTGTAAAGATTGGTGTGGAGCAAATGCACAAAGACAGCAAGTATGTGTTGTTTTTGGATGATGATATTAGGCTGCACCCTGGTTCAATTGGGGCCCTCACTGCTGAGATGGAAAAAAATCCTGAGGTATGGGTCTTTGATATGGTCATGTTTGTAGTGAGCTGCATTATTTTCATCTTATAATCCTAAGTTTTTGGCAATTGGAATGCAGATATTTATTCAAACTGGATATCCTCTTGATCTACCTTCTGGGAGCTTAGGAAGTTACTGCATCTATGAATATCACATGGTATAGCACCTTATATGACCTTCCTGTAATTTTGATAATTCATTTTCTGAGCTTTATGACATTAGTGCTTTTAAAATTATTTATTTCATTATGGTATTACTAGCAAAGTTACTGCTTCATTCCAGTCTTTCAGTTCTTAATCACTAAATGATAGTAGATGACTCGCGGCATTATTTACTGCAAGTTGGTGAATCGATGAACATATGATACCAGTTACAGCGTCATCTGTCCCAAGCATTTTGTTAGAAAACATGCGATGTTCCCAACTCAGAGATTTGAAAGAAAACAAATGTAACCATGAGACTTAATGAAATTATATACCTTGAACATTTCCAGAAACTTAAACTCCATGTGGCCCTTTAATTGCTTATATTTGCATTGCAAAGTATAATGTTTGTATCTTGGGAAAGGTATGATCATATTCTTTGTGGTTGTTTGGGGCAGAGATGTAAGTCCACATGGACTTGTGTTTCTTTCAAGCAAACTACTGGAGTGCGTGCAACTGTGAATTTGTAGGCTGATACTGTTATGACTTTTAATTACTACCTTGCTTTTGAAATTACCAAAGCTTTGTTCATTTTCACTTATTTAATTAACTTGTTCACATGTCAAATATTTTCCATCAGCCTTGTTCGATGGGGTTTGCCACCGGTGGAAAAACATTCTTTCTGTGGGGAGGGTGCATGATGGCAAGTAACTTCTACTACCTTCTAAGATTATGTGCATATGATTGAGATGGTTTTTGATTGCTCTAGATTATTTTTCAGATGCATGCTGATGATTTTAGATATGACTGCTGTGGTGTGGTATCTGGACTTCGAGATGGGGGATATTCTGATGACATGACACTTGCAGCTGTAGCGGGTAATCAACTTTCTATGAAGACAATTTTTTGGACATAGAATCAGCTCTCTCAGTCTTCACTTCACAACTTTATCCTATCATATGGTGCCAAATTTTTCATCGCAAACTTTATGATTTTTTCACAGGTGCTCATAAGAAGCTCATAACATCCCCGCCTGTTGCTGTTTTTCCTCACCCCCTATCCAGTGATCTCAGCTTTTCAAGGTTTGTGATATTCACTAGCTTAGACTTAAATGTGCTATATTTCATTCAACGTTGATTTATTGACTTTGTCTAGGTACTGGAATTACTTGAGGAAGCAAACTTTTGTCTTGGAATCATATATGTTTAAGGTTAACTGGATAATGAACCGTGCATTATTTTCTTCGCACTGCTATTTATCATGGGGATTCGTAATGCCATACCTTATGGCCTTGACCCATGTTGCAGCAGCACTGCGAATCTATATCCAAGGATATGCTCGTGAGGAAACTACATTTGTTTCTAATGGTGAGCACATCAACTTTTCCTTTTCTGGTACAGTGTTTATTCAGAAGCAACTTTTTTACCCCTGTTAGTGTGATGTGGGGTGGGGAGTGAGGGGTGTTTATATGGATAAGTTTTGGAATATTTTATTTTATTATATTTATGATAGCCCTATGAGACCAAACGTGGATTATTAAACATGTGATAATGCATTAACAAAGATTAAAAGATGATGCTGATGTCTGCTTTTTTGTATCATAAGTCAGTGCATCACCATGCACTTAATTCATTATAACATAATATACTAAAATGTTGGAGTAACTGATGTATAAAGCCATTACAAATACCCATCATGTCTAGCCCAGATATGACAGTGCCATGGGTTGGGTCTCTAGCTTTTGAATTCAGGGTACTAGACATTTTTGGCACTTTTGCCTGTCTATGGATCCATCAATTAAATTTCCCTCTTTCCGTTCACAAGTGGAGGTTGCAATATGCCCAGAAAAAAATAACATATACTAGGAATAAGAAGTCAGAGCTAGATACCATTATTACATAAGGGCTTTGATGTTGTTCTTACACAATACACGAAAAAATATATAGTTTTACACTAAGCAAAATGCTTTTCCTCAGGGTTGTTACTAGTCAGCTGCCTAGCTGCATGCACCTTTATTGAACTTTTCTCAATGTGGAACTTGACAAGGATAGAAGTTCAACTATGCAACATACTTTCCCCTGAGGCACCCCGACTCTCTCTTGCTACTTATAACTGGGTCCTAGTAAGTACTTGTTTATTTCACACAAATGCGGTCTTGCTAGACTTTATTGTGGACATTATATTATGGTTCAAACACTTTTATTGCCACCTTTATTGCAAGCTGTAATTATATTTTCATTGAAAACCATTGCATTGAAATTTGCATCAGAGAAGTCTATCCATAACTCAAACATAGAAGAAAATCAACTTACATACTGTGATTGGGCCATTATGATGGCAACTTCTTACTAAGAAAAATGATTTGTCTTTGACAGGTATTTATTGCAATGCTGGTGGATAACTTTTTATATCCAATATCTGCATTCCGTTCCCATTTTTCTCAGTCTATCAATTGGTCTGGTGTCCGGTATTACTTGAAGGATGGAAAGATAAACAAGGTACGCCCACAAAGATCTTTTGTGAATTTAGAAAGTGCAACTTTCCCTATTTTAAAAGTAGCTTGTTGTAGCTGCGCGTGTTTGAGTAAATCAGATTTCAGATTTTAATTTGAGTTTTAGATACCGGTTCCCTTTTGTATACCAGTGAAATGATCTTTTTAAAGGGCAGGGAGTCCAAAATGAAGATTCCTTCACTTCTCATAGCCCGAGTCATTCATGCTGTTCTTTTTAGATAAAATTATATTTTTATAATTTTTGAAACCTTTTGAATTGCCATGTAAGAACTAAAATAGTCTGTTTTAGTTTTTTTTTTGGTACTCCTAATGCTTGGATTGAATTATTAAGATTTATCATGGTTGAAAAAGGTACAGATTGTGCAATGAGGCAAACTGCGTGGTTGGTACTCTCTGAGCAGCAGTTTATGTTCTTTTGCAGATTGAAAGAAGCAAGGATAAGGGCCCTAAATACACAGACTTGGCATGGAAACATTTATATGGGAAGAAGGCAGCTCCTCCCAAACCATCTTTCCTTGGTGGTTTGCTTAGAAGTTTGGAACAGTGGCAACAACCTAAGAAATTTGATGTTTAGAGATGGGCTTGGCAAACTAAAAATCTTATGAATTCTTTGCCACCTTTTAAGATCTGGTGGGGTAGTTAAGGTTTGGGAAACAAATAGTATTGGTGGATTAAATGGTACTCTTGGATAGGTTGGTTTAGCCCCATTGATTGATTGATTTTAGTGTTTTAGGAATTTAGTCTCATTTTTTTTTAAATCAAATTTGATGCTTCAGTTCCTCTGATCAGTCTGGGTTGGTTTTGTACTATGCACACATTTCTTCTGTAATCTATTTTTTTTTATAAATCAAATGTGAGTTCTGCTGCCCCAAGAAGGTATTTGTATTATCCGCAGTTGACAAATATTCACCAAATTCATCCGTGGGCAAGTTTTTTTTCATAGTGCTCTTGTTATTTTTCCCAAGTCTCAAGTCTGAACGCTCCCAGAAATCAGTTTTATTAGACACGGGACTGGCAACAACTGGCATGGGAATGCATGGTCCATGGATGCATGATCTGAGCATTGCAGAAAAAAATTGTGCATTTTATGCTTTTAGATGGGCTTGGCCACATAAAATCTGAGATTGAGTATGGGAAATTGCAAGGCAGAGTCGCATCAATGTTTTAAATTGCAAGGCAGTGGAGACAGAAAGTAAACCAAATAGATGCGAGCAAGAATTTCATTTAAAGGATTTACACCCTAATTTTGTAATGGTCAAAACCTTTTATAGTGGCATGGTGCAGCCATATAGCATTGGTCTGTTGGATCTCCATATTTTAGTGTCTTCTCTAGAATGAGTAGAAAGATACATGGAATGCCACAATCGATTGAAAACCTGCTTGACGATTATCATGTTGTTCGTTCTTGTTATGACCTTGCAATTTCTGGTTCGTAAGGCTTACACCATGAAATCACACAGTTTGATAGAGGCCGACAACTGCTTGATGGTCTCTAAAAAAGCACCGATTGTAAAAGTCAGAATGATACAAACCAATGTGACATGAATGGCTAAAATAATGTTTTTGAAGCACACTTCTCTGGATAATTTTACAAACTAAAATCTGCAACAAATGTTACTGCTTAAGATCAGCAATGTAGAAGTCACCGATCATGTCAAACACTCGTGTAGCATGTTGCGGCCTGCAAATGTAGAATTAAAAATTGGAATTAATGTCTTCACACAGTTAAGGGAAAGCTGTGCAACCCCAGCTCAAAGTTTGACAGATCTTTACAAATTGACTAAATAGTTTAAGCAATGCATGGAGTTGTTATAGTCCAAGCACCGCTGCAATGATCTTATATAATTCAGAGTCAAGAACAAGGCTCACAAGGGCAGTCATGTGATAAAAGATTCTTTAAATACATGTGCACAGACTCATGGGGAAACATTTATGTTACTACCAGATCACTTGTAAGTATGGAAAACTAATTCAGCTTGGTAGATACATACCCAAAAAACCCTTCAGTTGAATCATCTCCAGCATGTGCTAGGATGGCATCCCCACCTGGGTGTTCTTCTACATATGAGGTAACATCATACACCTGGAATCATAGAAAACAAGTGAAAGAAAACAAAAAATTATAACAATATTATCACACACTCCGGGATTCACATGGAGAATTAAGCAATGAACTCAGGCCATACCTTGTCCTTAATAATGATCCAACAATCAGTTCTCTTGTTATGCAGAGAGACTTCAGCTTTACTGAAAGTCTTGGATGCCTAAGAGCATGAAAAAAATTGTTCAAGACAAATGAGAGTTCAATAATAACACTCCCAACTTAATAAAACAAGCCAAGGACCTGTAACTCAAGTAACATTAGTGTCCCCCCTCCCCCCACGAGGTCTCAAGATTGAACCTCTCCTTTGTAACCAAGAAAAAGAAAAGGAACAACAACATCAGCTTTGAACAAGAACTTATATTTGAAAAGACCAAAAGAATAAAAATAAAGGCATGTAAGTGAATCACATCTACATTCATAAATTAAAGTACTTTCCACATAATAAAGCTGATCTTTAAAACTTAGGATCTATAATATTAAGTCATAAAAATTAAGCAACTGATATATATAATGCAGAACATGCATGCGTTCCCCTTCCCAACCCATGCTTCCTTTCTCTTGTTTCCAATGACAAAAATTTAGGATCTATAATATTAGGCTAGAGACGCACCTTAATTCTGTTCTCATTCGAATAAGCCTTTTCTGTTTGAGCTGCATTAGGCAAACTTCCAGCAATCAAACAGAGCATATATTAAATTATTGAGTAATGCCCAAAGAAGAGAAGAAAGCAGGAGAGGAAGCAATACCAGATTTACGGTTTCTTGGAATCAAAATAAAAACTCCCAATAAGACCCCAAAAATCAATGCCACCACAGCTATAACCATATCTCAGGTTCAGCCCCTTCGACTGCTCAAAAAAAGAAAAGAAAAGAAAAGACCAACATTCAATTACAATGCCGTGTTCCATTCATAAGTAACAAATTGAACTCTAATATAAAAGTAAATAATAAGAAAAAAGAAGCATTCATATGCCATTCTCAATGCAAAGATTAGTTTTTTCGTTCTCTCATCTTTAACGTAAAAGTTTCAAATGGGCATTTGATTTTTTAGCATTTTGAAAGTGATTTAAACCATTTAAAGAATTTCCCTTTTTCTCTTGTACTCCTTGAAAAACCAAATAGTTGATAGAAAGAATCGGAAAGTGTAGAGATGCGAAACGCCAAATTAAACAGTTCATCACATTAAGCTTAAAAAGAATAGTAGTAGTTTTGCTCGGTGAGACGACAAGACAACAGGTGAAGTTAAAGAGAGACAGAGAACCTGTAGTAGTGGTGGTGGTGGTAGCAGCAGCAGCAGGTGTTTGTTAAGGAAGCAAGGTTGGCTTGCTTGGTTATTTCCGATCTCGCCGATGAGTTCCTGTCCCAGAATCTTTACTGTTGTTGAGTAATCATGCGAGCAGCGAGTAATGTCATTCATAAGGTACTTGGGTCGGGTTTTGCTGAGGTTATGGGTCTGGCCCATGATTAGATTTTTGCTCCTTAGGTAATGCATCTTTTTCTCTATTTTTTTAACTCTCTCAAGACATTTTTATTGGTGTTTATCAAGCCAAATTTACCATACTTCCAAATACTTTTATATTTTATTAAATGCCATTATTTTTTAATTAAATTAATTATATTTTAGCCTCTCTTCTTTAGATAAAATAATTAATTGACCTTCATGATTTCAGAATCTATATATTTAATTTATATATTTTTAAATTTATTTTTAGTTTAACCCTTTTTTTATATCTATTTCGTGTTATTTTTCATTTTATTTTAAGAAATAGAAAGGATAAAAAAAATAGATAGGATGAAAAGATTGATGAGCTTTTTTTAAAAAAAATATATATTACTATCAATGTGATAAAACTTAAAAAATAAAATGCATACACTCAAATCATATGCACACTCATATTGAACTTATCATTTATAGATGTACACTATATTGGTCATCCACGTTAGACTTGCCAAACTTTTTCTAATATTAAATAAAATATTTCAGTTTTTAAAGAAATGAAAGAAATCTGTGAGAGCTGGGTCATTAACTTAATTTGACTTGATTAGATTCAATCAATTTAATTAACTTAATAATATAATATAAATAAAACAACAATAGTAGATATATAGAACAAAACTAAATTGACCTAAATCAATTTAAATTAACTCATTTAAAATCATGAACTAGCATATAAGATTAAGATAACTCAATAGAGAGGAAAACTAAAAAAAATAACAAAATCTAATCTCTAACAAACTCAATATTAAAAGATGAAATTAAAAAAAAATAAATTGTTAACTTACAAAAAGAACCTAAGTTAACCTGCGCTAACCTTTAAAACTCGTGACCTGGTCTTTAGGTCAGGATTACCTTATAGAAGACAAACCTAAAAAAATCATGAAGTTAAATTCTCGACAAATAAAATATTGAGGGAAGAAATTGAAAAAGAAAGTTTTAATAAAAAATGATCTAAAAAAAATAAAGAATAAGGACAAAATCTAATATAAAAATTACATGAAATCAAATGTTAAGGGATGTAATTGAAAAAAATCAATAAAAAAATATTAAAAACAAAATAAATAGCAATAAAAAGAATAAAAATTAAATCTGATATATTAAAAATATCGATGAAATTAAAAAAATTATTAATTATTTAAAATAAAATAAATAGTAATAAAAAGATAATAAAATTATAAAAAATCCCTTGAATGCAATTAAAAAAAATTAAATTCAAGGATTAAAAAAAATTAAATTCAAGGATAATTCAATCATTTTATTGTGCTGTAAAAAAAAAAAAGTTAGAACATCTCCTAGGTTATAGTTTAATATTTTTTGCTTTAAATGAAAAATTAGTTATTTTATTGTTAAAAAATATGAATATACCATATTAATCCCAATAGCAACCGAGCCAATTGTTTTTTTCGGACTTTTTGATCTCTAAATTAGTTTAGATAGGAAATGAGAACCTTATAAGTTTGTGAAAGAAAATATCAGCATTAAGTTAAGAGAAGAAGATAAGATTCTTTCTTATCTTGGGTTTAATGATATTTATATAGCATTGAATTTATAAATTTAAATTTGAATTAGAGTACGATTCCAGTTATTTTTTAAAATGTTTTTTATTTAAAAATATATTAAAATAATAATTTTTTATTTTTTAAAAATTATTTTTGATATTAGCGATCAAAATAATCAAAAAACATCATAAAAATATTAATTTGAAGCAAAGAAAAAAACAAAATATTTTCAAATTTTTTTAAAATGTTTTTGAAATGCAAAAACAAATAGAGAATTTACTGATAAAATTTAACTTAAATAATTACTTTTTAAAATAATTTTTACTTGAAAATATATTAAAATAATATTTCTAACATTAATACATTAAAATTATCTAAAAATACAAAAAAAAATTATTATTTTTTAAATATTTTTAAAATATAAAATTAAACAGGCTGTCAAAACTGATCTAAAGCTCTGATATTATCCCTTCCACCGAAAGGTTTAGTTGCAAAAATTTATCAATATGAAAAGAATAAAAGTCACACGAGAAAGAGAGAATCAATTACAGCGCAGCTTTCTTTGTGAAGATACAAAA
>Ga0307515_10024476_pt1 | contig 10518 bp, 2 predicted proteins | sample 17_EM_MG_FD_194513 | JGI IMG/M metagenome (GOLD analysis project Ga0307515, IMG submission 194513) | Populus trichocarpa ectomycorrhiza microbial communities from riparian zone in the Pacific Northwest, United States - 17_EM | ecosystem: Host-associated > Plants > Roots > Unclassified | place...
CTTACGGACCTTTTTATACAGCCCTTATATAATAGGAAATGCGCTATAAATAGATTAAGCTAGAAATGGAATATATAATAGGAAATAAACCTCTAAGCTAAAAGAAGTGCGCTATAAATAGATTAAGCCAGAAATAGAATATATAATAAGAAATAGACCTCTAAGCCAAAAAAAGGGCACTATTATTACTGCTATCTCTTCCGCCTAGTAGGCTGGCCCCTTTTCTTCTACATAGTAGGCCGGGCCTTTAATTTCGAATAATAATGCGCCTATAGTAATCCGAGACTTCTCTCTAGAAAGTGGTCTTTAATCTATTCCCATAAAAGATTATATCCCTCCTTTAATTTAATAAGCAGCGCGTCTTCCTTTTTAGTAAATTTTATTCTAAACTTTAGCCCTTAGGGCTTTAGCTCCTAGGGCTACTTAACTAGGTTAAAAGGTAAAGGGAATTATTAAGGAAGGATATCTAGTATATATAACCCATCTTTCTAGCGCCTAAAAGCTATTTAGATTAAAATTTCTTCTAAATTAGTATTTAAGGCGGCTCCTAGTATTGCTTTATTAAAGTTAGAGCTAAAGGTGGAGCTTAGTAGCGGTTTTTAGGTATGGAGGCGATTATATATAGGGGATATAACCCACTTATAATAATTGCTAGTAAGCGTAGTGCTTTAGTCGGACATATGCGTAGATAAAATTAAAGGGGAATAGTAAGACCGCTGGAGATAATGCTTTATAGTACGCTTTGTTCTTAATCGGCTAGTAATAGGTATTAGTAATCCTTATCGCCCTATATACCCGCGGGCCTCGTTACCCTTATTACTATCGCTGCTATTACCGTCCCTAGAGTCGTTATTATCCATATTGTCACTATTATTACTTCTATCACTATAGTTCTCGGCCTTACCTTCGCCTATAACATTCTCGCCATCCTTATTATCGCTTTCTTTAGCTAAGCCGTTAGCAAAATCATCTAGAATATAATTATAACTATTATTAGCCCCATATTCTAGTGGTCTAATATTATAAGAAGATATATAGTGCTAGAGGGAGAAGCTAGTAGGCTATATAGTAGAGACCGCTCGCTTCTTAATACCATTACCGTCGTTAAGGCCAAGGGTAGGAGAGCTAGAAGGCGTAGTTCTCCAGGAAGCAGGTAACCTTTATTACTTCCTAGGTCGTATACTCTCGCCACTCTTACTAACAAAAGTATTGGAGATATAATTAATGCTATCTAGTTAATTAAGCTAATTAGACCTCTGCTTCTTTAACTTTTTAGCTCCTAAAAACTCTTAACCGGCAGCTACTAATATTCTAAGCTCTTGCCTAAACTACAGAGCAGTTCTAATATAATACCCCTTAGCTAAATTATCCGTTTAATTGCCGTCTAGCGTTAAGGGTATAGTATAATTATACGTAGGTACATATACCTCCTCTTCTAGCGCTTCTAACGAAGGCAGCTCCTTATTATCTTTACTATCCTTACCACTACCGTTATTTCTATTATCTACTAATTGTTAAATAAGGCCATTATAAATTAAAAGGGGAAGCGTATACCTAATCTATAAGGTGTCGGTCAATTATCGGCTTTATTAGCTTTATCGTTAGTATTATTAGCTTTGTCACCCTTAGCTTCCAAGTCTAAATCAGCTATATTATCTTTAATAACTATTAGATTTTCTACTAGTCGTTAGACGTATATATTTACAACTACTAGGGGAATAAGGAAAGTGTAGTAGGGTAATTATAGGGGATAATTACCTTAACTACTTCCTCCAGAGACTTAACTGTCATTTCTATCCCTATAGAAATCTTCCTTATTATCCTCGTTATCCTTACTATCCTTATAATACTTCTTATAAGCTTTCTCGTAATTATATATAGAGTCTATAGGCGCTTTATTAGACGGAACCTCTAAACTAAGGCCCTAGGTATAATAATATGCTGTTAATTACCTAAGCTTCTAATGCTTCTTTATTTTTTAGGGGGAAAATAGGTACTCCCCTACTCCTCCTTTTAGGCTTACTACTCGCGCTTTTCTTAGGGGCTATAATTGTATAGTGCTAAGACGAAGCTGTTAATTTTCTAGGGGGACCGGTATAGAAATTGTTATTATTAAGCGAAATTTCGGGAGGGATATAAAATGAAGATCGAGATGGTGCTAACGTTATTATTATTAGAGCTATTATTGCTTTATAGCTTTCTATAGCCTTAAGGGGGGAATTATAGGTCTTTTTCAGTGTATATCAGCTCTCCCCTTACCGCTAGCTCTCGTCTATCGCCCCTCGCCCGTTACCCCTCGCCTAAGCTTCTTACCAAATTAAAGCACTTAATGTGTACGCCTCCGGCATAGACTAGAGTAGATTACCGTTTATAGGGTATAAAGGTTTGCAAGGGCTTAAATTCCTAGCGGCTAATTATTACCCTTAGTAAATTATAATTAAACCATATCCGCCTATCCGAGCTAGTATATTTAGCTCTAACACAGCTGTCGCATCTAGCCCCTTATTAGGAGGTTGGTGGCTTAAATTCTCTACCCTTATTCCCTAGTAAAGGGCAGTACTAACTTATCTATTTACTTCCTAATAATGCCGATCCAGCTAATCTTCTACGCCGCTTGTATTAATAGGATATAAAGCCCCGCTTATACGTGCGCGTTATAAGCTATCTATAATAAAAGGAGGTAGTATCTTTATTAGTGGTAGGGCTCTTTAATACTAACAGCCTAGTAACGGATACGCCTGCCGCTTATACAGTAATTATATACAGATATATAAATACGCTAAGTAAAGGACTGTATAGGGTGCTATATAAGGTGCTATATAATGCTCGCCCTCCTAATATAGCTGGCTGGTATTAAAGATTACTTTATAGTCGCGCTATAGTGCCGCTAATCTATTATACGCCTAAAAGCTATAACCTTCCAATTTTAATCTAGGTGGTTCCTACTATAGCCCTATAGCTTAGAAGGCCGGATTGTTAATCCTTTACTGCTCTGCCGCTAAGCTTAGGTAAAGCTAATAGCCCCTTAGCCCTAAACTAGTAGATTAAACGGCGTCTCTAAAATATCTATAGTAATGCAACTATATTGCTAGGCAGACATACATAGCCACCTAGGCAACGCTCTATATAATATCCGTTTAAATAATGCCTAATATAGCCCCGCACGGGGTGGTTACTTAAATTAGTAATATTTAGATGCTTTTCTACTAAGTAGCCTAGTAGGCATACCAGCCGTAATATAGGTGGCTTTAGCTATTAGTAAATACTAAAGCGGGCTATCTAACTAACAGCATATCCTAGGAGAGAAAATAGTACGTAGGTTAGCTAAAACGAGTGCGACGTAAGCTTACTTAAGCCCCTAAGGGTGGTGATACGGCACACCTGTCTCTCCTTACCCTAGAAGGAGATATACGGCAGAGTTAAATAAGACGATAGTGCTAACGCGGCTAGTGACTATAGAATTCTCCCAACCCCCTTCCTATGGGACGGTTTTAGGCTAGCGTTATTTAGGAGGCCAAAGGAGAAAAAGCGTAAGAGAGAGAATAGGATTATAAGGGCATGTTCGCGCTTAGCAGACAAAAGCAGCGCTAAGAGATCTTAATAATAATTAAAGTCACTAGTACTAGAGGCGGTAATTAGGAAAGGAGGCTATAACTATCTATATATTGCTATAGAAGAAAGTCACCTATCGGAAAGGCCGTAATTAACTACATTAATTATTAGTCTAAGATACGGGTAAATAAAGGAATAAGTAGGCTAGACTTGCATACGTATAAGCGCTAAGGGGCGGCAGAAATGCATTAATGTAACTATACTAGGGACTAGCAGCAAGAAGAGTAGGAGGCGTAGCGTTAAAAGAAAGGAAAAATAGAGGATAAGAGGAAAAGCGGCGAGAGAAATGGCCTTTTATGGTTAAGGTTAAGGGGCAGTCTTAGCTTAGCCGGGGTTAATAAGCAAGGGCGCCTTACCTGTAAAGGAGGCCTCTATTTCCTAATGCAGTTTCCCTAATAACAAAATAACTAGTTATATAGTTTATATATAACGTAATACTATAGAAAGGTATAAAGATATCACTATAATAAGTTAAAAAAATAAGTAAAATAGCGAAGTAGAGAATAGAAACTTTAATAAACCTCTATATAGACCTCTATTTTATAGCAAAATTAGTATAAAAAAATTAACCGGTATTATAACGCTAGGAGATTTAAGGGACTAGATTTAAAGGAGGGGGATAAAGTATAGCTATTATATAAAAATTTCACAAGTTAATAACTAAGTAAGAAGTTAAACTACGTTAGACTAGGACTATTTAAAATTATAGCTAAGATTTTAGAAGTTATATATAGACTTAACTTACTAGTAAAGATAAAGATCTACCCTATATAGCATATTATAATACTAGAGCTAGTATATAGAGATATAAAGCTACTAGTCTATAAAGCAGATATATATAAAGGATAAAAGGAAGATAAATAGTAGGTTTAAAAATTATTAATTATAAGGATATTAATAATAAAATATAGTATAAAGTAAAGTAAATAGGTTATAATAAAACTACCTAAAACCACTATAAAATCTAAAGAATTCTATAGGAAAAGTATAAGAGTATTAAAAGAGAATGGGTTAGGTAATATTAAGGAGCTAAAAATAAAAAAAATTAGTTACAGGTAATAAATAAGCCGGATTAATTAGGGGATCTACCACTAGTATATAAGTTATTTCCGCCCCTTCTTAATTAGAATCCTTTTTAGCCTCCTTAGCCTTAAGCTTAGAAAGACCTTACTTAACTAAATATAACTTTTTAGAGCGTACCTTTTTATAAACCTTTACTAAATAAAATAACTAAGTATAAGTATCTAGTTAAGCCTTTAGGGCCTAAGACGCTTTATTAAAACGGCGTTAAACCTTAATAAGAGCCTTAGCTAGCTTACTTTTTAGTTTATTAGCTGCTATTAATACCTAAAACCCTAAAATAAATTAGATAAGGAATAAGAAGAATATATAAAATTATAAAATATATATATTTAGTGTTAAAGATAGATTAAATATTATAAGATAACCGTATATTCGCTTGCGTATACTTAGTATAAAAAAAGGTTAGTAACTAGATAGAGCTATAATTATAATATATACTAACTTCTTCTTCGCATAATAAGAATAGGATAGTATAACTTTACTAAGCAAAAGAATAAATATTACTAGCTAATTATAACAATTAGATATAATTATTTATTGCTTAATATCCGATTTAGATCCCTATTAGGCCTATATAGACTACTCCTTATTTATATATAGGGAGAAAACTCTACTTAAGAAAACCCCATAATCCATCTCCCCGCCTTTAAAAACTCGCCTACTTAGCGCCTATAAGGCGCCTGCGAGTCGCCTATAGTACTCTACTACCTTACTTTTTAACCTTTTTAGAAATCACTACTGCCGTAATAAGCCTACGGACGCGCTAGTATTATAAACTTTACTCTACTACTATAGAGTTATTAAGGGGCGCTTATTACTTACTCCTTTATCTTCTATTACTATTTCCTTTATAACCTAAAACTAGTCTAGTATATTTTAGCTAATAAGCTACTAGGTAACCGCCTTAAGACCTTTTTATATTAAAAGCAGTATATTATAGTTCTCTATACTAGCTACTAAGAGCATTACTTCTTAGTTAGTGCGTAAGGGGCATAACAGTATTACGTATTTTAGTGTCTGTTTTAGCCAGCTATATTTATATCTTAAGCTACCTACTAAAATACCCACCTAGTAAAGCCAGTCTTTTAGTCCTATTATTTCTATTCTTAAAAGTACTACTATTATATTTTCTGCCTTTATTAGGCCTTCTTAGAGCCCTTAAGTATTTACCCCCTATAGCATTAACCATGCTACGGCTTAGGTTCCTTTTACCTAAGTTAGCCTCTATACCTTTAACTCCTATATACCTCTCTAGTATTAGTTTAACAGTATTATATTACGGTAAATAGTTTCCTAGCGTTCTTTTATACTCTACTTTAGCTCCTTTTTCTTTCTTACTATTGTTACGGCACTGGCAGAACTTGGCAGAACTTGGTTAGCAGAACTTGGCAGAACTTCGCGGTCACGTGACTAGAGGACCGCATAAAAGAACCCTACTTCGACCGGCGCTGCTCTTTTTCTCCTTTCCTTTCTCTAGCTTTAGATCCTCGTTTATAGACTACCAATTATACAGGCTTACGCGTTCCTCTTGCCGTGCTCGTGCCTTAATTAACTAAGTCGCTAACATTATCTAAAGCTCGTCTACTCTTCTTCCTAAGAAGGAACTTAAAAAATATCTACGGACTATAAATAAGAACAGAACACAGAAGCAGACCTAAAGACTATTATTAGAACCAGAAGACCAGAAAAGAATAATAAGATCTATAGAATACGCATAGACCAGAACCCCTGTAAGAATCCTACCGGAAGTTACCCTAATAACCGTATTACCATGCCAAGAACCACAGCGGCCGGCAAAGCAGCTGCAGGACCCTCAAATACCTCCGATAGTAAAATAGCAACTGACTTAAACTCCCAGGTAGAGCTTATAGCAGCTAATGCCGAAATCGAACGACTTTAAGAGCTACTTAAAGCTAGAGAACCCCTTATACCTAGTAAAAAGTTATCGGACACCTAGAGACTTGCTATGGTCCTTAAGGCCCTAGCCCAACGTACAGCATTAGTATTGTTACGGTCCGCGAAGGTTATGGACCCCCTATTGCTTACAGACGGAACCAACCCTATATTTAATAATTGGAAGCTTTAATTATAGGATAAGCTTAAAGTTAATACGGACCACTTCCCTACCACTTAGGCTAAAATGGCCTACGTCTTCGGCCGTACCGGCGGGGACGTATAAATATACCTATGTCCTTAATACACACAGGACTCGGCAGATCCCTTCCTCTCTAAAGAAGAGATAATTATACACCTATCTTTTATCTATAAGGACCCCTTTAAAGTATAAAACGCCTAACTTAATTATAAAAGCCTAAACATAAAAACGATGGAGACCTTCTCGGCCTTTTAGACCCGCTTTCTACACCTAGCCAGCTAGGCTTGAATTCCCTAGAAAGATCTAATGCCAGACCTATTTAATAAGCTTACCCTAGACTTACAGCGAGCTATACTGCCAGTTTTTACTACTATATAGACGCTAAAGGAACTTACGGACTAGTGCTTGGCTATTAACTAAGGCCTTTGCCGAATTAAGGCATGCGCCAAACGGTATAAAGCTAGAAACCCTTTAAATCAGACCACAGGCAATATAAGAACGGTCCGCAATGCCCTAGCACAATTAGCAACCCCTACAGCACCACCTATACAGCCCGCCGCCAATTTAGCAGCTAGCCGTGCGGCTAGCCCTACCATAGGTTTAGCAAATGCTCGGCCTACATACAGCAACCCCTATATACAGGCCCTCAGTAATCAAAGAGCTTGCTTCTCTTGCGGTTAGAAAGGCCACTATGTAAAGGATTATCTAATAAACGCAAAAGCGGACGAGGTCCTATTAATCTAGGAGGACAGCATAGAGTCGGAAAAAGAGGAACCCTAAAGGAAGACTCCTTTCTAGGGTTAAAAGGGATCGACATATTAGATGTTAATCTAGGTCGGCTAATTAGTAGAAGAAGCTGCACTATCCCTTATACTTTATTCCGCAATAGATACCAAGTTTTAACCTCTGCTTTAGCTAACTCTAGAGTAAATGCCTTTACCTTAATAGACACCCAGTGTGCTGTAAAGCTGGCTAACTTTCTAAATATATCTATTAAAGAACTACCCAAACTAATTCCTATCCGCGGGTATAACGGGTAGATAGAACCACCCATCACAACTATCTTACGGATTTACCTCCGTGTCGACGGACAAAGGCAATATAACGCCCCCTTCCTTATTACGGACCTAGGTAGCTACAATATAATCTTAGGGCGAAAATAGCTAGCCTATTTAGGCTTATAGCTTAACGTATAGAGTAGACAGCTTATCTAGCCCGAAACCCTACCCCTAACCCCTTCCTTTATAAAAGAAATCAGTATTATAATGGAAAACCTCGTACGGCCCTAAATTAATACTATTTACCAGGCCGATGCTATGTGTAGGGACCAGGCCTTTAAGAAAGATATACAGCTTAATTCGCAACAGATCCGTATACTACGTCGCCCCCAGACTACCTATGTTACGCTACCCGCATCAAAGACCCAGAAAGTCAGTAGTAACCCAGAAAAGCCCCCTATAGGGAGCTTAGGCCCTATGCAGCCATAAAGAACAGTAAGGGATGTCGGACATTACACTAAACTAATAAATTAGAGGGATAACCTGCGGAAAATAGAATAGGAGCTAAGAAAGATTACAAACCCTAGACCGCAAAATACGGTCCGGAAAATAGCTATAAGGAAACCAGCGGACCTCCCACCAGTTAATATTTGCTACATTAGTGCCGTAGGATTCTACCGGAACTTAGTTTAGCCTAATACCGTCGCCTTTACAACGAGCTTATACGAAATTAATTAAATAATTAAGGAAAAGGGAAGCAAGCTTAGTGGACAAGAAAGCAAGCTTATAAATAAGGAACTAGTAGAATAAAAGCTGCCCTATTAACACTAGAAATTCAAGGACATATTCTCCAAAGTAGCGTCCAATATACTTCTACCTCACCGACCGTATAACCATAAGATTAAGATTAAGCAGGGCAAAGAAAACACCCTTAGCTTTAGCCCCCTCTACAAGCAGTCTATCACCGAATTATAGGCCATAAAGTAGTATCTTATTAATAACCTAAATAAGGGCTTTATTAAGCCTAGCCAAGCCCCTTTCACCTTACCTATTCTCTTTATCAAAAAGCCAAATAGAGGACTCCGCTTCTGCATTGACTACTATAAGCTAAATAACATAACCCGCAAGGACCGCTATCCGCTGCCCCTACTTAATAAGACTCTAGCCCAAATAAGTAGAGCTAAAGTCTTTATAAAGCTTAATATCCGCCAGGCCTTTTACCGAATTAGGATAGACCCCGGGTCTAAAGATCTTACTACATTTCGGACCTATTACGGAACGTATAAATATAAAGTACTCCCTTTTAGACTAACCAACGGACCAGCTACGTACCAGCGGTATATAAACAATATACTCTTTAACTACCTTAACGATTTCTATACGGCCTATTTAGATAATATTATAATTTACTCTAAGAACGAGCTAGAACACGAGGAGCACGTCTATAAAGTCCTACAACGGCTCCGCGAGGCTGGCCTTTAGGTCGACATTAAAAAGTTAAAGTTTAGTGTTAAGCGTATAAAGTACCTAGGTTTTATTATTAGTACGGACGGAATTAAAACCAACCCAGAAAAGACGGCCGTAATTAACCAGTAGGCACCCCTACGGACCGTAAAGGGGGTACAATCCTTTTTAGGGTTTTATAACTTCTACCAACGCTTTATTAAGAACTATAGCAGAATTACCCGGCCTCTTAACCGTCTTACTAAAAAAAACTAGCCCTTCCACTTTAACGCCATATATAGGCAGGCCTTTAATAAGCTTAAGAAACGGCTGGTATCGGCTCCCCTACTTACCTATTTTAACCTAGAACGGCCCTTAATGCTAGAAACTAATGCCTTAAACGGCGCGATAGCTAGTATTTTTTCCCAGAAGCAACCGGACGGAGAGTGGCACCCTATTATATACTATTTAAAGACTATAATAGATGCCAAGCTAAATTACCACATCCATAATAAAGAAATGCTGGCTATTATCTCTAGCTTTTAGCACTGGCGTATACAGCTAGAGGGGACCCCTAAGCCGATTAAGGTAGTTTCAGATTATAAGGCCCTAGAATACTTTATAACAACTAAGGCCCTAATAGCCCGGCAGGTACGCTAGGCGGATACCCTATCTTAATTTAACTTCTTAATTATATATAGACCAGGCGCTACAAACCGTGCGGACGCTCTTATAAGGCGCGAGCAAGACCTAGATAACCAGATGGCTGCGAAGATCTTACTATAAACCCAGACACTACTATAACCAGAACACCTTAACCCCCGAATACGGGTAGAACTAAGTACGGACTCCTTAGGCGCCGAGATATATCCTATTAACTCCTCCAAACTTAACCTTATTAATAAACTACTATAGGCCAACTAAACGACCCCCTCTTTACAGGAATACCGTAAAAAGGTAAAGAACGTTACCAGCCTATAGTCCCTTAAAAACGGACTACTTAAGCACCAGAAACGGCTAGTAGTAGCCAAGGAACAGAACTTACGGACCTAGCTTATTGCCAAAGCTTATACCCAGGTCTCTACGGCCCACCCTAGAAAAAATAAGACCCGTAAGATTATTAGTAACCGCTACTACTGGCCTAAAATGGTTATAGATATTAACCGTTATATATAGAACTGCGATAGCTGCCGTAGATCTACAATTCCACAAGATAAGACCCCAGGACTATTAAAACCTCTCCTAATACCCAACCGCCCCTAGCAGTATATCTCTATAGACTTCTAT
>Ga0307515_10024477_pt1 | contig 10518 bp, 9 predicted proteins | sample 17_EM_MG_FD_194513 | JGI IMG/M metagenome (GOLD analysis project Ga0307515, IMG submission 194513) | Populus trichocarpa ectomycorrhiza microbial communities from riparian zone in the Pacific Northwest, United States - 17_EM | ecosystem: Host-associated > Plants > Roots > Unclassified | place...
TCGAAACACTGTTGGGCGGTGCGCCGCGCCTGCAAGGAGTCGACCCATGGCGAGGGGACGGTCCGGCACGGCAGGCGGCGGATTCTGGTGACCCGGCTGCGGCAGCGCACTACGCGAACTAGGGGGACTTAGCGCCTTCACGGTGTGCAGGCGTAACTCCTGTGTTTAAGCCATCGGCGATTCAGATGCAAGCCTTTGATTTGAACCGTCACACGCCTACCCTTCGTGTGTCGGCCATCGAAAGGCGGAGCGAGGGAGTGTCACTGACATGCACCTTGCGCAAGGCCGAATTTCTTGACGAATCTGCCCGATGGCTTGCTGCTGAATGGGGTCGCCCACTTTCTCGTCAGATTCTGAATGGTCAAATCTGATAATTGGTTAGTTACTTGTATTCAACACCCTTCCACGAGGCATCGAATCATGCGTCTTTGCCTATTGATTTGGACCATCGAAGTTTTGCCAGCGCCGAGTACACCTTGAGGAAGAAGCGCGCGCGCTGCGAACAGTTTTTGGCTCACATGTGGCGGCTGGTGCCGTGGTCACGGCAGACAGCGTTGATCAAGCCGCTTGCGCCCCATCGGTGGTCGGGCCGGTCACCAGTCCATCGAGGTGTCTCGCACGCTCATATGCTGCTTGCAGCAGTGGTCCGGCTTGGCCGGCGAAGCGATGTGACGCATGCCGGCGCGCTGCTGCATGGCCTGGAGACGGTAGTCTTCGCCGACGCAGGCTACCGCGGCGTAGGCAAGCAACATGCGGAGCTGATGCCAACCTGGCGCGTAGCGATCGCGACCGGGATGCGCTCGTGGATCAAGTCACCCTGACACCACGGCAACGCCCCGCACCGGCGGGCCAACTGCACGCTTGGGGAGCCAACCATCTGGGCCAGGCGGGCAACGGGCCTGGACCGGACGTGTTGCAGCCGCGACCGGTGCCTGGTCTGCCGACCGTCAGCGCCGCCTGCTGCAATGGCAACTCTGCGTTGGCGTTGGACCTGGTCGGGAGCGTCTGGTCCTGGGGCTGGGACGTCGGCGGTTCGCTTGGCCGCGCAGCGCCGGTTGGAAGGCGGGTGTCCTTGCTCGATGGCCGCGAAGAGCGCAGCGCTGCGCGCCCCAAAACATCGATGCAGCCCTTTGCGACGCCGGGACAGGTGCGGCACCTGCCGCCAATCATGCAACTGGCGCTTGGCGCAGAGAACGGCTTGGCGCTGGACGGCCAGGGCCGCGTCTGGGCTTGGGGCGGACCAGCCTGCCTGGGCCGCCCGGACGCCGAGTCCATGCCACTGATCAATGCAGAGCCAGCCTGCGTCGAAGGCCTGCCGTCGATCCGATCTCTGGCTTGCGACCCGGCCGGCATGGCGGCATTTGCGGTCGACAAAGACGGTGGCCTGTGGTCCTGGGGTGTGGGTCTGCATGGCGAACTGGGCCGAGGCGATCCTCGCTTCGACCCCCAGCCCGGCCAGGTGCAAAGCGTGGGCACTGTGCGGTCGGTGCACCCTGGCGTGTCGTTCTGCCTGGCTTTGCTTGACGATGGGTCGGTCTGGGGCTGGGGCCTCGTCGGCTGCGGCCTGGGCGTTGTCTCTGGTGCCAACGACTTGGGTGCAATGGGGTCACCGGCCCGTATTGCCGGCGTGCGTGACGTGCAGGCGCTGTGGGTGGGCGGCGACATGGCGATCATGCGCACGTGCGACGGCGAGACCTTCAGCTTGGGCCGTGGCAGCCAAGTGCTGTCACCGCACGAGCCGCCGCCGCCCGCCGACACCCTGCAGCAGCACCCGGTGCTCAACCCATACCGGGAGTTCACACTGGGTCGCCACCATGGCTTCGGCATTGACAATTGGGGCAATGTGATCGGCTTTGGCCACGCGGTGAACGGGGCACTGGGTGCTGGCCTGAACCGGCTGGACCTGAAGCTGGGCCCGACTCGGCTTGGCCTGCGTGCCTTGCCCCTGGCCGCGGCCGGGCACCACAGCCTGGGCTTGCTGTAAGCCGCTCGGCCGTTCTTGGGCGGGCGGCCGCGGGGCCGCCGCAGGTGAACTTACGGTGCCGGTGTCACCGGTGTCACCGGTGCGGCGATGTAGGCGCGCGACTCGCCTTGGTACTTGCCGCCACCCGAGATCTGGCCGGCGTCGTTGATGTCCGAGGCGGTGCCCAGCGAGGTCCAACCGGCGCGGCTGCCGTCCAGCAGTTTCTTCAGCCAGTAGGTCTTGCCCTTGCGGGTCAACGAGGGCGACGACGTTTCGTCCCAGTTCCAGATGTTGCCGAGCACCTCGTCGCTTCTGTTGATGGCGGCGGCCGACATGTCCAAACCATCGATCGAAGGCACGATCTCTATGGGTTCGCCATGGCCTTTGTCGATGAAGGCGACCAGGCTGGAACTCTCGCTGATGGTGTCGCCGAGCACATGGCCGCGGTCATTGATGTCTTGCCCACCGCTGTCCCAACCCGCGATGTGGTCCAGCTCTTTCATCGACTTGCCTGGTTTCCAACGGAATGCGCGGTCCGCGTCAGTCGGCGAAATATCGGCATGGCCGGTCGTCCACCCCGACTCGTTGATCTTCAAGGCCACGCTGGTCGTGCCACCCAAGGTGCCCAGGTCGGTCAGCGTGCCGTTGTCATAGAAGGCGGCGTGCAGGTTGACCCCGTCAAACCGGGCGCCGCCGGCGACCTGGCCCAGGTTGTTGATGGAACTGGCGTAGCGCATGCCATTCAGTGGCTGGCGCGGGCTGCCATCGTGGGGCCATACATAGGCTTGGGTGCCCACTTCCCCCACCACGTCGCCCAAGTCGTTCAGGCCGTGGCAATAGGCGGACTCGCTGCCCGGCAGCAGTTTGGTAACCCCATTGGCGAAAACATAGCAAGCCGAGCTCTGGTTGTGAGCCGTGCTCGCCAGGCCCATCACCCAACCCTTGCTGTTGATGACATCTGCCGACGTAGGCGTGTAGTTGCCCGCGGCTGGCACCGCCTCGATCTTGTAGACCGGCGCTGCCATTGCGGCGGTGGCGCCGAAGGTGACGAGCAGAGCCGCCGCGCTGGGCAGCCAACGCGCAAACGAATGATTCATGGGTACTCCCGTTGGATTGAAAAGGATCTGTCTGATGACATTGCGAACATAGGGTGCTCAACGTCAAATCCAAATCCCTAACTGGTATGTTTGGTGGTAACACGGCTGTAAGCGTCAGGCCGCGCTTGGCGGATGCCTAGAGCTGGAACGCATACAGTGCTGCGAGCTGCAGGCCCACCTGGGTGGTCTTCTCGGTCAGCGGGCTCTTGGCCGCATCGCCCACCAAACGCCGGGCCTGAAGGTTGGCATTGAAGTGCCAGTTGCGGCTCAGGGCCATGTCGAGCGCGAGCGAGAGCTGCGCGCTCTTGAGGCTTGCCTGCGTTTCGAACACGGCGCGATGCGAGGCGAGGGCCTGCTCGTCGGTAACACCGAAGAAGGCCTGCATGTAGCGCTGGTCGGCCCAGGTCAGGCTGGGGGCGATGGACAGCTCGGCATGGCGCGCGAACTTCCAGGGCAGCGCCAGCCCGAGGTCGAGTTGCGTGCCTTCGTGGCTGGCCGTCGCGTGCTTCAACGCGGCGGTGAATGGCACGCCGACGACCTTTGCCGAGCCGAACGCCGACAGCACCGGCGTGATGTCGATCGTGCCCATGCCCGCCAGCTGTGCATTGCCCGGCCGATAGCCCACGGCGGTGAGCTTGCGGTCGTCGTTGTCGATGCGGCCCGGGTCCATGCTCAGGCCAACGCCCAGGCTCAGCTCGGGTGTCTGCACCATGGTCAAGTTGAGGCCGCGGCTGCCCATCTCGACGCTGCCCCACGTGGCGCTACGGTAGGTGAAGATGGCGCCGAGAACCGGCTGGTTGCGCGAGCTGCGGCTGCCTTCGTAGTCGGGCATGCGGGCCGCGCCCATGAGCACGCCGCCGGACCAGCCGGGCGGTGGGCCGACCCAGCCCGGTGGCGGGCCGTCGGGCTCGGCCGCTGATTCGGCTTCGTCGGCGTGGGAACACAGGCAGGTGCCGGCAAGCAGCAAGCCGCCCAGCAGCGACAGCAAGGGATGGGCTGGCGGTTGAAACAAGAACGGCGGCGCTCGCCCCGTCTGACATTTGGCTTGGCTGTTCACGATCAAGTCCTGATGAAGAGACGCTCGACACCTCCCTGGAGGCGCCACGTGTGGTGGCCGCGACTCTAGGAAAGGCACCGATCCGCAGCGACTGGATTGCGACAAAAACCGCAGCGCATACCGCGAAGCGTCGATCCATGGCGTCCAAGCGACGCCGCACGCTCACATGGCCTTGAAGCGATGCGCGAACAGGCGGCTACCGTGAGCCGCGTGGAATGGTCGAGCAGGCTCAGCGACAGCTTGCCTTCGTCGGTGGGATGCGGCCGGCCTGATGCGGTTCAGGCGCCGGCGCCGGCCCAGCTTCGCACATAGGAGGGCGCTTCGCCGCGCTGCAGGCCGTCGGGCAGCGGGGCGCCACGCAGCACGCCGATGGGCAACACGCCTGCCCAGACATCCCGTCCGAGGTCCTCCTCCTTGTCTTCGGGAGCGCCGGTGCGGACCTTCGCGGCGGCATCGCCCAGCGGCATGCGCAGCAGCGTGGTGGCAGCGAGTTCGCTCGCATCACCCGGCCTGGCGGTGTGGCGCCGGCCCGGCGCGATATGGTCCATGAAGAGGTCCAGCAACTCGGCCTTGCGCTCGGCTGGAACCACCTCGAAGCACCCGTGGATGACCACCGACCGATAGTTCATCGAGTGGTTGAAGGCCGAGCGCGCCAGGACCAGTCCGTCCAGGTGAGTGATGGTCACGCAGGCCTGTGCGCCCGCGGCCAGGTGTCGCACCATGCTGCTCCCGTTGGAGCCGTGGATGAGCAGGTGATCGTCTTCCCGCCAGCATGCCATCGGGATGCAACGAACCCCCGCGTCATCGTGGAAGGCGACATGGCACAGGTAGCTGTCGTCAATGATGGCGCGCACCACGGCAGCGTCGTAGTGGGCGAGATCGGCGCCTCGGCGCACGCGGCTGCGGTCGGAGGGCGGAAGTTGTGTGCTCATGGCCTGTGTACAAGAGGAAGTGGAATGGACGGATGCTAGGAGTGGCGTGGCTCTACGCATAGGTCCAGAATTGACTGGCATGATGGGGCCACGATGATCGATCTCATCTTCATGCTGCGCCGCGACCTCCCCCGGCGCGAGGCCGGGCAGTCGACCGGCCGACGCCTGGCCGAGGTGCTGCGCAGGGCGGTCCTCGACCAGTCGTTGACGGCCGGCGGCATGCTGCCCGCTTCGCGCGTCCTGGCGCACGAGCTGGGCGTGGCACGCAACACGGTGCTCTACGCTTATGAGCAGCTCACGGCCGAGGGCTTTGTCCGGGCGGACCGGCAGGGCACCGTGGTGTGCCATCTCGGCAGCACCATGCCCGCGGGCTCGGCGGCCCATCGCGCACGCCTACCGCCCCTCGCACATCGCGCCCGGCCGGTCGATTTGCCGTTGGAAGGCGGATCTCCCCGACCGTTCGAGCCCGGCGTTCCGGCCCTCGACGCGTTCCCGCTGAAGCGGTGGCGCCAGTACGCGATTCAGGCCTGGAAGGCCATGACACCGGCCATGCTGGACCGCCGGGTCGTGACGGGAGAGCCGGTGTTGCGCGTGGCCATTGCGGGCTACCTTCGCGCCTCGCGCGGCGTGCGCTGCGAGCCCGAGCAGGTCATCATCACCAGCGGCACCCAGGAGAGCCTGATTCTGTGCGCGCAGCTGCTGGCCGACCCGGGCGAACGCGCCTGGATGGAACACCCCGGATATCCCGGCGCCATCCATGCGTTCGCCGCGGCAGGCCTGGCCTTGGTGCCGGTGCCCGTGGACGAGCAGGGACTGGCCCCCTCGCCGGCCCTGTGGAAGAACAAGCCGCCCCGGCTCATCTACACGACACCCTCGCATCAGTATCCGCAAGGCGTGATGCTGTCGCTGCCGCGCCGGCTGGCCCTCATCGAGCGCGCGCGCGAACATGGCAGCTGGATCATCGAAGACGACTACGACAGCGAGTTCTGCCGCGGCATGCCGCTGGCCGCCATGCAGGGCCTCGCGCCGGACGCCCCCGTGGTCTACCTGGGCACCTTCAGCAAGACCCTGTATCCGGCCTTGCGTCTGGCCTTTGTCGTGCTGCCGCAGGCCGTGGTCGAGCAGATCGTTCCCGCTTTGGGTGGGCGCCTGTCACCGGGTCGCGCGGCCGAACAGGAGGCCTTGGCCGCTTTCATCCACCAGGGCGATTTCACGGCACACCTGCGCCAGATGAGACGGCTCTACGCCGAGCGCGAAGCAGCGCTCAGGGCGGCCCTGGAGGCCCACTGGCCCCTGTCGCTGACACTTTCACCTGGAGCCGGCGGCATGCACCTGAGCCTCGTGCTGCCTACCCATGTTTCCGACCTGGAGGTCGTCCGGCGCGCAGCATTCCGCGGTCTGGAGCCCCGGGCCCTGTCGACGTTCTCGGTGCACGGTGGCCGGCCGCTCAATGGCCTGGTGCTGGGCTACGCCAACATCGCATCGGAACGCATGGGAGAGCATGTCGCCAGCTTGGCGGCCGTGGTTCGCCAAGTGAGCCGCAAGCGCCGCGGCTGAGAGCCACAGGGCATGCCCACAACCAACGACGCCCACACCACCATGCCTAGCTGGCAGCCCCTTTCCTGAGTTCGGCATAGTGAGTTGCCCGGTCCTCGTTGCCCTTGGCACGGTAGAGAAGTTCCAACTCCTCATACACATAGGGATCGGGTGACTTGGCAGCGTCGCACTCACGCTCCAGCCACAGCTGTTTTTCAAGTGCCTCGTCCACGTGGCCGAGCGCTCGAAGCGTCCAGGCCACCATCCAATGGGCGGTTCGTGTGGCCTCCGCGTTCGTACCACTCTCGCGAAGTACGACGGCCAGTTTGAATTGAGTGAGGGCTTCGTCGAATCGTCCGAGTTGGTGCAGGGCGTACCCAATGTTGTTTCGTATCGATGCTTCCCACTTCTTTGCCGCCGGTTGTGAGGAAGCCTCGACAACGGACAGTGCTTCTTGCGCCCACTTCAATTGATCTGCCGGCGCGGTGTCGACGAAGGCCAGCATGTGAATGGCATCGATGGCCAGACCATCGAGATGCTCTGCCTTGGCGACTGCCAAGGCGCTCTCGTACGCTGCGCGAGCAAGCGCCTCGGCTTCGGGTGTCTTCGCCTCCGGCGGGTGCGCCGCAGAGGCATGCGTTCGACCCAGTTCGAGTGCGTACCTGATGCGCACCTCGGCGCCAGCCTTCAGCACGCTGCCTTCGATTGACTTGAGAATATCTCGGGCTTTGGCAAAGTCTTTCCGCAGGCCGTAGGTGCGTGCGATCTGGGTTTGGAGCACCAGCGCATCATCCCCTGCGGCCGTTTGCAGCGCTGCCCGAAAACGCTGTTCGCTCACGTCCGGCTTGCTGAAGTCCCAGAGGGTCGAAAGATCGAATGCCATGGTGGTCGTCGCGGTGGCGAGAAGCGAAATGAAGAGAGGAAGACGATAAAGCATGGTGCCGACCTTTTTCCATTCGTTGGATGCCTGAGCTTCAAGGGGGTGATGACATGTGGCTGTGGTCGGGTGGCATGGTATGTGGCGTGTTGATGGGGTGCATCTGGCGCTGACCTTGTTCAGCGTTGCCATGGCCTTCCTTGGTTGGCACTGCGAAGGTGCCGGCGCCGCCCGCGCTGAACTCGAACGCACCGCGGTCCCAGACGCCATCGAGTCCGCGGACCACGCCGCTGGCGTCGATGTTTAACGGTTCAGGCAAGGTGGCCCCCGCCGCTGTACCGACCTTGAGGTGGAAGTCGAAGTCCGGGTACTCGACAAACGGATCGCCACTGGCGGCGCTGGTGCCACCAGGCTCCGAATGCTTGCCGCCGGAATTGATGAAGTGGTTGTTGTCGTGCTGCTGGAACTTGGCGAAGTCGGGGCTGCGGCAGTTGTAGAAGAAATTGTTGAAGGCGACGTTGCCGGAGAACACGTTCGGGAATGAGCTCAGGCTTTCCTGGTCGACGTTGATGAAGGTGTTGTTGTAGACCGCGACGTTGTGAAACTCTTCGCCATTCCCACCCGTCCACCCGCCGATGAGCCCATTCGCTTGCTGCCAGTGGGCGCCGGGTGGCTTGTAGAACACGTTGCCGTAGATGCTCAGCTTGGCCCGGGGGTTGGACGAGTTGTCCCACATGATCCCGCCGGTACTCTGGATATCGGTGAACAGGTTGTGGCGGAAGGTCACGTTGCCCACGTTGCCAGCGAAGCCCCAGATGCTGGCCACTTCAGAGTGAACGTCGCTGGAGCCGTAGAAGGATTCGACCCAGCCGTGTTCCACCACCAGCTTGCGCGGACTGACGAAGAAGGGGCCGCGGCCGATGCCGACCATCCGGAAGTACGACAGGGTCACCCCGGTTGCCCCATAGATGGCCAGGCCGTCGTTCGAGAAAGACCCGCCGTGGTCGCTGGCCGAACCTTTGCCATGCAACTCGACATGGCGAATCGTGATCTGGTCGGCCTTCACGTTCTGGTCGGCGATCTTGATGAGGGGCACCTCATCCCGCCTTTCTGCGATCTTGATGCCAAACACCCCGCCCCAGTTGTTCACGGCGCCACCGCCGGTTTGCCCATCGAGCAGCCAATGAGACGACGTGAAGGCCAGGCCGCCGGTGAAGATGGCTTGCTCGTCACCGTAGGCATCGTTCCAACCGGCGCTGGTGCCGTGGTCGGCCACCGTTGCCTTCTTGATCGTGATGAGTGTCGCTCCTTGCGTTTTCGTTCCGAAGCTGCGCCCCGGGTAGATGCCGTCGCCCAGGTAGTAGGTATCTCCGCGGGTCAGGGTCTTCGGGAGCGCTGTGTAGGCATTGAGCCAATCGGTGCCGCTGTTGTTTCCGGTCGCATCGGCCCGCACATATTGGTTGGCCGCAAGGGCCGTGGCGGGAACGGTGCAGGTTGCCACCAGCATCAGCGTGGCCAGCAGTCGTTTCATGGGCTGCACGGCGTGGCGAGATCTTGTCGACATGGTTCTCCTTGTCGGATGTGCGCTGCGCTCGGAATGAATCGACCCACTGATGTGGGAGAGTGCAGCACGGAGGAGCGCGATTCTGTTGACCGCGCCGTGGTCCTGCACTATGCGAGTTAGGGAGAAACACCGCCTTTGCGGTGTTCAGGCGTAACTTTCTTAAGCAGCAGGGCGTCCCGTCTTGACAACAATGCCATCGCTCTTCGGCATGCCAGCCGCCAGCGCACTGATGTGGTCGAGCACGGCCCGCGTGCTGGCGCGCAGGAACTTTGCCGGTGCATGGATGGCGTAGAGCGCCTCGGACGGCCGGCCGCTGACCAGCCAGTCGGGCAAGACGGCTTGCAGCGGCTGTGCGGTGCGCTGAAAGAACAGCAGGTAGCTGGGCAACAGACCGATGCCGAACCCGCGCTGCACCAGCTCGAAGATGGCTTCATGGATGTTGGACGTCAGCGGGCAACGTGGTGTCACGGTCACCCGGTGGCCGGTCGTTCGATGCTCCAGCACCGCGGGCCGGTCGTAACCTGGCGGCACGACAAAACGGTGTGCGGCCAGGTCTTCGGCTGACTGCGGCATGCCGAAGCGCGCCAGGTAGTCGGCGCTGGCGCAAAGCTGCCAGCTGACCGTGCCCAGCATTCGAACCGATCGATCCAGTGGCGGCGCATCGGTCACGCGCAACTCGATGTCGGCGTCGACCTTGTGCGGCTCGTCCTGCGTGGCCACCAGGTCGATATGGATGTCGGGGTGCTCGGCAGCGAAGCTGTAGAGCGCGGGCCCGACCACGTGGACGGCGGCCGAGGAGCCGCAGCTCACCACGACCTTGCCCTTCACGGCGCTCATCGTCGTGCGCGCTTCGTCGATGCCGGCAACCAGCGTGGCACTGGCATCGCGATAGCGTTGCAGCAACACCTGACCCGCCGCCGTCAGTGCCACCTTGCGCGAACTGCGCTCGAACAGTGCGACGCCGAGACTTGCTTCGATCTGCATGACGCGTTTGCTGATGGCTGCCCGATTCACGCCGAGCGCCTGCGCCGCACGGGCGAAGTTGCCGCTTTCGACGACGGCCACCACTGTGGGCAAGAGGGCGAATGACTCAAGTGCGGTGTCGTTCACGATGCGTGTGTCTCCGGTCAAGATACTCAGTGTCATCAGCCAGGTACTTTGCGGCGCCACGCTCCGCGGCTAACTTCCAATCCATCTGAACAACGCAGTTCAACCCAGTGGCTTTGTTGGAGGCTGTCGAATTGAGCGCGCCCGCTGCGGCGCCAACGCCCGTGGTGGCCGCGGGCCATCTGCATGTCTGGGGTGCCAACCATCTGGGCCAGGCCGGCAACGGCCCGGGGCCTGACGTGTTGCACCCGCGTCCGGTGCCTGGCCTGCCGGCCATCAGCGCCGCCTGCTGCAACGCCAATTCCGCGTTGGCGTTGGACCAGGCCGGGGGCGTCTGGTCCTGGGGCTGGGATGTGGGGGGCGCGCTCGGCCGCGGCGGGCCCGT
>Ga0307515_10024478_pt1 | contig 10518 bp, 3 predicted proteins | sample 17_EM_MG_FD_194513 | JGI IMG/M metagenome (GOLD analysis project Ga0307515, IMG submission 194513) | Populus trichocarpa ectomycorrhiza microbial communities from riparian zone in the Pacific Northwest, United States - 17_EM | ecosystem: Host-associated > Plants > Roots > Unclassified | place...
GGCTTGTTTGCACTATTTGCATTACCCCAGCAACCAGAAATTAACTTAAAAAACCAACGGTCTATTACCAACTACCGTTACTACTAAATTAACTATATACAAGCAATAAACAAGCAAGCAAGCAAGCCCTCCCTTTGCTTGCTTGATTGCCCAAAATAAGGCCTCTTGCTTGCTTGCTTATCAGCAAGTCTGTCTATATGAAGCTCTGCACGAAGCTCTACACGAAGCTCTGCACGAAGCTCTACATGAAGCTCTGCACGAAGCTCTACACGAAGCTCTGCACGAAGCTCTGCACGAAGCTCTGCATGGGGCTCTGCATGAAGCTCTGCACGGGGCTCTGCACGAAGCTCTGCACGGGGCTCTATACGAAGCTCTACACGAAGCTCTAAACGAAGCTCTAAACGAAGCTCTGCATGAAGCTTTGCATGAGGCTCTATACGAGACTCTACACGAAGCTCTGTGTACAGAGGCTCTGCACGAGCTTCTGCACGAAGCTCTACACGAAGCTCTATATGAAGCTCTACACGAAGCTCTACACGAAGCTCTATACGAAGCTCTATACGAAGCTCTGCGCAAAGCTCTATACAAAGCTCTACACGAAGCTCTACGTATAAAGGCTCTGTATGAGGCTCTGCGCGAAGCTCTGCGTACGGATGCTCTACACGAAGCTCCGCATGACACATATTACTATTGGGTCCCCGCTATATTCCCGATAGCCTACACGTGCCTCTGCCAAGTTACCCCTTAGTAGCCACCTTATTTTTTACCCTTCCTTATATCCTCCCTACCTTAGGAGGCACTAGAACGGCAGCTAGCAGAGGACCGTCGCCAGAACCAGACGACCGTTGCCAGAACCAGACGACCGTTGCCAGAATGAGATGACCGTCCTAGAGCTAGACGACCGTTTAAACGACTAGCCAGCAAACACCACAAACGATTTAATTAATTAATCGATTGAATTGAACCAGAGCTTTAATATCGGCCCATTACTAAATCGAATCAAGGCCTCCTAGGGAGGCACCCCAGACGACTACCGTTCGAATGTACAGCTAGCGAACGGCCATAGAGAACGATTCGAATCAATTAAAGCCTTCGATCAGGCCGACTCCTCCCCCAAATTGAACTAAACACTGACGCAGGCAGGCAGGCAGGCAGGCAGGTAGGTAGGTAGGTAGGTAGGTAGGTAGGCAGGTAGGAGAGGACTGTCGCCAGAACTAGACGACCGTCGCCAGAGCCAGACGATAATCGTTTAAACGACCAGCCGGCGAACACCACGATCAATTCAATCGATCGATTGAATCGAACCAGAGCCTTGATATTATCCCGTTACTGAATTAAATCGAATTAAGGCCTCTTAGGGAGGCACCCTAGACGACTACCGTTTAAACGTATAGCTAGTGAACGCCCATAGAGAATAATTCGAATTAATACAATTAATCGCAATCAAATTAATACGATTAATCGACCAATCGAATTAAGCAGAGCCTTTGATCGGGCCAACCTCTCCCCCAAATTACAGATATAGATAGGTAGGCATAGACAAGTAGGCACGATAGGCATAGATAGGTAGGTATAGATAGGTAGGCACAGACAGGCAGGCACAGATAGGTAGGACGGTCAGACAGGTAGGACAGGTAGGACAAGTAGGCAGGCAGGACAAGCAGGTACTAGGCCTAGTTAGGAAATCAGTATATGGCCGGCGGATTATTGGGAACACCGCTAATTGACGGTTTGGAGCCTTTGCAAGAGCCTTACCCCTTATCTCCTTAATTAATCGCTTGACGCCCGAATAGACATAGATACAGACATAGGTGGTAGGTAGGAAGGATCGATTTGGATTATTTAAATTGCTTAAAGCATTGTATACATAGAATAGGGCCTAAAATTAACCTAAATTATATATTTTAACTGCTATAAATACTGGAGTATTAATATACCTTATTTTGAAATCTAGAATTTTAATTATTTTAATTATCCTAATTATTCTAATTGTCCTAATTGTCCTAATGGTCCTGATGGTCCTAGAGGTCCGTTTAGTCCGTTTGGTCCGGGCGGCCTCCTAATAGGCTCCTAACAGGAAACTGAGTATGAGGGTCTCCTGGAGATCCTGGCAGCCCTAATAGGAGCTATTAGGAGCCTGTTAGTACTATTAGGAGGTATGAACATTTTCCTAATAAAAGTACTTAAGGTTGCAATAGTCCATAAGGACTTTAGTTAGCTAGTTAGGCTCTACTAAGAAAAGTTTTAATTAAAATTCTTTAAACGCTTATATAATTATAAGGAGTTCTTTATTATAGATTTTGTAGTTATACTCTTATAATATAAGCTTAGATAAGTAAAATGCGACTAGGTAAAAAAGACCGTTATTACCTATCTAAAAGAGGACGCCTACGTTAACGTGGTCTAAGAAGTTGGTTTTAAGGTAAAGTTATTATCCTAGTATAAAGTAAGCTAGAATAGGTGCTTTAGTAAAGGCATTTTTAAGGTCTTAGAACGCCTTCTCGCATTTAGGCGTTTAGGTAAAGCGTAGATATATTTTTCTTCCTTTTATAGAAAGGCCCTTCGTTTATATTATTACTATAAGTAGTGCTACTACGCCTAAAAAGTTGTGTATAAATTTTTAATAAAAGTTAGCGAAATTAAAGAAGGCTTATACGTCTTTAATATAGTTAGGGGCTTACTATTTAGTAATTATATGTACCTTTTTAGGGTCTATACAGACACCCTTAATAATAATAATTAGTTTAAGGTATTTTACTTCTATAACTAAGAATTTATATTTCTTTAAATTAATATAAAGTCCTATATCCCTAAGGCGCTATAGGACCTTTTAAACGTATTTAGTATGCTTAAAGGGGTTATTGCTATAAATAAGTATATCGTCTAGGTATATAGAGTAGAAGTCGTTAAGGTAGTCCTATAAGGCGTTATTAATATAGCTTTAAAAGGTGCCTAGGCCGTTATATACGCTAAAAGGCATAACGGTATATTTAAATTAGCTAAAGCGTAATGCGAATGCGGTTTTCCATTCGTTACCTTCCCGTATTTAGAAATTATTAAAGGCGGCGATAATATTAAGCTTAGTATAGATTTTAGCTTAACTAAGCCGCTTAAGGGTCTCATATATAAGCGGTACTAGGTATTAGTTTTTAATTATAATAGCGTTAAGTCCTTTATAGTTAATATAAAATCGGATACTTCCTCCTAGCTTCTTAGCAAGAAAAATAGGGGCGGCCGCTAGTAACATACTAGGACGAATAAATCCTTTATTAAGGTGCTTGTTAATATACTTTTTTATAACTAGAAGCTTATCTTTTAATATTAGGTAGGGTCTCTTATAAGGTAGCATTTTTCCTTATTTAATATTAATAGTATAGTTATTAGGTTAATATAGGGGGAGTATATCTACGCTCTTTTATAAGCATATATCAGTAAAGTCGTAGTACCTCTTAGGGAAGAGCTTACGGAGTTCTTTGTTAGTAAGTCCTTTTTTAAGCTTTATAAACTTCTTAAAGTCTAAAGGTAAAAGTCCGTAGAGTTCCGTAGGGGCGTCATCTTCTAAAAGGTCAACTATGTCTATCCTATTACTATAGAGGACGTAGTCCTATTCTTTATTAAGCTTATATAGTTATAATTAGGAAGCTATAGTAACGGTCTAGCCTTTCTTATATGCTATGCAGTAGAAGGCTAGGGCACTTATATAGTAGTAGTTAATCGTAGGTAGGGTAATAAGGGGTTCCTTAGGTTAATATCCTGGGGAGTAAATAAAGGCAGCTAGGCTATACCCTAGGTAAGTCTCTCTATAGTATTTAGAGTTAAAGGTTACTTCTTTCTTCTTCTAGTTAATAGCGGGATTGTATTATTTAAGCTAGTTTATTTTAAGGATAATAGGGTAGTTAGTAAGTAGTATTATATAAACCTAGAGTTCTTCTTAGTGCCTATTTATATCTAGGTAAAGTTATACTATATAGGTAATCTTCTATGTGGTATAATTACCGTTAGCGAGTTATAGGGCGCGGGCTTTAGTAAGGGGTAAAGTAGGTAGGTTATAAGTATATATAAATTAGGTATCTATAAATTTATTAATAGCTCTACAATTAATTATAGAACGGCTTTTATATTATTTTTTAGCAGTAGTTCCTATTATAGGTAAAACTATCTATTTCCGTCTATTTATCTTTATAAAGTTATCTATTAAGTAAGCCGATATATAAATCCCTTTATTATTAGGGCGTTTTAACCCGCGACTTAGGGCTAGGACTTAGCGTTTTCTATTTCCGTATCTAACTTTACCGCTATTACTACGTCTTTGTCTTATACGGTAGTGGCGTATAGTAATATATTTAGTGTTTAGGGTATTAGGTTAAGTATTAGGCAGCGGCTACTAAACCTAACTATTAGGTAGTTTAGGTTATTATAATAATAGCCTTTTTAATAGTATCTATAGCAGCGTCCTAGTTTCTAAAGTAGCTCACGCTCTCTATCTAGGAGTTTCTATAGGAAGGTTAGTATAGAGAAATTAATATTAGTTCCAGTAGTACTTAAGGTAGTAGGCGTTAGTAGCTTAGTATATATAGGTTTAGTAGGCCTAGGGGGCTTTTATAAAGAGGTCTTTAAGTAAGGGTTAGTAGTAGTAACCTAATTTAGTTATTATTTAATCTTCCGTAGAGCTGCTACTATATTATAAACATTATTATAGTTATAGCTGGCGGCTGCGTAACTAAGGCGATAAGTAACTTTTTTATAAAGGTCCTTTTAGTCTTTAGTATTGTCTTAGGTAAGGGCTCTAGTATATTCCTAGAATTTAACATAGAATTTGTTAAATAATTTAGTAGGGCTTATCTTTAGGGCATGTAGTTTAGCTTAGTTAGTAGCTAGTAGGTTATAGTCGCGGTATATTAGGTTAAGATTATTAAGGACTTTTTAGTAGAACTGCTACTTCTAGGGGCTATTAGTCTCCTATTAGGCGAAGAGTCTATTAAATGGTATACCCTTTATTCGCCCAATAATATAGCCAATCTTAGTATCTTCTATAGGAAAAAGGTAGGCGCTCTAAGTTAGTTTCTTATAAATTTACATCTTTTAGTAGCTGTATTCCTTGCGGTCTCCCTAGAAGACTAGGGGATTAAGGTAGCGTATATTAGACCCTATAGTGGCAGTTTAGGCCTAATTATTATAGCTTTTATTATCGCTGCTTTAGTAGGGGTTTTTATTAGGTAAAGCTACTTAGCGCTAGCCCTCTGTTAAGTATTAAGTAGGTAAAGTTACTAGGGGTATAGAAACTTAGGTAGCGTTATATATAGTAGAGAGGTATCTAGCGTTATTATAAATATGCTCGTTAAGCTAAGATTATAGGTATTTAATTATGCCTTCTCTTTTAGTAACTGTAGTAATTAGTATAATCTTAGCCTTCTTTAACTATTAGACGTCGCGTTTAGATACACGGAGGTTATCTTTAGTTTCTTAATATATATTATCGGCAAGCGCCTTATAAGCTTATAGGTCTTAAATAATATCGCGATCTTAGGCAGTACGCATCTTAGCTTATATAAGCTTTAGGTAATAGTTCTATAGAAGGCGGTAGTATTTATTAGGGTTTTGTACTACCATTTTTATAAATATCTCGGCGTCTTATATTTCGATTTTAATAAGTAGTAGCCCTTTCGTTTGCTTATCCGTAGTTATATAATTAATAAAAGATAAGATATTATTAGTGTCCGTCTTCTTAGGGGTTAAGGCTAAGGCTAATAAATTAAATTCTTCTAGGATTAATTAGCGTCGTAGGTTAGGTATAGGTATTAGATTATTCTTTAGGTTTAATATAGTAGCTAATAAGGGATATTGTCTTACTATTATAAGTTCCTTGGAAGTATAAAGTAAGGTAATTTATAGACACGCTGCTTCTAGTAGCGCCTACAGTATTACAAAGATATAAAATTAGTCGTAGGCTAAGCATTAGTGGTAAAAAAGGCGTAACGTAATGTTATAGGACGGGGGCAGTGGCTGTAAAGTATATGTATTCGAGGAGTCTATAAGACGTTGCGCGATTAATCGTAAGGGTTAAGGGCGTAAGGAGGTAATATACCTACGCGTAGCTGATATAAGCTGTACGCGAAGTATACGCGAGAGCACGGGGCTCTCCTATAGAGGCCCCTGCGGTGGGGTTCTGTGATAGTACCTTAGTCACTACTTATTTTATATAGAGCTTTCTATTCCCGTATTTTATATTCCTACTAACACTTCTAAGTCTAAATCTATTATTAACTCCGGTTTTTCCCCTAATCTTACTAGCTAGCTATATACCCTTTATAGGTTAGCTATAAATGTTATATTTACCGCATTAAGTTTAATTCTTAATTATTCTAGTTTTAAGCTTACTATAGCTGTCCATAAGGGTCTTCCTATAGGGCGTCCTCTCCCTTATATCCCCTATGGCCCTTAAGTGCCTATTTAGTCTAGTAATATCGCGTAGTATTGCTTCTAGCCTATTAAGGCTTAGGATAGCTGGCCTAGCCCCTTAGTATTAAAGGTAGAAAACGATAGGAAGGTACCTGCGTCCCCCTAGCTTATCGCCTATTATTTCTATTCGTATAACCTAGCGTATAGTTATTCCCGTAGCTGTTAAGCCCTTACCTTTTATCTCCTGTATTTAATGCAGTCTTCTCTCTCCTACGCCTTATATATGCTTCGGTAGTAGTTTATATATTTTATTTAGTCTTAGTTTAAGCAGTGTCTTATATTATAGGGGCCTATATAGTAGCCGCAGCACACCTATACTATGTATGTGGTTTAGGTATATCCCCATTATATACAGCGATAGTATTATTCTAGGCGTAATCTATAGTTATAGAGCCTTATATTATATATAAGGCCATTTATAATTATTCCTTTTTAGATAAGGAGTTTTTATATTTTTGGCGTATATACGCTAATAATAAGGGAGCTATGCGTTCGTCTGGCGTCTCCCTAGCGGGTCTTTAGTAACCCTTATATTCTCTTATTATTCTTATTATATACTTAGTTTGCATTTTCCTATTAGAGCTATTATATTTGGGTAATCTTAAGACCTAGTATAAGGCGTTCCGTTTATTTTACTATCTTATATATAGTTACTATATTGTCTACCTAGCGTCCCTTTTCTACCCTAAGGCTTATAGAAACCGCTAGGACTTTAACTAGGTAATCTTTATAAAGCACCTTTATACCAATATATTCTCCTAGCCTATCCCCTACCCTTATGGCTTACTCCTTTACCTATTAGTCCCTTAGGGTGACTTTAATATCTCCGCTCCTAAGGTATTAGACTATAATAGTATTATAGACCTCTTTACAAATCTCTATAAGAACTTCTATTTCTAATAGTCCCCTAAGCCCCTCTGCTTTTTCTATATTTGGCCGTATTATAATTATATACCCAGTTATTATCTTAAGGGGGGTAGGTTCCCTATACTGTGGAAGCACAGCTATGGCGGCCTAGGTGCGGTTCACCGGTAAGGAGGGGTTTTATTTATTTTTGATTTTGCTTAGCCGTTAGAGGATTTAATTAAGGGTTTACTAAAGGGGCGCCTAAGGTTTACTAGACTAACGGAGCTATTCTACTAGCTGTATTAGTTTATTATAGCTAACGGTTACTCCCCCGTAATTGCGGATACTAGACGCGTCTAATAGGCTTTATATTTTGTTAGATACCTTCTTAATAGAGGAATTTCCGCTTTATGGTGTGGTATTCGCCCGTTCTTGTTATGGAGGGCCATTGCTAGGCGTGGTTCTGGCGGTCGCGCGCGAGTGCGAACTACCGTCGTTTGACGTGTGCCTTCCCTGCGATGCATGCATCTCAGGGGGATTCTCTGGGTGATTTTCAGGGTTCTTTTAGTTGGTTTTGGTCTTTTTGGGCCAGGTGTAGCAAGAGCTCCAGGCAGATCTCCTTATATAGTTTATATACAACGCAATACTATAGGAAGAAATAGGTATATTACTATTTAAGGCAAATTATAGATATAAGCTAAAAATATTATTATTACTATAATAAGTAAAGAAAACTAGTAGTATAGCTAAAAAAAGAATAAAGATGTTAATAAATCTTTATATAGACCTTATGGAATTAGTAAAGGCAGTATAAGAGAAAATAAAAAGGTATTATAACGCTAAGAGATCTAAGGGACTAGATCTTAAGGAGGGGGATAAAGTATAGCTACTATACAAAAATTTTAAGAGTTAACAACTAAGTAAGATGTTAAACTATATTAAACTAGGACCTTTTAAAATTATATAAAGGATTTCACTAGTTATATTTAAGTTAAACCTATTAGCTAAAATAAAAATCTACCCTATATAGTATATCGCAATACTAGAACTAGTATACGGAAATATTAAGCTACTAATCTATAAAGCAGATATGTATAGAGGATAAGAAGATAAATAGTAAGTTTTAAAAACTATTAGTTATAAGGACATTAATAATAAAATATAGTATAAAGTTAAGTGGATAGGCTATAATAAGACTACCTAGGAATTACTATAGAACCTAAAGAACGCTATAAGAAAGGTATAGGAGTATTAAAAGAAAACGGGTTAGGCAACATTAAGAAGAAGCTAAAGATAAAGGGATTAGTTAAAGGCGATAGATAAGCTAAATTATTTAAGGAATCTACCGCTAGCATATTAGTTGTTAATGCCTTATCTTAATTAGAATCCTTTTTAGCCTCCTTAGCCTTAAGCTTAGAGAGACCTTACTTAATAAAATGGAACTCTTTAGAGCGCACCTTTTTATAAACCTTTATTAGACGGCTTAAATAAGCATAAGCATCTAGTTAAGCTTTTAGAGCCTAAGACGCCTTATTAAAACGATATTAAACTTTAATAAGGGCCTTAACTAACTTACCCTTTAGTCTTTCGGCCGCTACTAATATATAAAACCCTAAGATAGATTAGATAAGGAACTAGACAATTATAAAGGATTATAAGACGTATATATTTAGCGTTAGAGATAGATTAAACATTACAAAATAACCATATGTTTGCTCGCGTACACTTAGCGTAAAAAGAAGGTTAGTAACTGGACGGAGCCGCGATCGTAATATACATTAACCTCTTCTCCTCGCAATAAGAATAGGGAGGAATGATTTCGCCCAATAAGAGAATTGTAGAAATTATATAAGCATAATGCTTATATATAAAAGATCTAATAAAAGGTATTAAAAATAATAAAGGATATTAAATTAAAGACGGGAATGATATACCTTTAATAGACAACTTAGAGATAAGGGATATCTTTAAGGACAAAGATAAAGAGGAGGGGGATAGTATTATAGACCTTATATCGGCAGTAGTACGACTACTAAGAAGAGATATAAATAGGTTAGTTAAGATAGTATAAAAGGCGCTAGAACTGATTAAGCTATAGGATAAGGGGTAGCCGAGTTATATAACTGGTTACGTTATAAACTTAAAACGTGGGATTTATAGGATCTGTGGGATCTATTAGGACGTTATATACTTAGATTATTTAATATACTAATATACTTAAGTATTTTCTAAGGCGTAGTGTTATATATTTAAAGGACTACAGTCCCTACCTAGATAGTTCTCTTCTTTATAGTAAATCTTAGAATATAATTAGAGTTAATTTATTAGGCAACCACTCTACTAATTATTATTACGTTATTGACTTCTTGTTTACCTATATACCTAGCCTATTAACAAGTCCACCATAGTTCTTGCTATAAGGCTTTATTATACAAAAAGCGTTAGTATAAAGTCTAGGTCGCTATTTAAGGAGTATTTAAGTTTATACTAGGTAAAGCGGGTTTATTAGATCTCCTCTCTAACCTATATCCTAGTCCACTCCTAAAGTATCTAAAGGCGCTACCTAATCCTATTATTTTAGCCATTTGTATTATAGGGTTTATTTAAGAGTATATATAAATCCTTTAGACGATTGCCTAAAGGGGAAAACTATATAGTTGTTAGTCGGAAGTTAATACAGAAATATTACTAAAACACTTAAAAGAATAAAACGATAGTTAATAAGGAGCATTTTATACTATATAGCTATTTTAAATAATCTTAATAATAATAATTATAGTATAACCCAAAATCTAAAGCTAGGCATAAGTTAAGCTAAGGTCGTTAGTGTAGTTATAATAAGGGGTAAGCGTAAATACGTTAGTAATGGTTTTAAGGATTAAAGGAGGTAGCTAAGTCTAAGGCAGCAGTCTTGGCCGAAACTTTAGTTTAAGGCGATATTAGGCATCTTTAGCTAATTCATAAATTTAGGCCCCAAGGGTCCAGAACTAGACCCCTCCTTGCGTGCTTAGGGCGTGCTCAGGGCTGCTCACCCTCGGCTCAGGTTAAAGCGGCGGCTGCTCAGGTCCAAAGACGGAAAAGGATCTTGGTGAGGGGAGTTTTCGTTAAAGACTAGATCGGTTGTTAGCGCAGCCACGTCTGCACGGCCTTTTTGTAGGGGAAGCTTTGGTATTTTTGCTGTTTAAGGGAAAGTAAGGCCGTGCAGATGTGGCT
>Ga0307515_10024479_pt1 | contig 10517 bp, 5 predicted proteins | sample 17_EM_MG_FD_194513 | JGI IMG/M metagenome (GOLD analysis project Ga0307515, IMG submission 194513) | Populus trichocarpa ectomycorrhiza microbial communities from riparian zone in the Pacific Northwest, United States - 17_EM | ecosystem: Host-associated > Plants > Roots > Unclassified | place...
GAGATTTATTTTACCTTTTCTTTTCAGTTTATATGATGAATATGTTTGTTCTCCTATGCTTATTTTTCCTATGATTGTTTATTTTAATTGCTAGAGCGGACTATAAGTTATTATTATAGACAATCTATTGCTAAGTTTGATATCAAAACCGGAGTTGTGGTTTATGAACTTGTGAAGCAACTGAGTTTAATAATTGTGGCAGATCTACATTATTAATCATAGGGAGAACATTCAATCAAATCAAACATAGACTGTGAATAGTTATGTTTTCTTGATTAATCAACTTATCTAGTTCTTAAGGCTGCCATTGAATTAAATTACTAGTGCGGACACTGTGGTTGTTTGATGGTTAGGGTTAGTTATACGGCGGATCGGTTAACTAACCAATGTTAAAAAGAGACAAATATTCAGAATATAAATTGATGTTTCATTTCCATGATCAGTTCTGATTTCTGTAGGTGGATGTATGCTTGCAACCAAGGTTTGTTCTCTTGATAATTTTCTGATTTTATTAAATTTTGTTTAATATTTTTATGTTTTCTTTTGCTTTAGCCTAGATAACGTCACCCCCCCCAAATTGCATATCATTTAGCATAAAAATCTGACTTGAATCTTCCTTGTGAGATCGACCCCTTGCTTGCTCTATATTATCTTATGTGTTGTGTTTGAAGCTAGGGTTATTAATTTGTGTGACCGCGACATCACAACAGTCACCCATTACAATGAGACCAATATTTTTTTTGGATAGGTCACCCATTACAATGAGACCATTCTCCATGTTTTTTATCTGGGTACGTCACCCATTAAAATGAGACAATTCTTCCATCTGGGTAGGTCACCTATTACAATGAGACCATTCTCCATGTTTTTTTTTATCTAGGTAGGTCACCCATTACAATGAGACCATTCTTCCACCTGGGTAGGTCACCCATTACAATGAGACCACTCTTTCCTTTTTCCACTTGGGTAGGTCACCCGTTACAATGAGACCATCCTTTTTTCTGGGTAGGTCACCCATTACAATGAGACCATTTTTCCATCTGGGTAGGTCACCCATTACAATGAGAACACTCTTTTCTTTTTCCACTTGGGTAGGTCACCCGTTACAATGAGACCATCCTTTTTTCTAGGTAGGTCACCCATTACAATGAGACCATTCTTCCATCTGGGTAGGTCACCCATTATAATGAGACCACTCTTTCCTTTTTCCACTTGGGTAGGTCACCCATTACAATGAGATCATTCTTTCACCTAAGTAGGTCACCCATTACAATGAGACCACTCTTCCTTTTTTTCTCCTTGGGCAGGTCGCCCATGAAAATAGACCAGGGTAGGTGTGAGTGTGTGGGCTGGTCGCCCGTGAAAATATACTATTGTGAGCATGTGTGGGCAGGTCGCCCGTGAAAATAGACAATTATGAGTGGTGGGTAGGTCGCTTGTGAAAATAGACCAGTGTCAGTGTGTGTGGGGAGGTCGCCCCTGAAAATAAACCAGTATGCGTGTGTGTGGGCAGGTCGCCCGTGAAAATAGATCACTGTGAGCATGTGTGGGCAGGTCGCCCGTGAAATAGACCAGTGTGAGTGTGTGGGATATTATGAATAATAGAAACATAGATAAACAAGATAAGAACATAATTATATAAGTATCGTAAAGGAAATGAAAAGTATAAACAAGATATTAAGGAAAATATAACATGGAATAAAACTTGAACATTACAAAATACGAAGAAAGAGAGTAAGAGCAAGATCTTGATCTGAACAACCAAGATGCCTAAATGCATGGCAAATGCCTTTTTTTATAGGCTAAAATTCAGAACTATTGATTTGATGACTAATTATTAAGTGGATGGCCACCTCTTGACTTTGTAATCAGCCTTATCTTCTTGTCTGCAGAAAACGTCATTGCTAACATCAGTAGAAAACGTCATTCAAATTTGAACAGATAGTCTTCATGAAAGTTCTGGGGAATTGTCTCAGCTTTCTAAAAAAACAAGAATGAGGTCATTTGGACTTCTAGAACTCGAGATATGGGCTGAACACTGAACAATGTCTGGGCTGTAGGACAAATTCCAACTTCTCTGTTGTTGCTATAATTTGAACTTGAAAACGGTCCTTTTGAATCTTGGACTCCTTATGAAAGTTTTAGGCCTATGTCTTAGCTTTCTATCCATATAAACCAGACTTAAATCCAAGTTTTACAGCTCCAGTTATGATCCAATAACTGAATGGTGTTCCAATTTGAATTCAACTAGCATCTCTTTTCTAAGCTTAGCCCTCTCTTTGTCTTCTCAATTTCAGCGGTTAAACTCATCAATCAATCCTTTGATTTATGTGATAGGCTTGCATTTAATATGAACATTTACCATAAATTAAAGGTATCTTATATTATCAGACTTGTTATTATAAAACATGCTCTAGTTAAGGAGGTATTGATACTTCAAGTGCAAAATGATGATTTAAAACCTTGATAAAAATGCATTTTTAAGTACTAATCAGTGGGCAGGTCGCCTATGAAAATAGACCAATGTGAGTGTGTGGGCAGGTCGCCCGTGAAAGTAGACCGATTTTCTTCAAAACGGGCAAGTCGCCCAAGATAATGAGATCATTTTCTTTTTCTTTTCTTTACAAAGCTTAATGTGCAAAACATTGAGGAGTTTTGCTTCGTAAGCACTATAAAGAGGGGGCATTTGTTGCTACCCAATTTTTTACCCATCTTTTTTATAAAATTTTTGAAAAACCCAAAAATAGCAAAAAACAACAAAAATCCAAAAAATATGTTTTTTTAATATATTTGCATTGTTTTTAGCATTTTCAGCATTGTCTCAAAAGAATTTAAATTTTCAAAGGTCTTTTGAACGCGTTCGACTTTTCACGTGTTATTTTTAAAATTATTGATTTTCCTCATCAAGGCGATGTTGATATTGCTCGTTTTCAGAAAAAAAAATCAAATACAGATGTTTACTAAGCATTTGAAAAAAATTATTTTTTTCTCTATAAAATAGGGAAGAAAAAACCGGATTTTGGGGGGCAATTTTGGGGTTGAAAAGGAGAGGAACACAAAAAAAACCCTAACCCTAAATCCATCTATTTCAAGCCAGCCAGCCACCCCCATAGCTTTTAGGTTTTCTTTCTCCTAGCCGTTCTCCATCTCAGCCACTTCACCAGCCACAGACGCCCGACCACAACACCAACACCTTTTCATTTCCACAAATCTCTCCCTTCAACCAAACGATCTTCCCCCCTCACTCTCCTTCACCCGACAGAACTAAACCCATCCCCCTCCATTACCGTTTTATCCCATCGTCTCCAGATCCCCACAGACGTCGTCCCTCTCCTCTCTCAGCCGACCCACCGGCCTCCCTCACCTGGCCGACACCAACATACCACGACCCGACCTTCTCTTTCCCAGATATGTTCTACTTTCTTCTCCCTGCAGATTGGCCTCCATAGAAGCCAGTCGTCGCTCACCTTTCTTCAACCGGCCTCTAGCTCCCCCCGCACACACGGCTGGACCCGCAGATCCAGATCCACTTCCAACCGAACCCACCGATTGGACAACCACACCCATCTCCTCAACAGCAACGGCTATGACCCGCCACCGCCAGATCTGCCACCTAAAGAAGGAAAGAACAGCAAGCCGAGAAGAAGAAAGAAGACAGAGGTTCACAGATCCAAAAAGGGAAAATCCGAGAACAGATCTGGACTAAAACAGACCTGCTTGTTGTGTTTTACAGTGTTTGGTAGGTCAACGTCGGCAAGAAAGTGAAGAGGGGAGGATGTCATTCTGGACCCCCCAGGTTTATTTTGTAAATTTTAAATTGTTTAATGTACTTTTTGTTTAGTTTTGAAATTTTATAATTTGTAGCGTGCAAATGTGGATGTAAAAAAAAACAAAAAAGGAAAAATATAGTGAAAATGAATGTGTGTGTTTGTATTTTTTTTATGGATGTTTTTTTTATGATAAAATTGCAAAGAATAAAGAAGAATTTAATGTTTTGATTTACTCATGGTAAAAGATTATGAACTTACATGTAAGTCGTATTTCTAATATCCGATGAAAAGACAAAATCTTTAAACTTCTTTATCACATCAAATCACGGAACAACTTATCTCGGTAGGGTGCGCTAGGGGTGTTAATACCTTCTCTAACCACAACCAGTCCCTTACCCGTGAATCTCTAACAAGACCAGTACACTTGGGTTTCCAAGTGACTCTGAACCAAATACTAAGTGGCGACTCCCAAGAACAAGCAAACGAATGAAAATCGCCACAATCGCTGCGCGGGGACGGGCGACAAGCTTTATCGTCAGTAAATGTTACACGTCATCATACTTTTATGACTTATTTTATTCCTTCATTTTCCACTGCAATTCCATCGGTATTTATCAATCAAATGTTTTTATCGGTGTTTAGCGATGAAAAAGTTGTCGGTAAAATTCACCGCAATCTAACAACAAAATTTTTTTGTTGGTGTTCTATTTGTATTTGCCAAATTTTTAGTGGTGAAACCCTGCAAAACAAAGAAGAAAAGGTTGTCATGTATGAGGGGGGAAAAGGCATTGTTCCCCATGCTTAAAACAATGTCATTTTGACTTTTTTTTTATTTTTTATTGAAGCATGAAACAATGTTATTTTGCCTAAAACATGTCATTTCATTTAATAGAGATTTTCATGTTTTTAAATAAATCTCTTAAACATTCTAATATTTTGGTACTTGAATTTTTATTTCTTTTATTTTTGGCTAATTTCAACTTTTTTCTCAAAATTCTTTCAATATAGCCTATAATTTAACATTTTTGCATCCCTCTCATTTCTCCACCACTTTTAGTTTAGTCCTTGGACTTATTTTTTATTATTTTTGGCCAATTGCACCATTTTCTTTTAATTTTCTTTCAATTTCATCCCTAGTTGCATAAAAAATACCCCTTAATTTTGGTGTCTTTTTCAATGTAGTCATCGTCTTTATCCCTAATTGCATTAAAAATGCCCCTTGATTTTGGCGCTTTTTTCAATGCAATCCTTGTTTTTCTAATTAACAAATTTCAGCCATTTTCTTTCAATTTATTCTTAATTTAACCTCTGATTGCATTAAAAATAATCTCTCAATGTTGGCACCTTTTATCAATTTTTCTCTGTAATTTAGCCCTAATTGCACTCAAAGTGGTCCTTTAATATTGATGCCTTTTATTATCTTGTAGTTAATGCAATTGATGACCATGAGCCTTTAAACTTTGATTTCCCAAACGAGGATATCATGGTGATAAGAATAAAAATAGATGATGTGAAAGATGAACAGTGGACCATTTATTTTGATACTCTCTTGAAAATATTTTAAGAAGGTTGCAAGACGTGTTTTGATTTGTGATCGTGCATAATTATGAATTTTAAAAATCAAGATCCTTATAAAAGCTTATATAGAGATAGTTTCTTTATTCAAAATGCAAATCAATCAATGTTTAGAATGTGTCAAGAATACATGTGAAGCAATGAGTTTATCATAAAATCATGACAACTAAAATTGTAGGAGTCTCATCGTAAAGAAAGATAAAGACCAATACTAGGGGGCAATATCATAGATTGGGGACAACTCATCATTTTTCAAGTAGCAATTGGTGCAAAGTTAAATAGTAAGTAGAAAATAGTGCAACTATTGTATAAGTCTCAAATTGTGAAACCCTAGAAAATTTATAATTTAAATATGCGGATGTATAACCTGCCATGTAAACGTAAGACTGAAAGTGATATATAATGGAGGGGATGACCTCCATAAAATGAATTTTGTTTTAGAATTCATAAAGACAGAGAAACTAGTAACGTGTTTTGATGGATAAAATAATGAGAGAAATGACAAAATGTTTCTAAGAAATAAGTGAGGTAATAAAGAATACATTATAATAAAGGATAATTCAATAAAAATGGCAGGACTGGAGGTGCAAGCATTAATTAAAAATCAATGACGTTACTTTGAAACGATAATAATACCCAATAAATAAATAAAGGTAGAAATTTTAAAATGAATATATTCCAAAATAATAAAATGACCTTAAAGGTTTAGAAGGATAATTGATATTATTTTATGTGAAGATTGAACAAGAAAATTTGGATCGTTGACGAAAAGTCATGAACTGACCAATTTTACATTAGAAAGCAAAGCTCTCAATCCAATCGTCGGATCGGGATGAAATTTTGCATGAAGTCTATTAATATGTTTTCCTACCTTGGTGAAAGATCTCATCCCAATGACAGTTTGGTAAAGACTAGCAATTTAAGCATAAACAAACCGGACACTTTACATGAAAAATAAAATAAAATACATAAATGCATAAATAAGGGACATAAATGTAATTAGGGGAAATGTGCCTTTAAAACAGCAAAAGGCCACCAGTTCAAAAACAATTACCAGAAAATTTCCAATGTATCGCGAAAAAGGATGTTGGAAATCCGGGCTGTTACATTTGGTATCAGAGTGCGATTGTGATTCAGTAGACTCTATAAGCATGGAAAGTATAATGAATCGCGTATCTTGAGATAGAATAAACTAGACATGTATACACACACACACACACACACACACACCTGGTTACCACAAGGGTGGTAATTAAGGAAGTGATACTGGGTTGTCAAGAAGTCAGTAACTAAGGAAATGAGCTACTACCTCGTGATTGTGGGATCGGTAGCAAATAATAAATATGGAACCATTGTTTGATAATACGTTAAATGATTGTAAAGGATTCATGACAAAATAAATTTAAAATATTAATAAAATGATAATGTAACAACGATGTTTGCTGTGCTGACGAAATATGAATGGATGGGATGAAACCATATATGAATTAATATTAGAGTGAATATATGATTGTTTAGGCATAATCAAGTGTTGATATAAGTGCTATCGATTCAAACTTCTGACATAGCGTATGGATTGAGGCAGGACTGTTTTGTGATTAATGCCTTAATAAATAATTATGTCAAGACGGTAGCGAGACCCTGCATATTAGGCCCTTGCCCTAATTGACAACACTTTATCTTGACATGCAAAGGAATACTAGTTTGGTACATAACAAAATGGACAATACAAGTTTATTTCTGGCGTCGCAGATATGAGGTAAAGACTTGGAAATTGGTTATGAAAAGCATTATTAAGTTACCTTATGAGAATCCACCCAAAAATCAAGAATGAATTAAGGATCATAAGTGTGGTTATCTTTGTAGACATAAAGGAGTAAATGGTTAAAACATGAACATGGATGTAATACCTGTTGTGAAATGTTTTGGGCTAACGGTAAGACACTGAGTTACCGTCATACAAGATAATAAATAAATAAATTGGCAAGCTACCTATAAGAGTAGTTGAGGAGGTCACGAGTGTACAATGTATGTATATGTGATTGTAGAAATACATAGTTAATAAGAAAACTAGAAAAGAGATGAATTTAGGGAATGAAGGGAACTAATACGCACTAATGATGAGACGTAAATGAACGTTGATTCAGGAGTTAATACTTAATATTACGAATGTCTGTGCACAGAAGTTGAGTAATTATGGATACAGAGTGTTACTTGGTGGGCTCTAAATAGGATTAGGATGTGAAAATATGATGGTATGAACAAGTAGTTAAGTATGAAATTATATGAACCATGAGGATTCCTATATTGAAACACTAAATAGCTAAGATAAATCATAGTTGTTAAACTGTAAGGAGTGCAACATGAAATTGGAAAACTACGACAATGAAGAGAATTACATGTTAATCGTAATGGACTTAAATGATGGATCCTGAAAGTATTCAATACATTATTTAGCCACAATACCAAATACTAACAAGTAAATAGATATTTAGTTGACAATATGACAAGCTAAAGTTACGAAATTGAGACTAGGTCATTTGAATGGTGGATGACTCGGGTGGTTGGCAAAATACTTCACTAGTTGAGTGGACGATATTTAAGATAATTGACATGTTACTTATACTTTTGTTTGAGAAGGAGATGTTATTGACAGTGTGACTAACAAGAACAATTATTGGATAAGATAAACATGACGTTTGAGGTGTAGTTATGTTATATTTGGGAAGAAATTATAGGAATACTACGTAACTATGAGAAATAAAGTGATGTGTAAAAGAAAAAGTGTGTTTAGTTGGAGCATGACATGCTTCAACAGTGGAAAAATAAGGTGAAATGGTTTCCTCAAGACAAACACAAGAGTTGGGCTAATAGCTTATTGAATTTAATTGCCTATACTTTTATATAGAATCCAAGACGCATTTCTTCTATCCATGTTAAAGAAAGGAGAAATGAAAAAGAGAAAGAAGTACCCAATAATATTCACAAATATAAGTAGAAATCCTAAATTTCGAGGATGAAATTTCTTGAAGGAGAGAAGAATGTGAAACCCTAGAAAATTAATAATTTAAATATGTGGATGTATAACCTGCCATCTAAACGTAAGACTGAAAGTGATATATAATGGAGGGGATGACCTCCATAAAATGAGTTTTGTTTTAGAATTCATAAAGATAGAGAAACTAGTAACGTGTTTTGATGGATAAAATAATGAGAGAAATGACAAAATATTTCTAAGAAATAAGTGAGGTAATAAAGAATACATTATAATAAAGGATAATTCAATGAAAATGGCAGGACTGAAGGTGCAAGCATCAATTAAAAATCAGTGACATTACTTTAAAACGATAATAATACCTGATAAATAAATAAAGGTAGAAATTTTAAAATGAAATATTCCAAAATAATAAAATGACCTTAAAGGTTTAGAAGGATAATTGATATTATTTTATGTGAAGATTGAACAAGAAAATTTGGATCGTTGACGAAAAGTCATGAACTGACCAATTTTACATTAGAAAGCAAAGCTCTCAATCCAATCGTCGGATCGGGATGAAATTTTGCATGAAGTCTATTAATATGTTTTCCTACCTTGGTGAAAGATCTCATCCCAATGACAGTGTGGTAAAGACTAGCAATTTAAGCATAAACAAACTGGACACTTTACATGAAAAATAAAATAAATTACACAAATGCATAAATGAGGGACATAAATGTAATTAGTGGAAAATATGCCTTTAAAACAGCAAAAGGCCACCAGTTAAAAAAAAAAAAAAGGGGGTTAGAGACAATAGAGAATTCGGCTAGAGAGAGGTGTAGAATTTGGAGGAACCAATAATGCTCCGATGGCCTTATCTCTGGAATCCATCATTGTAGCATGTTGATTTTTGGATATATTGGTTTTATCACACTCCTCTACTAACTGACCGGAGGGATTTGAAGGCACATACTCCGTTTGACAGAAATCATCATCGGAAGTTTCCTGGAAAACAAAAGGAAATACACTTGCAGGGCAGTTTTGGTCGTTGGCCGATGTCTCTCTCTTCCACCGTTGGATCATACCTATTTTTGGATATGTGGTGCACCTAGCTGTTGCCTTCATTCTGGAAGGTGGAGATCAGAAATGCACGCTCTGGCAAGGTGTCGTTCATGTTGAACAGTAGCTCGTCTATTTTCAGGTTAGTTCGGTTTTATTCAACTCTATGGAGATCCAACCATTGGATCATTCTGATTGTGATATATATTGTACACAACTCAATGATCTATATTTTGACCGTTGGGATCAAGCAAATAATTAGAGGTGCATGACTTATTGCTTTTTGAATCTATTGCTAGTCTTAGTAAAAATTTAGGAAGCTTGATTTAATTACATGTTTTGATGAAATTAGAATTGTGTGGGTGTAGGGTTTATGTAAGATGTAATGGTAAAATAGTTTCTTGTTATTAGTGTTGTTATAGATTAATTGTGTTGTAAAATGTGTTAGGGAAGTTTTGAAATTTGGATGAAGGGACATTGAGTTTGTTGATTTAATGGATATATGTTTTTAGGCATTAAAAATGATTGGGTCTAGTGGTAATTGAAAGAAAACTTGAAGAAAATTGTATCCCCCATTTAATGCAAAGATTCGGCCTAGACATATAAATGAGAGGATGAGCTTAATTGTTTTAATTGCTATGGAATTTGAGTTGAATGAGGTTAGAATAGATATGAAATGAATGGGTAAAGGTTTATCTGGAATAATTAAAAAGGGAATCATCCCTCACCATGAATGAAGGCATTCAGCCAAATGAAGAAGAAATAAGGAGATAAGACTTTGATTCATCCTTTTAAAATTCTTCCAATTGACACTCTACCTAATTTTCTATGTAAATTAGGTATGGATGCATTTATGTGTATAAAGAAAATTAGGTAGAGTGTCAATTGGAAGAATTTTAAAAGGATCCAAATTCATAATGTGGAATTTAACCAAAAATGGAAATCTTGAACTTAAGTTTATTCGACCTAATGTTATGGGGATTTTTATGGGATTGTGGTTTGTTGAATACCAAATGAATTGTGTTATGTTTGAAATAATAGATTAATGTGAGGAAAATTTCATTTTTGTGGAATTTTAAGGTTGTCCAAATGGATAATAAAAGGGGAGAAAAAGGTTAAATTAAGGCGTGCATGGA
>Ga0307515_10024480_pt1 | contig 10517 bp, 7 predicted proteins | sample 17_EM_MG_FD_194513 | JGI IMG/M metagenome (GOLD analysis project Ga0307515, IMG submission 194513) | Populus trichocarpa ectomycorrhiza microbial communities from riparian zone in the Pacific Northwest, United States - 17_EM | ecosystem: Host-associated > Plants > Roots > Unclassified | place...
CCACAAAAATTAGAAAGCGCTTTTATAGTATTTTTTTTAAATTGAACTTGTTTGGTTCGATTCGGTTTTTTTCGGTTTTAGGCTTATAAAACCGAAACCGAACCGAACCGGTTGGTTTTTTAAAAATTCTAATCGGTTTAATTGGTTTTTTTCACGGTTTGGTTTTTTCAGTTTTCTCGGTTTAATCGGTTTTTCAATTTTTTTGCTGACCCCTAGCCTAGATTATGAGGAAACATTTGCTCCTCTGGCCAAAATGACTAATGTTCATATTGTTATGGCCATTGTTGTCTCGAAAGGATGGTCGCTTCGTCAGATGGATGTGAAGAATGCTTTTCTACATGGTGATTTGCAGGAAGAGATTTACATGACTCCTTCTTCTGGTTTGTTTTCTTCCTCTTCTACTGAGGTTTGTCACTTAAAGCGATCTCTATATGGTTTGAAGCAAGCACCACGGGCATGGTTTGAGAAATTTCGTACTACTATTTCGGATTTCACCTTCACGTAGAGCCAATATGACTACTCTCTCTTCTTTTGCAAGACTGATATTGGGATCGTTCTACTTCTTGTGTATGTCGATGATATTGTGATTACATGATCTGATTCCCAGTTGATTGAGCAGCTTTAACAGCAACTCAAATCTTCATTTCATATGAAAGATCTTGGTCCGCTACAGTATTTTCTTGGTCTTGAGGCCCAACATTGTCCAACTGGCATACTTTTACATCAACATAAGTATACCCAGGAGCTTCCTTCCTTAGCTGGACTTTCATATGCTAACTCAGTTCTTACACCTATGGAGGTCAACTTGAAGCTACATCATGAGAATGGTGATCTATTGCCTGATCCCTCCATGTATCGACAGCTGGTAGGAAGTTTGAATTATTTGACTATTACCTGACCTGATATCTCATTTGTTGTACAACAGGCTAGTCAGTTTATGCAAGCCCCTTACCAAACCCACTTAACCGTTGTCCGTCATCTCCTTCGATATCTTAAAGGGACGTCTGGTTGTGGTTTGTTCTTTTCTTCAGGGACTTCTTTACAATTAGAGACTTATGGTGATGTTGATTGGGCTAGTTGTCCAAATACTCGTCGTTCTGTTTCGGGTTGGTGCATGTTTCTTGGCAGTTCTCTTATTTCTTGGAAGAGTAAAAAAGCAAGCATGTGTCTCAAAGTCATCTACTGAGTCTGAATATATAGCCATGTCATTTGCCTGTTCTGAAATTACATGGCTTCAAGGGCTATTAGGTGAACTTGGTGTTCCACAGCTTACTCAAACTTCTCTTTATACTGATAACACCAGTACTATTCAAATTGTTGTCAATCCTGTTTTCCATAAGCACATTAAGCATATTAAGGTGGATTATCATTCCATTCGTGAAGCACTTGTTCGTCAGGAGATTACTCTTCCTCACATTTCCACCGAACATCAAACTGCTGACATCTTTACCAAGGCTCTCTCTCGTCACCACCATAAATTCATGTTTGATAAATTGATGCTTCTTGATCGACCAACATCAATTTGAGGGGGGATGTTACCAGATTAGACAATATTTTATTATAGCAATAATTTATATTTACAGTATCTTTGTGGTTGGTAGAGCAATGTTAGGGATTTTGAATGATTTGATAGAGAAAATCATGCATATAATTAATAATTAGGCTGTAAATAGGGGGAATTCTAACTATTTAAATAGAGGCAAACCTCCATTGAGAGGCATTCAAATCGAAAACCAATTTCAATCTTTCTAACATAGCTAACTTGCATTCTGATATGTGTTTTCCACATATCCTATTAAATCTTGTTGAGTAACCACAAGTCCCACTTTTCAATGGCGATATATTATCAAATGCTTTCTTTTAATAATTTTTCTAGATTTTCCATTTAAGTGTTTTTATAGGTTTTAATCTTGAATCATTCACCATTTTCAGTGATATTTCCAACATTGTTTCTGATGTTTGTTGTTCATTGTGACATAGATATTTGGCTCTCATATGCTAATGTTGTTTTCAGTCATTTATTTTGTCGCAACGACCTTTAAAAACTAGAAAAAAAAAATATTTGGCATCTTGTTCTTAGAAAGGAAAGATCTTGTTTAATGAGTCATCATCTAGTATTATTGTCACTAGGAACCCTAACTAATCTTCAGAAATTCTATGGCAAGAGACTGGTTATGCTAGAGGGAAGATATTATTACCTCTAAAATATCCTATCTTAGACAGACTGCATTGTTAGTTTTATTTTAAATTGCTATAAGTTTGTTGTATTATGTTATTAATGATTTGTCTATAATATTTCTGACTTAAGCGTGAGTAAATATTGGGATTGATATTTTTTACTATGGCGTCAATAAATATCGAAGTTGATATTTCTGACTTTAGCGTTAGTAAATACTGGGATTAATAATCGTCTTGAATCCATTTACCTCGAACACTTCTAGATTGAGTTTTAAAACGATCATTGAACACGCGAGAATGATAGAAGTGGGCTTTGGATACTTTCAAAGAGATGAGTTTTCGGTATTTTGTAGGTAGGTCCAATGAGCCATTTTATTTGGGTCAAGTTTTAATGAGCTTTATGAACTTGTTATAAAGTCTATATGCAAACAAAATATAATTTTTTTTTATCAAAAAGTGATAAAACAACAATTTTATAAAACTACTAAAACTTGCAAAAATATTTTTGAGCTTTTTTTTATGCTAAGAAATCACAAGTTAATGCAAAATGCATTTTTCATATTTTTTTTAGGACTTGGCCATGCTGCAAATTTTAGAAATAGTTAATAAAAATACTTTATGATATTTTTTTGTTTTAAGATAGGTGGGGAAGTAACGATGTTCCAATGACTTTAGCTTGGGCAAAACTCGTGAAATCATCCAACTCTCGTTTGATTGTTTACTTGGAAGTGGTTGATATGCCGATCTAATATTATGTAGGGCCTTTATCTTCACACTCCTTGTAAGCTTAATATCGGCCTTTCAAGGACGATCACTGATCATGCGAAAGATTCTTTTAGACTAGACAATAACCTACCCCTTGATGCATTTAATGGCTAGAACTTGCCTATTAGGTTGTACCCCGTGGCAAGTCTAACATGTGGCATCTTGAATTCCTAGAACATCGGGTGACAAATGGCCTTCACATGAGAATTTTACAAGAATCTAAGTTGTTACAGTTGACAAAAAGAAACTTTTCTGAATTGGAAACCGAAGGGCTAACAAAAGCTCAAACTTAGGCAAGATTAAACAAGGATCCCCTTGTTGGCATGATAATGACATCAAGTTCTTAAAATCCATGAATAACGATTATTGTTACTCCATGAAAGGCGAGTCCACATTTAATATGCATTTTTCTTGTTGATAACATCATCACTTTTGCATCTGATATTTACTTTGTATAATTACATGATTTTCATTTAGCAGGTTGACATATAGGTCCTTTATTAAGTTGCATATGTAACACTCGCTTGAGAAGAAGACAAATAAAGAATGAAGAAAGAACTTAGTTGGAAGCCCAACACTAAAAAGAGATGGAAAGTCTTAATGAAGAAGTCATAAGGCTTACTAGTATACTCGAACAGGTTTTGAGATCTAAATCCGAAGAAGCAACATCTTTACAGCCAACAGTCACAACTCAATTTGCATTTATGCCCGCAATTCCCTTTAATCCACATAATCTGGGGGGAATTGAAGCCCCACCTGAATCTTAACAGGCTAAATATTTTCAATCTACTCAACCAGTATATTCTAAGGCAGCTTACTATTGTCTAGACAGTGGAGGAATCTTTTAAAAAAACAAGGTAGTAGAAGAAGATGACCTAGAAAAATTGGATGCCCTAGAGGAAATGATGAGGGCAATTGAGTGAACTAATTTGTATGATCCTATAAAGGCTTCTAAGATGTGTTTGGTGCTCCACGTTGTTATTCCAAGAAAGTTTAGAGTGCTGAAATTTGTCAAATATACTGGAACTCAATGCCCTATAACTCATAAGTATACTGCAATAAAATAGTTGAGGTGGTTTATGATGAGAAATTATTGATTTATTTCTTTCAAGATAACTTGAGTGACATTGTATTTATTTAGTATATACAGTTAGACAATACCAAAATGAAAAGGTGAAGGATTTGGTTGATGCTTTTATTAGGCAACATAAGTTTAATATGGACATAGCCTTTGATAGGTCAAGCTTATAAGTTATGAAGAAGGACAATAAAGAGTCCATAAAGGAATACGCCCTAAGGTGGTGTGAGGCAGTTGCACAGGTTAATTCTCTATTGAAAAAAGAGATGATCAATATATTTTCTAACACCTTTAAAGCCTTGTACTTTGAATACTTGATTGAAAGTTTTGCACAATATTTCAGTGACTTGGTTATTATAGCTGAGAGGATTGAACAAGCCATTTGGTTAAGTAAAATTGCTAACTTGAATGAGGAGAAATGCTTCACTAGAAGAAGAAAAAAAAGGAAACTAAGGTTCACGATGTCGAAGGTGGCTACAAATACAAGAAAAAAAAAAGCTACAAAGATAAAAATACCTACAACTTCCAAATACCTACCCCTTTTATAGCTAACTTTTCCACAATGGTCATCAGAAATCAATCATCCTGAAGATAAAGCTACAATGTCATTATGATGAGAATGGTCTCCATACGACCGCAACTAACTGTCAGGAAGATGCCCATTTAATGAGCTTATAGGAGTTGAGTGATTGAGAGATTCTAGAAAAACTCAATCAATGGTTGTTAAGTGTTGTGTGCTTTGCTTTGCTATTATGTTTTACCTTGCTATCAATAATGGCTCAAGATGTTAGTGTAAAGTTTTTTTATCGTTGAGCCTCTTTTCCAAAATTCAATGAAATAATGAGTTCTACCTTCAATTGTATCTTTTTCTTTGATTTACAACCAAACATTATTCATTTTCAGAAATTCTAAAAAAGAATCCCCATAATAACCCACCTTTGCAGACTTGCATGATCTCATAATTCAAAATTTGTTTTGTAAAAATCTTTTTCCTAGTGGAATTTTAAAAAATTGAACTTGCTTTTGATTTCAGAAATAATTCGATGTTTGTTTAAAAAAACATTTTAAGATTCTATTTATAAGATGACAAATGAATTAATGAATCAAGAAACTCCCGCACTAAAGTGACCAAACTCTAAACCAGAATACATGAATAGAAAAATGAACAATCACCCTCACACCATGTCTTTTGAGCCATGTTTTAGATGTATACATAATGATATGTAGTAGATTTTTTGTTCATTGATTCTTGAAATACATTTCTTTGCAAAGTCCAAACTATTACACTGGAAAAGGTTAAACTTTATTGGTTTTAACTGTTTGCGCTTGAAATGAGGAAATATTATATTTGTTATCCATTTCATATTCTAAAATGAATATATTCATTATGGTCCTCTTTTGAGCCTAAATAGATTTTCCTTCATAAAAAAACCTCACACCCCACACTAGGAGAAAATGATATTTCAATGATCAATAATTGATGGAAAAATTGTGAGAAAGCTGAAAGACAAGAGCCCAAGAAACTCAAATGCTAGAGGGCATGTCTAAATCAAAAGAAAAGGTGATAGTCAAAACAAAATGAGGATGCTCGATCAAAACAATAAAAAAGGACAAATAAAAGAAAAGCAGTAAAAGAAAAGGATTGAAAGACACAATAAGTCAAGCTGATGATAGTGATTTTAAGTCTTTGAAACCTTGAAATATTTTTTGAGCTTTATGAATTTATTTTTTCATAGCCAAGAGCCATAACCTACATTATGTGTCTTTAAAAGTCCTTTCTAATTAAGCAAACAAGCAACCTCAACCAATAAACGATGCTGTCAAAATACAAAAGACTTTTTCATAAGATTCGTGATATTTTAAATAAGCTACTCATTATTATTCATGCTGATAAAATAAGTTTTTTAAAAAAAGACTTTTCTCAAACAAAACCTTGAGCTTTTACTTGAGCCTCTTGCTTTTACTCGAGCCTTTTGCTTTGAAACCTACAAAAACAAGTCATATTATCATGTACCTTCACCAATTTTAATATTGATGACACAAGAACAAATCTTTTTTTTTCTTCAAAAAACCCCTAGAGAGTTGCAAGATTTCAAAAGCAAATTGTTTTAAACTCATATTAAAATTCAAAATACAAGATCAAGATTTCAAAATTCATTCTGAATAAAGATTTCTTCATTGAAACCAAGCCAAAAAAGAAAGAGGGGTTGCTCAAAGCCATTGTTTGTTTGAGTCACTAACAAAGCGCATTAAGGGGTAATGGTCAAAACAAAGGGCTAACGTTATATTTAGAAGGCGATTTGATCCATTCAAGGAAACATTGAAAAGAGAATGCTTCTGGTAGTGAGACAATTGGGCATCGTTGTTTACAAGAGGTTGTTTGAATCTTTCAAGACAATAAGTGGCACTGAATTTTTTTAGTAGTGAGACAACGAAGTAATGAATGATCCCCTCAAATTAATCAACAAGACATAGAATTTAAGTAAATGGGTCGCGACAAGCACCATAAATGATAAGCCGTGTAAAATTATAAATACTCTGAAAAAAGACTTATAGGTCAACTCGAGTGGGTTAGAAGTCAAATGACCAAGATGAGTTGGATCAGAAATAGCAAACCTCACCAATCAAGCAAGAAAGGGATTGTGAAAAAAAGGGGGCTTATATTTCAAACCATGTAAATATGCATGCATATCATCTAATTCCAAAGCATTGAACGCGTTTTGCGAATAAAATCACAAGAAAATTTAAATTTTTTGATGGAATCCATCAAAAGGTAGGCCATCTTAAAACAGCTAAATTTCAAAATACTTTTGAAAATGTTCCCTTTTTTTCACACCAATAGGCAGGGTCGCCTAGAACAATTAATTTTTTTTCAAAAAACATCTTTGTATTTTTTTTTTATTGGGTAGGTCACTCATTATAATGAGATCAATGTTGAAAAATTTAATGTTTTTTTACGAACAGGTAGGTCACTTGAAAAAATGAGACCAATCCTAAAAAATCTTCGTATTTTTCACTTGGGTAGATCATCCATGAAAATGAGATCAATGTTGAAATTACTTTCATGTATTTTACAAACAGATAGGTTGCCTTAAGCAATTAGATTTGAAAAATCTCAGAATTTTTCACCAACGGGCAAGTCACCTAGAACAATTAAATCACTTTTGAAAAATCCCAAATTTTTTCACTAATGGGCTAGTTGTCTAGAACAATTAGACCACTTTAAAAAAAATCTCAGAATTTTTCATACCAATGAGTAAGTCGTCTGGAACAATTAGACTACTTTTGAAAAATCTCTGAATTTTTCAACAATAGACAGGTCATCTATAACAATTAGACCACTTTAAAAAAATCTTTGAATTTTTCATTTTCAAGATAGGTCGCCTCTCAAATGACCAATTTTAAGATTTAACTGTTTCTCGAGGAAAGTTGCCTCTCAAATGACCACTTTCAAAGTTTTGCAAGATTTGAAAAAAAAAATCGCTTTCATGCTTTTTTTTTCTTCACAAACTTACTATAAAAAGCCAAAAGAAAATAAATTTTTCAATGTCTTTGCACTGTAAGTATTGTAAAGAGATTGCAATTGTCATAACTCGATTTTAACCAATTGGCTTTTAATTTAATTTAATTTTTAAGGGGGGTTAAAATTTGAAATTAAAATATTGGGGGACTAATTTAGATTAAGAGAGTGATTTGTCAACTTGTGAAAAAACTAGGGACTATAATGTGTATTTGTCATTCTCTCATTATCTTCAATTTGAAAAGGATGATCATGATATCTTACTTTTTCATTTTCAAATTTGACTTTAAACTCTAATCAAGTTTAAATTTTAAAAAAGTTGATGAGATTGTTTTGGACTTTGAATTTCATATGGTCTAGGACTCTTGTATTATGAATACAGATACCAGTATATAGAAAATAGAGAGGGGATCATATCAAAATCTCTACATTGAGGAGAGATAAAAAAAAACATTCTACTTCAAGAGTAAACCTAAAATATAAAAAATAAAGCAAGATGCTAGAACTCCTATACAGAACCTAAAAAAGATCCAACTCTTCAATTTAATTGTCAGCCAACCTCACAACAACTGTCTCTACCTCCCTTTCCAAAACCTAAGCTTTTATTGACAGTAAACCCATGTTGCTCTCTCTCTCTCTCTCTCTCTCTCTCACACCGTCATAGACCCATAAACCCAAGACAACAATTAACAACCCTTAAACACCACCACTTACAACGGACCATCATCATGTGAAACCCATAACCTTTTTGTCATAACACCTTTCTTCACTTAACTGTTTCATCCAAACCAACCTTCAAAATAGTCGACCTACACCAGCGTCGTGAGTCGCGCGACTAACAACTCTTCTTACTCCAACTCACATGCCACCATCGTTTACTCCCAAAATGACGACAAATTTGTGAAGATAGAGGGGATTAAATCAATTTTGCTGTGTGAATTTTTTTTTATTTTTGTAGGTAATATTGATTATATCCACAAGCACAAACATGAAAAGAAAAAGGAAAGCTACCCAATCTGTTGTGCCATGCTCGTTCCAAGACCACACTCGATCCAAGACTTCGAAGCGTCATTCCATGCGCTGTCATTCATGGCAGCATGTGAAAAGCACGCACAGTAGGAAACCCACTATTCTAAAGCATCTGGTTTCATTTCGGCAGTCTCATCCTATTTAGCAACACTATTAAGGTTGATTTAGAAGCTAGGATTTGTTTTTTGCAAATTAATTATGTGTATTTGTTGTGAGTATTTTCGAGGATTGTAAAAGTAGGGGTGTGTGATGCATGATTTTATTTTTTTTAGCATGTGTTAGAATAATAACATAAAAAACAAATAAAAATATCATAAAGCATTTTTATTTACCATTTCTAAAATTTGCATCATGGTTAAAACCAAAAAAAAATATGAAAAATGCATTTGTATTAACTTGTGATTTCTTAGCATAAAAAAGAGCTCAAAAATATTTTTGCAAGTTTTATTAATTTTATAAAATTGTTATTTTATCTCTTTTTGAAAAAAAAAAAAAACAAATTTTTGTTTGCATATATATTTTATAATGTTTATAAAGCCCATTAGAACTTGTCCCAAATAAAATGACATGTCGGGCCTACATATAAAATACCAAAAACTCATATCTTTGAAAACATCCAAAGCCCACTTTTCTTTTGTTATTCTCACGGTCCAATGACCATTTTAAAACTCAGAAGTGTTCAAGGTAAGTGGATTCATGATGAGTATCAATTCCAGTATTTATTAACGTCATAGTTAGAAATATCAACTCCGGTATTTATTGACATCAGAGTAAAAATATCAATTCCAAGAAATATAATAGACAAATCATTGATAACGAAGCACAACAACCCATAAAAATTTAAAACGCTTTAGAGATGATAATATTTTTTTTAGCATAATTAATTTATTATCATATAATCTCTAAAAATCAGTTAGTAACCATATTTTTTTTAAATTCCTGTGTAATTGTGAGGTGGTTTAATTACTATTACCTGTGCATAATTTTACCTCTAGAAACTGCTGACAGCAGTTTTAAAACGAACTCTGATTTTTGTCTTGTATTACAATTCAATTCAATGCAACTTACCAATCATTAGAATAAAAAAATCTCCAAAAATTAGAAAACATAAAACGTGTGGAAATGCATGACTTCAATTTATAGCACTGACCTTTTGGCTGAACTGCTTTAGATGGAAGCCCTCTGTTGCTTTCTATTTCAGTATATGCAAAATATGGGATGCTCTGGGGATAGGAGGAACTTATTTCACGAGTGGAGTTCTGTTGATGGAGCATGGAAACTAGTGTTTTAAGATTTTAGATGGAAATACTAAAGCAAGCTAATGAGATAAGGCATGATTTTGGAAAGGATTAATTAACCAGCTCGCTACATGGCAATCTTGTGCTGTCACTGATGTTGTGGGGTAGCTTCCTAGGACTGTTTCCTGGGCATATAAAAAGACATTATCCACGAAGGGAATTTGTAATTCAGCAGACACCTTGTGTTTTTTTTCTTCCTTCTGCTGCTTTCTTTTTGGTTTTTTTCATATTTTTTGTAGTCGGGTGATACCCAGCATGCAAGTCAGATGGATATATCGGTCCACCTGATAGGTTCTGATTTATAAATATCATCCCTGTGAATAAGAATAAAATCTTACAAGCATTTTGCACTTTAGCATAAACTAGATTTCCAATTCTCTCCAGAGTATCAACTACCACCTCAAGTCACAGGGTATTTTATTGATAAAACCTGGTTTTATGTGCCTACTCTACATGAAAAGGCAATGCTGGAGCTGCTGGCAGCCGCAAATACAACACTGAAAAATGCAAAACTTGCGTGCGTTTGTGATGGAAGGAGCAAATATCATTACTTGAATTACTGGTTGGCAAATTTGATTCCCTTCTCAATAGATGATTGGAGTTCAGGCTTCAACTTTTCTAAACCTTCCTTTTCATAGTCAGAGAGAGG
>Ga0307515_10024481_pt1 | contig 10517 bp, 11 predicted proteins | sample 17_EM_MG_FD_194513 | JGI IMG/M metagenome (GOLD analysis project Ga0307515, IMG submission 194513) | Populus trichocarpa ectomycorrhiza microbial communities from riparian zone in the Pacific Northwest, United States - 17_EM | ecosystem: Host-associated > Plants > Roots > Unclassified | place...
ACCGGCTAGGGTTGTGCGGATTGAGAGGTGGTTTCGCCCACGATTGGGGGGAAGCCGCCGGCGGGCGGCGGGGGGCAGGCTGTGACCGCAGTCACCGTCGTTGCCCGCAGGCAATCGTTCGCGGTCGTCGTCGTCGTGGTCGTGGTGGTCGTCGTTGCCCGCAGGCAATCGTTCGCGGTCGTCGTCGTCGTGGTCGTGGTGGTCGTCGTTGCCCGCAGGCAATTGTTCGCGGTCTTCGTCGTCGTGGTCGTGGTGGTCGTCGTTGCCCGCAGGCAATCGTTCGCGGTCGTCGTCGTCGTTAGCGGCTCGCTAGCCGCTCGTTGCCTGCCCCCCGCCGCCCGCCGGCGGCTTCCCCCCAATCGTGGGCGAAACCACCTCTCAATCCGCACAACCCTAGCCGGTAATACAATGAACGGAATGCCGACTTGTGATAAAAAAAACAAATAGCTCCGCAGAGATATTTGCTCAAAATAGTAGCCTCCGCAGAGGCGTTGGTCGTCGTCGTTTAGTGCCGCAGCACTAAATTTTGTTCTTTTTTGAATACTGATAGCTCTGCCGACATTGTCCTCGCTCCTAGGGCATTTAAATCGCAAATTTTTGCGATCTAAAAAATAATCTCACTCACATCTTGAACTAACCAGCGCGGAGGGGCGAGGTCGCGCGTGTATTGCGTAGAGTTAATCTAATCCCAGTCTAAACCAATGTCCGCAATAAACTAACAACAATGCGTGAATAATATTCAGCGTGGTCGCGTTTGTTAATCACAATAATCCGCGCGCTCGCTCGCGCTCGCTTACCAACTTTCAAAAATGGAAAATAACCAATGAAATACTTGACTAAAATGTAAATAGGGGGTAAAATTAAGGTATCATTAATAATTAAAATATCAATATGGACAGCTTCAATCATCAAGCGACAATACGTAAAATGTGGAATATCATTGATAATGGCGGAAGTATTAAAATCAAGGCAGTAAGATGCCGCAGTTTTGACTGCAAAAAGTGTCCGCATTTATTTTATGCGTATTACAAGACTTGTTTTTTTGGCAAATATCTGTATAAGTATCTAGGAAAATGCGACAGCCTAGGTCGCCCGCTAAGCGCGCGGAAGATGGCGAATAACAGCCCGACACGCTAACACAGCGGAGGGCGACGAGGTCGCCACTTGTCTAATCTAAATGCGGGGGGTCGCCCCCCGCCGCCCCCGTGCCCGCCCCGCCACGAAAAGCCTAAAGGCCGACGACAGCGCCTCTGGGCGCAAGCCTGAAGGCTATCTAGAGGGAGGTATTAAAAAACGATAGTCTGCCCCGCTTGGCGGGGACACGACAGCGTAGACTAACTGAAATACATTTTTAAACGCACTAGATAACGCCGGCAAACACGCTAAAAGTGACAGACTCGCCGGGCTTCTTCTCTGAGGCTTTCGCCTCACGCTAAACACACTTCGCTCCGGCACTGGGGTCACTCAGCGGCGCTAAAGCGCCACAAGAGCGACGGAGGCAAAAAGATAGTGATCAATTTACAAAAGTTTTAAAATAAAGTTCTGGGTCTTCAAAGTTTGATAGATCTTTCAAATTAAGCACACCATTTTTACTGATATCAATATGAAAATGTGGGCCCTTACATAAATTGCCAGATTTTCCAACGCGAGCAAAAGTCGAACCTTGCTTATAAGATCCGACAGTAGCAAGGCATTCAAGGTGCATAATTCTAAACAAACGCTTATTATTAGGACACTTAACAAAGGCAGTATAGCCGCCCTCAACGCCATAACAGGACTTAATAACAGTCAAATCTTGCCATGCAAGAACTGGAGTATTAACAGAAGCACAAACATCTAAGCCTAAATGAGCAGGCGAGTAAAAAGTTTTTTGTTTAAATAAATAACCTCTTTTAAGTTTTTGCCAATCGGCCAATGGATAGATCATAATTTTAATATTTTACAGTAGAATAACACAAAAAACTATTTTAGACAAACAAAAAACCGAGTCGAGGGGCTATCTCGGTCGGTTGATTGCCTGTTGATAACTCAAGACATAAAATCCTAGGTTACAGCAGTGATACTGTATATAGTAGCATAGATTAATTTATAACACAAGATATAGTGTTATGGCTACATTACCATAATATCAATATTAATGTTATTATATCACACATGAACAAGTCGTTGAGTGTTTAATCTATTTTGCGACTATAAAGAGGATTGTCATATCTTGGGGCTATCTCAGGCAATCCCCGATTACAAAGTGTAGTTGGTAAGTTGATAGACCCGAACAGGCTGGGCTCCCGCAGCTCTAAACAGCGGGGTCAGGGGATGTAAAAACCTCATTATAGCCATTCGGGGCACACCTCTACGCAGGATTTTAAAATCTTACGCGTGGAGAGTGCCCCTAATGGCAACAGGTCAAGGGATTGAATGTTTATACTTATTAAAATGTTAAATTACTTAATTAGTGACTACCCAGTATGCGTAATATTTTTGGCGGGCATGTGTGGCGGTTTCATTGCAGACATATTAAACGACAACAGCATAGAACTTCCAAAAAAAGTGGGAGGGAAATTATTTTTGGGCTGGATTGGGGGCGCAGTATTAGGTGGATTTTCCGGGGTATTAATCGATGGATCATTAGTAACAGCTTTCATGGGCGGTTTCATGGGTAAAGAAATAATCAGCAAATTGACCAATATTGAGACAAAATTTATCAAAAACACGACTGAAAAATATCAAGAAGCAGCACAAATAGAAGAGCTTGAGGCCTAAATTTTAAAATTATGTTAGCAGAAAAACGCCATGTATGTGCAGCCTGCGGCCGAAGTAGATCGCAACAATACATGACCACAATTACGAAAATTTGCAAGTTAAAAAAAACCGTAAAAACGAAGTGGGGGCAGGAAAAATGGTGGTGCAAAGACGAGAGAGATTGCAAAGAAAAAGCTAAAAACTATTACAACAAATAAAAAACTGGCGGATAATTCCGCCAGTTTTTTTATTGCTGCGATTCAAAGATCTTATACATTAATTCGCTACGTTTTTTAAATATGACCTTAAACTCATCAATCTGAGCAAGATCAGACGCGCGCTGAAAGGCCTCTGCAGCTTTATAATAATCCCTAAGCTGGTAAAGACACTCGCCGATAATATTGAAAGTCGACGAATCTTCCCGGGCCCAAGGTTTATAAACAGTGTCAAAACGATTTGGATCAAGAGCATTTACAAAGCAATCAAGAGCCTGGTTATACCGCTTCATCTTAAAATAAATTAATCCAAAAAGCTTTTGAGTTTCCCACCTACTAGGCATTTCCTTATCACAATCCTGTGCTGACCAAAGCGCCCTAAACAACTTATTTTGGTTTAAAAAGCACAACGATCTATTAAACATAACAAACCAGCGTTCTTGGGGATAATCAGATTTAGCTAAGTAAAGTTTCTGATATTTGAGCGCTAAGTCGTAATTAGAGCGGGATTGATAATAAGAGCAAAGATGAAATAAAGCCCTTATATTATTTTTATCATCTTGATAAGCTTTGCCCAAAATCCTCGGCACCATATCATCAGTTTGGCGATAACGAGCGTCAATGCCCTCCTGAGACTGAGCTCCTAGACGATCATGCTTTACAATAAATTGTGGGTAGGCAAATACAGAGTCTAGTTTAAGTTTTTCATGAATAGCACCCTCAAAATGATTACCATTTTTATAAAGCCGAGGACTACGGAAAGATGAATTATCATCCATTTCGACAGTGCAAAGCAAGCCAGCTGACTCAACTTTCAAATATTTTTCTAGATCAGGCGCTGACTTAACGAACTCATGGCCGTCCAAGAATAAAATCCACTTGGTTTTTATATTTTGATGGGCAAGATTTCGAGCAGCAGAGAAGTCGTCAGACCAGTCAAAAAAAGCAGTTTCATCAGCATAAAGTTCGGCCAAGGCCGCGCTATGATCAGTACTAGAACGATCAACATAAACCACAATATTGTCAACAAAGCCAATGCAAGACATAATTGCATGCTTTAAGCCAAGCGCCTCATTCTTCACAACAATGCACAGAGAGATATCATTAATTGGCTTAATACCAATATCTACTGTCATGATGATATTTTTATCAATATTTTCATGATCGTGGAAAATGACGTGTCCAAAATCGGAAAAACTTTTTCGCAAATTCGGGAAAGTAAAATCGCGATCAGCCGCATTAATCCGCAAATCAGACTCAGAAGGCAAAGAAAAAACGAGGCGAAAACCGACAGGAAGCAGACGAAAAAAATCAGGAAATAAGAAAAAAGCTTCAATACCCTCGACAGTAGATCCGCTAAAAACAATAGTATCATAATCGGAGATTTTAAATTTAAGTAAAGTTGACCAATCAAAATCAAAAAATTTAGCATTGGAGCGGCGTAATTCACGAGCTTTTTCAAGGCTCAATTTATCAGACGAGAAGCCATTATACTCCCCAAAATAAAAGTCAGAAAGCAGCCCATTACCACAATCAAGATCTGCAACACGACCTTTACAAAGCGACGCAATGAGCGATGTTTGTTGAGAATAATTAGTTTCTTTCGGTTTTTCAATTTGTTGAAGTTTGTCATATTGTTCCATAAGATTATCTTAAAATTTTACCTGAACCCAATAAACGAGGGAATCCAGCTTTGTAAGAATTTTCGCTAGCAAATTTAATGTAGCAAGGCTTAGAGCAAAAATAGAGCGGACGATCAAAGTCGGGAGACGTTTGATAGATTTTACAAGGAGAACAATTACACTCCTCACACTCTTTGATAGATTGATCTGACATAAAAAATAAAAATAATATTAAAAGGGGATTGCAAAAAACAATCCCCGGGGTTAGTTACTCAACGACCTCAATAGTAACCTTCAAAGAAGCGAGCAAATCTCTAAGCTCATTCCTTAAATCTTCCTGAAGAGAGTGCTCAATCCAAGTCTCAAGTCTCAAGAAGAGTTCTGATTGTTGATTCGTCATATATTTGCGAATTAAATTATTAAAAGTTATCCACAGGTATTATAACACGAAGTAGAAAAAAACAAAAGGACTATCTCGAAATGAGATAGTCCTAAATATCACGATGATAGAGCAGCTTAGCAACTTTATAATCCTAAAGATTAGGAAGTAAAGTCGGCCACAAATCCGTTAACATCCGTAGTGACCCAAGAGGCCAAAGCGGTAGTATAAGGAGTACCAACAAAACCAAGAGCGATAGCTGATTTTGCAATCAAGTAAAGACCCAAAGCTTTATTGTATGGAGCATAGCCAGCATAGTCAAGATCAAACGCTACGATACCGAGAGTGTCCGCAGCAGCTTGCCAAGCGGCATAAACGGTATGACCAGTTAAGGCTGCCAACATAGCAGTATAAGTGGACGAGTCGTAGATGTAATGATCAATAATATACTTGACTAAGAAAGACTGCTTGGTCTGACCACCCGGGATCAAACCTAAATCGATCAATTGCTGAGCAAATGAGAAAGTAGGTCTAATTTTACCGACAGATCGACCAGTACCACCCAAAACTAAGCGCTGATCACCTTGACCAGAAGACATAGGATTAGAAGGCTTTACCCAACCACGCACGACGTTCACGCCTTTCCAAGCGAAGAAAACCATAGCGTCAGCGAGCTTACCACTTGCACTCATAGAGTAGAGTGGCCCAGTTACTTTTGCCATATAATTATAGAAGTCATTAGTTTAATACACGCTCGACACTTTATAAAGATAGCATGTACTCTCTTAGAAAGAGATTATAGCCACTGAAATGTTTTCCAATAGCACGCTTATTATATACAGATCGTTCCTCTATTGTCAACACTTGCCACGCAGAGACAGCTAGAGCCATCTTAGATCGATTGTCTTGTTGCAACTCAGTACGCGGATTATATGGACGATAAAAACGCATGCGAACGGAGATTAAGCCCTCTTTACAATGTCGTAGCTGGTAGATTCCATAATTAGGATCAATGTCAGGAACATCGACATTACCAAAATTAGTATCGCCAAAAATGGCCTCACCAAAGATCGAAGCCTTGGAACCAAATTCTTTATAGCCGAATTTTTTACGAATACGCACAGCATAAGGAGCTTGAGCGCCTAAGACTTTAGACATAAATAAAAAATAGTCAAGTATTTAAAAATCACCGTATATTGTTACGCCAAAGACAGATTGGCCATAGAATGACAGCGCATTTTGAGTGAGAAGATATGTTTTAAGAAACAAATTATAACCAGTCATTTTCTTACTATAAGCCATTTTAACCCACATCTTTTTGTCGGTAGAGTCTAGCAAATTCCATTGCTCATAGGCTTCACGATACAGAGTACGCTGAACTTCACGAGGCACGGAAAAAACATCTTTCTGCCGTTTTTGAAAGCGAACTTGCTGACCAGTATCTCGGAGTGAGAAAGTTAAATTTTCCCCAATAGTCCCACTAGCGGATTTGCTGAGTAGTGGAGATTTTACTAAGACCATACACGATTGAAAAAATCATTGAATGAAGAGATATCTTCGACATCTTTTATTATAACACTAAATTCAAGATTTTTACAGAAAGCTGATTCCGAGTAATTGTGAGAACCCACCACAACATGCTTAGAATCTATGATCATAAATTTGCAGTGAACAAGCTTTGCAGTAATCAAGCGCTTAGCTTCAATGCCATTAGACTTAAGAATACTAATTATATTATCGTTATTAAGCACAGCGCGGATCTTCAATTTTCTTTGAGCAGCACGAATAATAGATTGATTAAAGAGCTGACAAGACGCGCCAGGATCGTGAGGATACCAACGCCAGTCAAAAACAATGATGTCGATTGACTCGCGAGCATTTTCCACTAGAGGGGAAACAGCTTTGGGAAATTGTGAGCCAGATAAGGCGGTTAATTCCATATTATTTATTGGCTGTAGTCCTCATCATAATGCAATGATTGAATATACATCGTTTTAATTGTATTAGCAGCAGTTTTTATACGAGCAAAGAAATAATTACCAGCAGCATTGCCTGGGGCGCTAGTAACAGTAACCTTAAGAACTCCATTAACATAGAATTTGAGAGAAGTAGCGTTAATATATTCAACGCGGAAAATGTTCCAGTCGGTCAAAGTAATTCCTGAAATCGTGGTTAAATGTTCCGTAGATCCAGCGTCAAAGTAACAAGAGGACAAAGTATTATTCACTATTTTAAAGCCCCAACCCATTGGCACATCAGGATCACCATGAAGTAAATAAATAGTTTGATTAGTAGTTTGATCCAATTTAGCTCGAACTTCAAAAGTAGGACTATTGGCTTTAGCGCCTCCTTCTTGTTGTGAATCACCGGGGCCACAGCTCAAAGACTGGGTGTTATTAGTTGAGGCGGTAGTAGAAAGCGTAACCTCACCCATTGAAGTAAGACTAACACCAGCCGTTTTAGACCAAGCGTCAAGACTATTAAAAGTCTCGTCGAACTGAAATCGGTCAAATATCAATTTATCACGATAAACGGATCGAGCTAAGTGATCAATAATTTCAGAGGCTTTATGAGATTGTAGAGACTGACCAGTATCAAGATGAGCAGAAGCGTCATCATCATGCTCCTGCACAATTCGGGCGATCGCTTGCTCGATAGTTTCGTTATCATCTTGAGCTTTGAGCAAATCGCCCCAAGTTAGTAATGGCATAAAAATTAAATATTATTGAGCAACCTGAACCATATCTAGCACGCCAGCCCAGTCAACAACATTAGTAGCGTCACCAGTAACAGCAATTTGCAAAGCTTCATTAGTATTATCTGCAGTCACTGCAACATCCCAACTAGCATCGTCCTCACCAAGCACTGTAACGGTAGGAGTACCGACTAAAACCGTATTATTTGAGCCATCACGCTTAATTGCACCCTTAATCTCATAAGCAGCACAATCACCACTAGTTCTATCTCTAGCGTTAATAATACCATGAAAAGCTAGACAAGAGGAGGCGCGAACAGTAATTCGACTGTTAGCAATACCGGCACAAAGCAAATTTATAGGGGTCGCATTAGCGCTAGCATTATTCAAGCGAACCTGAAAATAATATTTTGTAGCACCACTGCCGCCAGTAATATTGATAGCAGTTCCACCGTCATGAGCACCGATAGAGTATTTACCAAGAGCGATTGAAAAGCTCTTATTTAAGATATCAGCATTATAACCGATAGAAATAGAATCAGAATCAGCCTCGGCCTGATAGCCGATTGCAACGCCATATTGGAGCGAATGGGTAGATTTACCAAGACACACAGAATAAGTATAAGCTTGCGCACCATAGCCCATAGCAACAGAGTCAAGCGTAGCCTCAGACACACGACCAAAGGCACAACCAAGACCATTACCTTTAGCAAGATAGCCAAAATTAGTGCTATTAGTGATCGTAGCAACGCCACCAGTAAAGGGAGAAATACCTTGCCAATTAGTGCCGTCAAAAATAAAAGATTTAGTATCACCAGAAAAAGCCCAGTCAAGAGTTGTTGAAGACTGTTTAATTTGGAGAGAAAAACCACCAGCATTAGATTCAGTATTACGAATATTAAATATTCTACCAGCAGTCAAGCCAGAAGTAGCAAGGGTGATAATCCTATCAGCACCATTTGGATTTAATCTTTGATAGATTTCAGAAGTGCCGGCAGTTAAGGTTTTTCCAGCAGATAATGTTTCGGTATTAATGCCAAAGACACCTCCAACATCTACACTAGGAATATCAGACAAAAACGCAATATTACTATCAGCGATTGCCTTTGCAGTAGCAAATTTGGCGTCATCAGTTCCAGTATTAATTTCGGCACCAGTAGCCTTAACAGGGACAGAAGGTATATCAGAAAGAAAAGCTAAGTTACTATCAGCGATTGCCTTTGCAGTAGCAAATTTGGCGTCGTCAGTTCCAGTATTAATTTCGGCACCAGTAGCCTTAACAGGGACAGAGGGTATATCAGAAAGAAAAGCTAAGTTACTATCAGCAATAGCGAGCGGAGTAGCAAATTTAGTGTTATTAGATCCAGTATTAATTTCGGCACCAGTCGCGGCAACTGCCGTATTAGGAAAATCAACAAACTCAATAGCATTAGCAGCAGCATTGACACGAAGCGCTTTAAGCTCTTGACCAGTATAGCTAGAAGGAGTATCTGACAAGCCCAAAAAAGTAGTTACTATTGTGCCAACAGAAGTCAAGAGCGACTGCAAAAATTCGGCAACAGAGTCAAAAGCACCTTTTGGATTAAGCCCAAGCTCCTCCTCAATGGCGACAATTTCATTATCATCATAGACAACATCCTCCGCAAAGAGTTTAGTAGTCTGCAAAGGATCATAAACGACACCGGGTTTATTTTCTTTAGTTCGTGGCTCATAAATTGCGCCTGGGTAGTCTGACATAAAATTTAGTTAAATCTAAAAATCTTTATAAACAGATTCAAATAACACGCCTTGAGGAGCAATAACTGCAGCCCAGTGTTTTGAAACTTGATAATAATTTCGCGTAAAACCTTGGTTAATATCTTTACAGAAAGGATCACGACACCAATTTTGTCCGCTATGATACACATGAATATTATCAAAGTATAAGTCGCCGCGCAAGTCATGAAGGTGAATAAATAAATTATAGCCAACAACATAGCTACGCAAAAAACCAATATCAGCAGAGCCAACAGTCCAGTCAGACACCAAATCAAAAGGAATTTCAAGAATATAAGAAAGATTTAGACCTTGATATGTGTACCAAATTTCAGCATAAAATTTAGCGTAAGGATCGGGCCCAGAGGCAACAAGATTTGATTTATAACTAATTGAAAGTTCCAAGGGGAGACTAAAATTTTCAGTAACCAAAACTGGATTATACATCGACTTAGCACCAGTAACTTTACGCATAATATAATAATTACGCGGATGAGCTTGGATCAATTTACACTCAGTAGCTGGTGCTTCAATGTGAATTTGCCCAACCCAAGATTGATGAAAAGTGTCGGGAGTAGCGAGGCCGGGAAGGTCATTAACACGCCTAGCACAATAATCCTGAACAAAAAGTTTCCAACCTGTCAAATTGCAATATGAAGCAGCATCGTTCCATGCACCTTGATCAAAAAACGCATCGCCAAACCAAGCCGCAGATATTTCAGCCAAAAGAGATCGCTGAGAAATACCTTTTTTAGATTTACGAGATAATAAAGTATTTTTTCGACCAATTCTAGAAAAAGTGAATCTATCGCCAGGCTGTAAGCCAGAAAAATATTGATCACTAAGTTCGGGAGCTAAATCGACGTAAGAAGTTTTTGCCATATAATTTATTATACCACGATTAGGAGAAAAAAAGGAGGGCGATAAAATCGCCTTTACTGATTTAGTTTACCATACTTGGCGACGCTCTGGCGTGAACGGAACAGGAAAAGTAGAGATGAGAGGCTGGCGGGGCGGGCACGGGGGCGGCGGGGGGCGACCCCCCGCATTTAGATTAGACAAGTGGCGACCTCGTCGCCCTCCGCTGTGTTAGCGTGTCGGGCTGTTATTCG
>Ga0307515_10024482_pt1 | contig 10517 bp, 9 predicted proteins | sample 17_EM_MG_FD_194513 | JGI IMG/M metagenome (GOLD analysis project Ga0307515, IMG submission 194513) | Populus trichocarpa ectomycorrhiza microbial communities from riparian zone in the Pacific Northwest, United States - 17_EM | ecosystem: Host-associated > Plants > Roots > Unclassified | place...
GCGGGGGCCCGGCCCGCGCGGGGGCGCGGGGCCCAGGGGGGATTTGCGCTGTGGGAAGGTGTTGCTGTGTGGGAGGGCGTAGAGCGAGGTTGTGCGGAGCGGGTAGAAGATTGGTGAGAGCGGTGGCGGTTGCGTGTGTGAGGTGAAGATCCCGAGGCCGAGGGAGTGGACAGAGGGTGGGGAGGAAGGGGGGATTGGTGGAAGTGGAGCGTTGAGGTCCAATGCCTCGACGTCGGGGTGGAGACGGAGGCGGTGCGCATTGAGGAACGCGTGCGCGAGGTTGAGGAAGAGAAGGAGACGACGCGCGAAACGGTGCGTGATGGGCGGGTAGAAGATTTGGGTGTTGCGGTTGGGTATATCGGAGGGGTGTAGGCGTTTCTAAAAAGGTCGGCTTCGAAGGGACGGCGGACTACGGCAAGGATGCCAAAGAGGACGCAGGACGCGATGCTGCGAAATATTAGCCAATAGTTACTTTAGTCACGAGCATAGAGGAAGGACGTACAGTGCAATGAGTGACATGGTAGCACTCATTCGACCCGCAACGCACGTAGGTCCTGTGTCCCATCCAGCCATATGTGTACTACTAGGGAGGCACACGGCTGGCGAGCCGCTATGATCAAATTCCAACCTGAGGTCAGAAGTCATAGTATGCAGAGTGTTACTGCAAGTCGGATTGCTGGGTAGCAAGTTTTCTTTAGCAATGATCTCTGAAGTCGTCTCTCGGACCATGTCTTCTGTTTTCGTGATACGACAGTGTAAAATATGAACACAAGGGCCTGCACATCGTGTGAGTCGCTGATATAAATGACTATAATTAGTATAAGAGGCTTACTGATGAAATGGTCAAGACTTGCGATGCCAGCATTGTGACGTCGCCGGGATCAGCTCCAAACAAATACAATGACGCTATGAGTGAAAAAATAGAGCTCTAGAGCAGAACATTAAGACAAACAGTAATAATAATTAATGTCAATTGTCGGCGAGGTATTTTGCTTTTCGTCGGGGTGATTGTGATAGTTGCAGCTCCAGACTTTAGCGGTTGACTCGCTCCACTGCTGCCGCCCTCGAAGCGGGCCATTGAACTGATTGCGAAGGGTCTCTGGCTATGCAAGATGATTTTCTGCCTATAGAGATGGCGGCGGGAGTGGCAGGTAAGGGATTACACAGAAAGACAACGAGAGGAAAGTAAACGAAAGTATCATCTCGAAGATGCAGAGAAGACTTCTACCTGCCTTCTAGATTTTTGGATGCAACTGGAATTCTAATGAGCGGCTGACGACCGCAGATTCCGACGGACGGTTGGTGTTGAGAAGCTTCGACACGCCATATTGAGCCTGAAGGCATTTCTCAGACCGACTGAATGCATTCCAACAGCGCATGGAAGATGTAAGGAATGGTGGTCGAAGGACAAGCGAGGAATGCTGCAGACGGCGTGAGGATCGTTCGCAGAGCTGCATTCCCCCGCTCCACCCCCCAACGCCAGCCCCTGCGCAACGGAAAAACCCCCGTGACGGAAAAATTCATAGGTACTTCAGTTTTCGTCAAATCTCACTCCATGCACACCTCGATTTCTGCTGTGCATTAACAATAATTGTGTGCTGTAGGTAACTCTAAACACGCAAACACCTTCGCATCTAAAAGTTATCATCGCATCAACACATTCCGCGCTTAGTCTGCAGAGAGCCTCACTTCGTCGCAAACTAACTTCCCTCGCCGCCACCCGCATTGGTACTTCTGATCCAAAGCGGCCCCGCACGTCTCCGTTGTGGCTTACGAAGATCGCCCAGCCTGTGGCTGCGCGTAGTCCTTTCGTGCCGGTGCAGGCCGAGATGACGAGGGAACGCCCGAAGCGACAACGGATTCTCGACTTGCGCGATAGCTAACGTCCTGCTACCTTCGAAACCACGCTCTCTCTAATACTAGGATGGTCCGACATGCCCTTCTGGCCTTCGCACGTTCACAGCTTGCACACCTGTTCAAGGAGCCTGCGCTTCGGACCCCTGCAACCTCCATCCGCTTTTTTAAGTCTGATCCTTCGCTAATGTCGACGCAGGATTTCCGCGCTTCGAGCCTCGTCTGCCTTCACCGCCGTAGCTTCCTCCCTCCGCTACTCGTCCCTCTTGTACCTCGACGATGTCCTCTCGGCTTACTACCCTCGCCAACCAAGGTTGATGGGTGGCGACTGCTTCTATTATCTTGCGGTTATACCACTAGCACAGCATTGGCGGCGGCGGAGCACAACGACAGGCACGACATCGGCGAAGACGTTCACGGCAAGGCGTGGCAAGCACTATGAAGAAGAGCGCAGCGGCGGACACAAGCGGTGGGCGTGATGAGGAGAACAATTATCGCAAGGCACCAGGGGCGCAGTGAGGGCATGGTGTTGCCTATATGGCACTACGCGGCGACGGTCATTCATTCCGTCAAGCGCAGACGATGACGAACTGTCTTCGCTCTTGTACACTATCTTCTGCAATGGTGCAAGGCTGGAGCAGGTCGGCCGTCCTCCCTGCTAATGGTGGCGACAGAATGTACTACCAACTCGATTCGTTTGTAATCAAGACGACTTATCCTATTCAGATTTAGCACATTCACGTGACCGCACAGCCAGCACTGAGTTCAACATCTGTTAGTCGGATGTAAGGCCCAAATAGAGATAGGATATAAGCTCTACTTATCCGTGCTTTCGCATCTCGCAACCTGCATGTTGTATTCTTGTTCATTACGTACACATACAAACTATCCAATGCTATCCGTTGCTGTGGACTCGTACACATGAAAAACATGTTCAGATTTTCCATTTGATAAAACCTGGCTTTTGCAGTCGAGAGAACTAGATATAGATGCTACGGGTGATACTCAACATAATCCCAATCGTGACCGTTGTGTAGATCATCTAAGAATGGTTTACACATGAAGCAGTAGTCGAAATCCGGACATGTTTGACAGCGGAAACGGGGCTCGTAAATGTCCTATCCTGTATGGGACCCGTATAACGACACAAGTTATTGACTTACATGAAAGCATCCATCGCACGAGTAACCTCCATGTCTTTTGCCAGCAGACTGAACAGCATCTACTCCTCTAAATAGTTCAGATCTACAGTGTGCAGAGAGTTCGTCAAGCATCTTCTCGTTTCCATGGAAGATAGCAATAGAAACGGGGTCCCATGAGCCTTCAGATTGAGAAACAGTGACACTTTCGCTACGAAATCCCTCCTTTATTAGTCTTTCTACGATGTCAGATTTCCCTGCTCTGCAGGCCCAATGAAGAGGACTCCAATTTCCGTTCTGGGGCGAAGTCGTGAGACAACCTTTTAACAATTCATCAAGAATATCTAACGAGCCACCTGAAGAGGCATATGATAATAGTCCATCGCCCTTTACATCTTCAGTCATGGGACCAAGACCCAGGCTGATAAGATAGAGAAAGGGGTCAATATGCCCTCCTCTTGCAGCAAGATGAAGAGTGCGACCGTGGTATCTTCTGATCTTATGTCTGCGTCGTGTTGCTCATAAGCTATTCGCAGAAGAGCTGTATGTCCTTTGAAGGCAAGGAGATTTAAAAAGGAGCCGTAACGAGGATCGGGAGTGTTGACATTAAAGCCACTCTTGAAGAAGAGGTTGACCACCTCAGCATGGTCTTTGTCTGCCGCTGTGATGAGCGGTGTCCGTCCGTTGTCGTTAGCTCAGGTATTCCGTTTGCGCACCTGAGTTTGCACACCACCAGATACATCACTAGATGGAAATGCTCAAATCGACAGGCTTTGGTTGGTACTGTAGTATACCGCAATTACACTATGACTGAGAAGGGAAATAGTATGATCGAATCTTCTGTATGAGTTGATCAAATGCAGGATGGCGTTCACTCTTCGGTTTGGGCTGTCTCTTTGAAAATCCGTAATAAGCCATGGATCTGTAGATCACTGTTAACGAGACATCTGAGTCCAAGGGCAGTTATCACCTACAGCGAGGGACTAGGTTGGAGCTCCCAGAATTCAGGGTCGAGACGCTGAGCTTTGGCGACGGCTTCGTCCTTCATCTCCTGCACCTCTTCATCAGAAGTCATTCCCCATAACGTTGACGCCATTTCGTGTAGAGCATATAGCGTATGTTCGTTGTAGTACCCTAAGACTCTGCATTCAACCTCAATGGCATCCGCGAGCCATTGCAGTGCTGGCCAAGGTCGATTGTCTTTGCCATATAAGCATGCATAAATGCGATTGTTCCTTGTCCTTAGTGTATCGGGATGCTCGACACCCAGTGCATCTTCCCGGATAATTCTCGCTCTTCTTGAGATTCGTCCCACAGCTGCCCAGTCTCCATATTTCTCACAGACTGAGGCGAGGAGATCCATGGCCATCAGAGCAGTCGGATGTTCTTCTCCCAGAAAGTTGACAGTCTCATCTTGTACTTTTGTTGCCAATTCCAGCGCTTCTTCCAGACGTTTTGAGTGCCAGCACTCCCACAGTTCGTCTACATGCTTCTTGACGGAATCAAGATCAATGGTCTTTTTAATCTCAATCACTCGTGCTTCTGTCAGTTGCTCTTTTGCCTCATCCGCCTCCCACCATCGCCATTGTGCGAGGTATCCATCTTTCAGCCGCTCCAATCCGGCGACGGTGGAACGGTCCTCCTCCGGCTTTGGTCTCTTCCTCTTAGCGTCCAACAGTTTTCGCCCCAGGTGATCGGACACATCATACATCTTGCCAGCTTTCGCAACTATTACTTGAGCATCGATTGCTCTGACTGTGTCGGGATGTTTCGGTCCAAGGGTCTCTTCACAAATACGAACGGTCTTTGCGTGTCTTTCGTACGATTGCTTGTAATCCCCTTTCCTCAAAAGTATCCATCCCAATAGGTAGCCGAAAAAAACGGAGATAGGATGTGCCTCGCCGAATCTTTCTTCGGCGTTTGACACGCAGCTCTCATAAACCACCTGGACGTCGGAGAGGTTCTCAGAGCGTTGATAGTAATCTAAGTATTGCAATGGGCTGATTTGAGTCTCCAGATTCTTATATCTCATTGGGTTCAAGTCTTCCTTGATAAAGTTGACTTCCTTCTGCAGAACTTCAAGGGACAAAGCATTGTGGCATTTGCCGAGCCAGCGGTTCGCTTCTTCCTCGTCGATGGGCGTACCGAATCCAACATAATAACAGAATGCAAGCTGAAAGGCGAGGTGTTGTATATCATTAGCCTCGGACTGCGCCTGCATCTGCAGGCATTTGAAGATATACCCCCAGAGACGGAAATCAGCAGACATAAGTTGTTCGAAGCTTCTGGAGACCTATAAGCATCAGGCCAAGTTTGCACCATAAGGCTAGGAAATACGCACTCGAAAAAGGGATGTAACGGCAGGCTTGAAAGCATAAAAGGACGAATACGGATTATATAGACTGGACCAACTAAAGTCCTCCTTCTGCGCGTAATGCTCTTCTTGGGTTTTTTCGATGTCAAAGTCTTTATGCCGAGGAAGTATCCTTAAGTATGGCATGTACATCTCATATGTGCTGAAGCCATCGTTCTCTAATGGTGGAATTCTGTTGTGTCTATGTCGGTTTTAGAGATTATGCCGGTGGGAATAAACGGCTTACATAAACTTAGAGAAACCTCTCATAGAATCCTGCAGATCCAACGTCCTCTGACTCGGATCATGTGCGACAGTTGACTGAAAGAAAGCAACCAACCCTTCCTTTTCCACTTCATCTAGTTCAGCAAGGCCATTGACGACAGTATTAGCAAATTCAAGAATTCTTCCCTCTTCCTTGGCATTCTTGATCTTCTCAATGATTGGTGCTGTCTGCGGAGACTTGCGGTCGTCCGTCCGTGAGTATGATATCATCCAGAGGCACAACAAGCCAAAGGAATAGATATCAGTCCCCTTTGCCTCCAGAAGAGAATAGTGCTTATCGAATCTCACTTCCGGCGCATACCATGGATCTGACGTTGGCAGATCAATTCGTCCATCTTCCGACCGGGCGACGTCGAGAGTCGAGTACCCGAAGTCGGTGACTTTGGCGACGTAGGTCTTTTTCGCGTCCGGGAATATCAGCACGTTCTGTGGCTTGATGTCTCCGTGAACAATGTCTAACTCGTCAGTGACTACCGCTGAAGAACGTGGACCACGTAAGAGATAGTCATACCAATCCCATGCATCAGCATCACCGCAGCCGCAACATCACTACACAGCTTCAGCCTTCCTCTAACGTCCAGTTTCTCCCCCTTGTTACTGCTCATAAACCAGTAGAGGTCCTTATACTCCGCCTTTTGAAACACGAGAACCGGCCAAATCGGTTCGCTCCGCGAAACAATATCCCAGCAAATCCCAACTAATCGAACAATATTCGGATGACCCCGTATCCTCGAGTGCCCCAGGATCGAGATCTCAGCGATAAGTGCGCGCATCGCTTGGATTTCATCGGCAGGACATTTTAGATCCTCCCTACGTATCCGCTTGTAAGCGTAACTGAGTTTCTCGTCGATGATAGATTGCGATATGCTGGCTTGGCCCCCGCGGCCAGCGGACCGTAGATCGTCGTCCCATAATACGGGGAGAAAATCGATGTCTCGAAACTGGGCGGTGGCTAGGAAAGAGATGAAGTTGAATGTTGAGGTTTGTGGGTTCTCGGAGTTGAGTGAGGAGGGTTCGTCGGAGAGCTGTCTGGAAGGAGTGGCGGAGCACTGGATGGAGTCGCCGACGAGGTATGAGATGAATCGTTCTGGTGGGGCGTACTCGGCCAAGTTTAATGCGATTAGGCGGGATTGCGTCTCTTCAATATGATCGTCCATTGCCTTTAGATCTAGCAGACGAAGATTGTCGACTGAAACTTGGCCTCTGTTGCGGATCCGGCTCCCGAACTAAACAAGAGAGCAGACAGGTGATGAATTCGGGTGTGAATGAGGAAGGACGCAACTGTCACGCCAGCTGAAACTAGCCAACGTTGATTCGAGAGTGACTGGCTGATGCGCAAAGGCTATGGCCGCTGACACCCAACCGTCTCTCATGCAGGGATGGGAAACTGCCCGATCGGCGGTCACTGGATCGCTCCTAAATCCAGTGGATTAGGATCCATGGGTCATGGATTTAATCCACCCGTACCCGCTAGCCCTGATAGGGAAGGATTCGGGCACCAAGATTAGATGTGATAACTCTATTTGTACAATTGCCAAGACTGGTGATAGAAGATTTGGTATTGGAGGTCCGGCTGATCGTCGGTCGGCGAAAAAATCACGTGTTCAGCCAGCCACCTGGGGCAGATTCGCGTATATCCACAGCGCCACCAGCGCCAAGCTGTGGATATACGGGTATCAAGAGCCGCCCGGTGATCGAGCCGCTGATTGACGCCGACCATAGGGTAATTAGGGCCATAGTGGTTACCTCTAGGTCCCTAAATATTTATATTAGTTATTTTATAAACCCGTTTTAACTAGCAAACATATATTATACTTCTTAGTTAGTAGTTATTATACCATTTTCCTATATTTCTATAAGGTAAGGTTTAAACCACTTAAGTGCTCTCCCTGTTAGGAATAGTCCTATATAGGCGACTTAGTCTACGGATATTACTAGCTTTATTCCTTCTTATATAACCTTAAAGTATATTTACGTAAGGAATCCTTTAAGTTTTAACTTCTCCCCTAAAAATCGCTTAATAGATAGTAGCTTAACCTTTATTACTCCAATCCTATTAATTCTTTCTTTAAGTATCCTATTATTATCTGTTAATTAATTAACTATTTTTTATAGCTATCCAGCTATAACTAGCTAAGAGTTAGTATTTATTATACTAGTGTCATTACCTAATCCCGATATAGTCGCTGCCGTTAACACTATTATAACTACTGCTTTTAGTAGTATATTATTTAACTTTTATTAATACCGTAACCTTAGTAGTAAATATATAACAAAGCCTTATAGTAAGAACTACGGTAGACTTATTAATAGGCTAGGTATATAGGTAAATAAGAAGTTAATAACGTAATAATAACTAGTAAAGTGTAACGGAACCTTGTAGCAGGAACTACGGTAGGCTCGTTATTGGGCTAGGTGTGTAGGAAATATAAGTACAAAAGTTAACAACGTAATAACAACTAGTGGAGTGGTTGCCTAATAGATTAACTCTAATTATATTCTAAGAATTACTACAAGGAAGGAACTATCTAGGTAGGGATTAAGGGTCCTTAAATACACGACCGTACTCCTATAAAATCCTCCATATATATAATATACGTCTTATACGCAAGGTACATAAGTCCCTCCCGTTCCTCTTATTTAATATATAGCATATTATATAATCTTAGCTACCATTCCTCGTTATATAGTTTTATTAGCTCTATATTAGACCGTACCTAAATTAACTAACTAGCTTCTTCTGTCTCTTCTCTAAGTAGTTATAATATTATACTTAAAGCGTCCGTAATACTATCTTCCTCCTCTTTATCTTTATTCTTAAAGATTCCTAATATCTCTAAGTTATTTACTAGAGGTGTAATATCCGTCTAATTAATTTGGTTAATATTATTACTTATTATACCTAAAACAATTTCTTCTTTACACGCCCAACGTTATGCTCGCACTATTACTGTAATATTATCTCTTAATGAGATTATACCGTTTTTATATTCTTGCTGTTTAAAAGAGGGGTTAGTTTATGTTATGTTGGCAAGTCTATCTTCGCGATAACCGTTCTCTTGCTTAGAGTGTACTAAAGCGAATATTCGTTTGTCCTACGACGTTTGCTCTACCTCTAATGCTAAATATATACAACCTATTACTCTTAATAGTCGTCTAGTTCCCTAATTAATTTGTTTTAGGGTCTTATATTTAATCTACTGCTGCGCGGCTAGATAGTAAACTATCTTAAGCCCTAGCTAAGTTAGAATGTTTTTATAACGCGGAATAGAAGGCCCTAAATGCTTAGATTGCGGCGTCTGCCCGTTTGCTTCGCCTTAAGAAGGTTTATAAAAAGGTTTATTTTAAGGAGTAGAAACTTATAGAATAAGGCTTATAGGAACTTAGTAATAAAAGAACGGATTCTTTTCTAATAGAGAAGGAAATAAATCTAAATAGTTCAGCAACTGCTCTTCTTGGGTCCCCCTTAGTGTTACAGACGCTTTAAGTACGATGTTATAACTACTTAGAGAGGAGTCGGAAGAAGCTAGTTGGTTAATACAAGCACGGTCTAGGATGGAGCCGGCAGAACTATATGACGAGGAATAGTAGTATAAGTTATATGATGTGTTATGTAAGGAACGTGGAGAACGAATGGAACGTATGTACCTTATATACCTTATATATATTACGTACAAGAAGGATTTTATAGGAGTACGGTCGTGTATTTAAAGGACCTTAGTCCCTACCTAGATAGTTCTTTCCTTATAGTAATTCTCAGAATACAATTAGAGTTAATCTATTAGGCAACTACTCCACTAGTTATTATTACGTTATTAACTTTACGCATTACCTATATACCTAGCCTAATAACAGGACCTACCGTAGTACTTACTACAAGGTTCCGTTACACTTAGGTAACTTATTTTTTAGCGATCCTTCTTTATTAATACTACCTAACCTAATTTCTTCTAATACTCCTATACCTTTTCTATAGCATTCTTTAAATTTTCTAGTAGTTTTTAGGTAGTCTTAGTGTAACGGAACCTTGTAGCAAGTACTACGGTAGGTCCTGTCAATGGGCTAGGTGTGTAGGTGATGCGTAAAGTTAATAACGTAATAATAACTGGTGGAGTGGTTACCTAATAGATTAACTCTAATTATATTCTAAGAATTACTATAAGGAAGGAACTATCTAGGTAGGGACTAAGGGTCCTTAAATATATAACCGTACTCCTATAAAATCCTTCTTATACGTAATATACGTGATATACGTAATGTACATAATATTTCTCCTATACCTCGCGTTCCTTACGTATTACATTATGTAACCTTAGTTACTATTCCTTGTTATATAGTTCTACCGGCTCTATCTTGGACCGTGCTTATATTAACTAACTAGCTTTTTTAACTCTTCTCTAAGTAGTTATAATATTATACTTAAAGCGTCTATAATACTATCTCCCTCCTTCCTATTTTTGTCTTTAAAGATTATTATTATCTCTAGGTCGTCTGTTAGAGGTATAATATCCGTCTAATTAATCTGGTTAATATTATTACTTATTATGCCTTTTAAGGTTTCTAAACCTCCTTCGTCCTTATAGGTGCAGCGCTATACTCGCACTGTTGCTTTAATACTGTCGCTAGGTGAAATTATACTATCTCTGTATTTTTGTTGTGCGAAAGAGGGGTTAGTCTATGTCGCGTTAGTAAGTCCTTTGTCTTAGCAACCTTCCTCTTATTTGGAGTGCACTAAAGCGAATATTTATTTGTCCTGCGACGTTCGCTCTATATCTAACGCTAAGTATACGCGTCCTATAACTCTTAATAGTCTTTAAGTTCCCTAAGTAATTTGTTATAGGGTCTTATGTTTAATCTGCTGCTGCGAAGCTTAATGGTGAGCTTTT
>Ga0307515_10024483_pt1 | contig 10516 bp, 12 predicted proteins | sample 17_EM_MG_FD_194513 | JGI IMG/M metagenome (GOLD analysis project Ga0307515, IMG submission 194513) | Populus trichocarpa ectomycorrhiza microbial communities from riparian zone in the Pacific Northwest, United States - 17_EM | ecosystem: Host-associated > Plants > Roots > Unclassified | place...
AAAAAGAAGGCAAATCAAAACAAATTAAATTGCTAAAGCAATGGAGATTGCAAGATAAACATGTATATATAAGATGCAGTGCAACTACACCGTATTTTGTAGAAGAAAGTGAATTAAGGAGAGGCAACTAACCAGGAAAGAAAGCTGGTGGTGTGCACAAGAAGCTGTGGTTCTGCAGGATGAAGGGGCGTCTTCTTTATATAGGCAAAAGTAGAGTAGTGGTGCTTTTATATTCAAGACATCAACCCCCGCACAGAATCTACTTCCCCGAGAAGTTTTCATTCCAATGCCATTGGTCTTTTAGATAAGTGGGTCCCATGTTAAACCGTGTCCTGTATGTCCGTACAATGTCTTATAATAGCTGTTTGGAGTATAGTTTTAAAACTCGATACAGTCAGATGAATTGACCCGAGTCAACTAAAAAAAAATCACAGTAAAATAGAATAGGAAGTCGAGCTTTCTCATCACTTTTTTTTTTCCATCTCTGAGCTAATTAGCTAGTAGCATTAAGAAGATAAGATTCAAGTTGATGGGGTCTACGCAAGAACCTGCAGATGGGCATCAAAGCACCAAGGGAATCAGAGCTGCCAAGTGATCTCTTCATGACTGATGATGATTGTGGTGGCGGTAATGAAACAAAAAGAAAACAACTTTCTTTAAAGGAAACAGATCTATCTTTGTTTGATCAAGGGAGTCAGTCCTCTTCTTGTTCTTCTCAAGTCTTCGTAGTTTCAAGATCTCTCTCTCTCTTGGGTTTGGGGGGAGGGGGGTGTTTGCCGGGGCTGATCATGGATGTGAGGGTGCAGGGGGCTTGCTTAGAGATACTCATGGTCACTTTCTTGCTGGCTTATGAGCAAGTATTGGCGTTTATAGTGCTTTCAAGGCTGAGTTATGGCCTGCGAGGATTGGTGTGGAGTTTACATGGAATATTAACGATAGACTTCTGCAATCGGAGGTTGATTCCCGGGAAGTGACTTCAGTTATGTCAAAAGACACAAAGAGGCAACTTGGTTCCGTTACAGAGGAGCAATTAATGAGCTAACCTCCAAAGAAACAACCAGCAGAAGAAGAGAGAAAAAAAGAATGAAAATAAGCCCGGGTGTCAGCCGGGTTTGCCCGGGCCGGCCGGGTCCCGGGTCGACCGGGTCTGGCCGGGCCAATTCCCAGCCTGTTTTTTGCTTAGACCCGGCTCGGCCACAGACCCGGGTCGACCCACCGGGCCGGGCCGGGTTTTAAAACACTGATAGCATGTCTTATAAGATGATAATTTACAAAAGAATAGAAAACTATTTTTTTTGAATAGTAATGATTATTATACAAACAACTAAAAAAACTAAGGTTTGTTATGAAACTTTTTTTTTTCATCTTTAGAGTTTTTTCTTTTTAATTTGATATTTTTTTTAGTTCTAATTTTATAAGATAAAGTTTTAAAATTTAAAATGAAAGAATTACAATATAAAATACAAAAAAATACATGATTAATCTCAAACTTTTTAAAATTTTAATCCACTTAAGTGTAATTTTTAAAATAACAAAATAAAAAAATGAGCAAATTATATTTAATTTACTCTTATATTTATAAATGGGGATCAAATTGTATTTTGTAATTAACCGATCTGCTCTATTACGGAACTCTTACCTGTATTCGCTGAAACGATCAAAAGCTGAAACCCAATAATGGTACACAATGCCTACGATTCCTTCGAGCTCCTCACAAATTGCCCAAACAAAATTGATGCAATCGAATCCTACGGTTCAAAGCTCCTCATCGCTTGCTCCGATGGAGCTCTCAGAATCTACGCTCCAGTGTCCGCTATCTCCGACAAATCTCAACCGTCTGATTACCATAACCACGGTGATCAACTTCGAAAGGAACCGTATTCACTGGAGAGAACGGTAAACGGATTCTCTAAAAAGCCGATGTTGTCAATGAAAGTATTGGCTTCAAGAGAACTGCTCCTATCGCTCTCTGAATCTATCGCGTTTCATCGATTGCCAAATTTGGAGACCATTGCGGTGCTTACTAAAGCTAAAGGTGCTAACGTGTTTGATTGGGATGATAAGCGAGGGTTTCTGTGCTTCGCCAGGCAAAAGAGAGTCTGCATTTTTAGACATGACGGTAATTAGTTCAAAATTTGGTGTATTTTCTTTTGTTGTTGTAAATGATCATGAAAGACATATAAAAAAACTAGGAGGATTTATCCTTTGTTAAATTACTCGAAAATTTAATGTTATTTTGGCTAATTATAGTGTAAATGTTAGTGAAAGCAATGGAAACTAGGATAATTTAGTGATTCTTGGAGTTAATATAACTTCTTTAAAATTTGATATTGTTTTATATGATTATATTGCTACTTAGATAATTAAGGTTTTAGTAATGGTTCTAATTGATTTGAGTTGCAGCCTAATAGTTTTTTAGATCGTAAATTGAATCACATTATTTTTTTTTATAGCGGTTATCAACTTTGATTTTGATTGTTGATATTAAGGTGGTAGTTAGTTAATTTGATTGTACTTTTTTCCAAGTAAGGTGCTAAATGTCTTCAATTGATAGTTTTAAGTAGACATTAGGTTACTTGGATTGGAAATCGAGTCACATGATTCTCTTTATTTCTTTCATTTCTCATTAACTGATGGGATGTTTTTTCATTAGCTTTCATTTTGCAAGTATATCTTGTGATGTTAAACCAGTATTTTGTCTCAAGTGGAGCTCATTGTAGTGCTGAATGATTGGAACTAATGTTTCTTTGTTAATAAATGATTGGAAAAATAAATTTATAAAGTTAATATTAGGTTATTTGGATTGTAAATCGAGCTGTGATACCAAATTTGATTTTGCTAATGTGATAATGGGGTGATAATTTTCTCTTTGGTGGAGCTGAATTCTGAGTTTATTTTTCAGGTGGAAGGGGATTTGTGGAGGTGAAAGATTTTGGAGTTTCAGATACAGTGAAGTCAATGTCATGGTGTGGTGAGAACATATGTTTGGGAATTAGAAAGGAATATTGGATATTAAATTCAACAAATGGTGCATTGAGTCAGGTTTTTCCTTCAGGGAGACTAGCTCCTCCATTAGTGGTATCTCTTCCTTCTGGGGAGCTTCTTCTTGGGAAGGTACTCTCTCTCTGCTGCTGACATTTACTTGGTTTTATTTGGCTTGTCTTTGTTAATAGTAACTGTTTAATTCATTCATTTCTGCCTTTTAGTTGTTTAATTCATTAGTTAATTATGTGCTTATATTGGTGACTAGATACTCCTGCTGATTTGAAAAATTAGTATTTGTTTCCCCTTTAAGCTTGCCTATGGCTTTCATCTCTTGTTTTGATGGCAAGGGTTATGCTGTTGGCAGTTATCGTACGTAAAGCAGAACTGTGTCACAATGAACTTGATATATGTCAATAAGCTACTACTTCTTGAATGTTCATGTTGAATAATGAAGGAAAAATATTGGAGTTATATCACTTATTTTTGGGCTGTCCTGCTTGATTACTTTAATCTCCTTTCTAGTACAACTTTTAGGAACTGCTTAAGTCGGAACATTATTGTTGTTTTTTTGAAAAACATAGCGATGATGGACTTTAGTCTCTAATGAGCTATGTCCTGCAAGAACACCTGTGCATCATGGGCTTTAGTCTTTAATCGGCCGTTGAAGGTTTTCAATTATCATTGCTATCTCATTGCATTAACAAATGGAATGATTTTTATAACCCTGGACATAAGGAACTTCTTTGCTTGAGAGATGCAGGTATAACTCTTAAGGGGTTATACATGCGCAGGATATACATAGCCCGTAATATGTATGTCCTGAGCATATTTTCTGTTCTCCCTCATGCTATTTATTGTCTTCTCTTCCCACACAACAAGAATGAAGCTAGAAACTTTTGTTTTTGTTGCTGCCGCAGGATAACATTGGAGTCTTTGTGGACCAAAATGGCAAGCATCTCCAAGCAGAGAAAATTTGTTGGTCAGAGGCTCCTTCTCTTGTTGTCATTCAAAAGTCCTATGCAATTTCTCTGCTTCCAAGACGGATTGAGGTAGCTTAACCATATCAGACACGAAATTAAAATGGAAATCCTCCCTTTCTTTTCTATCTACGTGGCTGTGGATTTGTTCAGAATTTGCCATTAATGTTTGCAGATCCGGTCTCTCCGAGTTCCATACTCATTGATACAAGCTTTTGTTCTTCAAAATGTTCGCCATCTTATTGAAAGCAACAACGCGATAATTGTTGCATTAAGCAATTCTGTCCGTGCGCTGTTCCCTGTTCCTCTTGGTGCACAGGTATTCCCTATTCCTGTTTGTAAAATATTTATATGCTATCTTCTAGTTACTAGCAGTAAAGACATAGAAGGTCCACACCTTCCCATTGCTGTCAAGTCCAAATTTTGACAGTTTTTAAGATTTTAAACAAACTGTACAAGACATCTCTCTAAATCTTGTATTCTTATGTGCAATAGCCTTGTCTATAATTGAATCATGCCTTTTTCCATAACCTTAGCTTAAGAACTCGAAAAGATTATGAGGACATGGTACTTTGGACATAGAACTAAGGGCTGTATTATAGTGCAGATGGTACAGTTGACAGAGGACATGGTACTTTGGACATAGAACTAAGGGCTGTATTATAGTGCAGATTGTACAGTTGACAGCATCTGGAAATTTTGAGGAAGCCTTGGCCTTGTGCAAGCTGCTTCCACCAGAAGATTCAAACCTTCGAGCTGCTAAGGAGGGTTCAATTCACATAAGGTAGATGTTCCATATAGGCTTTTCAAACCAGCATTAGAATCATGATAGTTCCAATCTTAGTTTTACATTTGATTTGAATAAGCTCATGGCATTGCCTTGCAGATATGCACATTATCTTTTTGATAATGGGAGCTATGAGGAGGCTATGGAGCATTTCTTAGCATCTCAAGTAGATATCATCTATGTGCTTTCTTTGTACCCATCCATTGTTCTCCCCAAAACATCTTTGGTTCCAGAACGCGAGAAACTAATTGACATTTCTCAAGATGCTCCGTATCTCTCAAGAGGTTCCTGTGGATTGTCTGATATTATGGAACCCTCACCTCCAATCCACCTATCAGATTTTGATGAGCATTCGGCACTAGAGTCCAAGAAGATGAGCCATAATACTCTCATGGCTTTAATCAAGTACTTGCAGAAAAGAAGATTTGGCATAGTTGAAAAGGCCACTGCTGAGGGAACAGATGAGGTTGTTTTAGATGCTGTTGGAGATAATTATGGACCTTATGACTCTAATAGGTTTAAGAAATCCAACAAGGTAATAATAGTTAGCTTTTATTCTTTGTTGTTTCATGATTTTGGTGTTACTGTGTTCTGAATATGGTATCAAATGCAATACATTGGCCTTAAATAAGTGTTATGCAGAGGTCATATAGAGGGAACTACTTATCTTTGAAAATCTTATTTCTGTGCGCGCGTGCATCCCTGTGTTTGGGGGCTTGGGTGACTGAGTAGGAGAGACTAGAGAACCTTGAGCATGTTCGTTGATTTTTTACAGAGATCGAATTCCTACATAACAGATGGTGTTTATCTATCATCTATCATTGTTGTTTCATGCCAATCTACATTCATTCTTTCCACGAATGCACTTGTCAAAGCAAGTCTCGGTGTCATGGCTACTTACTGAGTTTAAGGGTGTGTTTGGGTGGGAGGTGTGGTAGCTTTTTTTTTAAGGTACCATCCTCTTAAAGCACATACCACATTTTCTAAAAGCAAAAAATACATGCTTTTTGGTAAGAGGTGTGGTAGCTTTTTGAAAAAAAACAACCACACCTCCCACCCAAACACCCTCTAAGTTTACAACCTCAACCTCATATTTCATTTGGCCTCTCAGGGTCGTGGTAACATTGCCATTAACTCAGGTGCCAGGGAAATGGCAGCAATATTGGACACGGCTCTTCTTCAAGCTCTTCTTCTTACAGGACAGACTTCAGCAGCTTTAGAATTATTGAAGGGTCTTAACTACTGTGACCTAAAAATATGCGAGGAGATTCTTCAAAAATGGAATCATTATACTGCTTTATTAGAACTCTACAAATGCAACGCCATGCACCGTGAAGCTCTTAAGCTTCTGCATCAATTAGTTGAAGAGTCAAAATCAAACCAGTCAAAGCCCGAGCTAAACCCAAAATTCAAACCTGAATCTATTGTTGAATATCTCAAGGTAAGATCTCGCATTTGGTTTTCTAGCTTGGGTGCTGTTTTTTGTTTAACTGGTGAAACAAGAAAATAGCATTAGACATAAGATTGGATCAACTGCATAAAAGAAAGATCTGGTGTTTTGTGGAACTGATATGTATAAGTATGGATATGACTGTCAAACATATTAGACAATGTGTTTCTCATTTTATTGTTCCTGCATATTCCTTCAGATGGTTTTGACTAGTTCAACATTTATTTATCAACTAAAACATGTTCCCTGGCATCTTTGTTTTTACAGAACTTTCTTTTCTGGTCTTAAATTTTTGTTTGTCTTAGCATCAATATTATTATCGTTTTGTGCTTTTAACCATTTGTAATGACGCAAGCAATCTGATGTTTTGCATTAGGAATATCATAAAAGTAATTTTCGGTGTTTCTTTCTGTAACCAGATTATTACTTGAATGAATGAATTAAACCTACAGCTTCTATATGTTCAGTGCTGAATGGGTTCTGATGGATTTCTGTATGCAGCCTCTGTGTTGGACTGATCCCATGCTTGTCTTGGAGTTTTCAATGCTTGTTCTCGAAAGCTGTCCCACACAAACTATTGAGCTACTTTTGTCTGGGAATATTCCGGCAGACTTGGTCAACTCTTATCTGAAGCAGCATGCTCCAAGCATGCAAGGCAGATATTTAGAACTGATGCTTGTGATGAATGAAAATGGGATCTCTGGAAACCTACAAAATGAAATGGTAAGAACTCTTGCATTTATCTTTTTTCTTATTCATTCTAATTCACATGGCAAAACAGATGGTGCTACCAGCCTCACTGTGTTTCATTGGGTATTGGCAGTGCTCCTGGTAATTTTACTATAAATAGCAGTATTTATCTAACAATTTATTTTTCACAGGTGCAAATCTATCTCTCGGAAGTGCTTGATTGGCATGCCGAGTTGAATGCTCAAGAAAAATGGGATGATAAGGCTTATTCACCAACACGGAATAAATTATTGTCTGCTTTGGAGAGCATCTCAGGGTATAACCCAGAGGCTTTGTTGAAACGGCTTCCAGCAGATGCATTATATGAAGAGCGGGCACTTTTGTTGGGAAAAATGAACCAACATGAGCTTGCCTTATCTCTGTATGTTCACAAGGTATTCTGCATTAAAGATCAATCTGCTTGTTCCTTCTTTTTCATGCATACAAATAATGTGATTCTTTGTTCTTGATCACTATTGGTTGAAAAAGCTACCCAACTTTAACTAATTTGGGATTTGAGGCCTTGTTGAGTTGAGGTTAGTTCTTACAAGTTCCTTTTACTGTACAGCTTCATGTTCCTGATCTGGCATTATCCTACTGTGACCGTGTCTACGAGTCTGCAGCTCATCTACCATCTGCAAAATCTTCTGGCAATATATACCTAACTCTCTTGCAAATTTACCTCAACCCCAGGAAGACAACCATGAATTTTGAAAAGCGAATAACAAATCTAGTATCCTTTCAGAATACTAACGTTCCCAAGGTAAGTTCTGTGACCCCAGTAAAAGCTAAAGGAGGTCGTGCTACAAAGAAAATTGCTGCTATAGAGGGTGCAGAAGACTTACGAGTCAGTCCCAGTGGCACTGACAGTAGCAGGAGTGATGGTGATGCAGATGAATTTGGTGATGAAGGGGGTTCTACTATTATGCTTGATGAGGTCCTCGATCTGTTGAGCAAAAGGTGGGACAGAATCAATGGAGCTCAGGCCCTCAAACTCTTACCAAGGGAAACTAAATTACAGGTAATTAATATATGGAAATCACATATCGACCAACAATTCCATCTTGCTCTTCCATTTGATATTTATTTGCTTTAAAATCTCCTTTGCAGAATTTGCTTCCCTTTCTTGGACCTCTTCTAAAAAAATCCAGTGAAGCATACAGGAATCTCTCAGTAATCAAAAGCTTGAGGCAGAGTGAGAATCTGCAGGTATCCACAATATAAAACATATACATTCAACTGGAGAATTATCCGTACCGGGAATCTTAACCAATCATGGGTTTGATATAAGAAGATCTAATAACTTGAAGGAAGGTTATTTATGAAAGATGATGGTAGAATTACGCCATTTAGCTTGCACTGATCATAACTTCTGTTACAGAGGCAATATTTATGCTGGGGTAATGCTTCTACTGTTGCTATAAATCAATGCTCACTGGCATGGCTGTTGAAAAGCAAAACACAATCGACACATTGAAATAATCTACAGAACAATTATTGAAGCATCAATTTGCGTAGCTTCTGTGCAAGAGTCAATCTTTTCTTACAATTTTCAGCATAACAGTTGCTATGATGCACTTGTTTGCATATTGTTGCTTGCCGAGTGCCACTTTACATTAAACCAAGTTTTTATATCAAATTTCTTTGTAAGAGGCAATTTCAATCAGCTTCAAACTGAAGTTAATGTTCCTAATACATTTCATTCTCAAATCAGCGTGATGGTCTTTATCTACAATTGCTTAGTTGTGTATTTTCTTTATGCATTCATTATCCATTCTCATGTTGTTTAATTGGTTCTTTTTTTTACAGCATGGTTGTTGCATCCATGTACTTGGAACAACTATCTGCTCACCGTTCTATTTTTCTTCACAAATCATGTAAACAGGTGAGGGATGAAATGTACAACCGTAGGAAAACAGTTGTCAAGATCACCAGTGATACTACCTGCTCTCTTTGCAACAAGAAAATTGGAACGAGCGTTTTTGCAGTCTACCCCAATGGGAAAACAATCGTTCACTTCGTTTGCTTCAAAGATTCACAAAGTATAAAAGCTGTGGCCAAAGGATCGGCTCTAAGGAAGCGATGAGGTATTTTTCAAGTGGCAAAATGAAATGTATTCCTTTATGAATGAAGCTCGGGAATGGCAGTCTCTTTTGATCAGTTTTGAGCACATGTAAGCTTGCCATTGGTTTGCCTCCTGTCCATTCCCAAATCATGCAACTTGAAAACTGCAAGGTGACTTCTCATTCGGCTGGTAATATTTATACTTGAATGTGGACAAGTGTAGACGGCGGCTTGCAATTTGAAGGGCTTGAGATGATTCATATTTACTGACAGGAGCATTATAAACCCTTACAGAGGGTTTCTCTGCTGTAAAATAGTTGTGAAAAAATGGCTTCATGTGACGTGGTATTATGATAGCCTCGTGTAATTCTCCTATGACTTTGACAGTGATGTGCTTGTGAATCATCTGTTTTGTTTCCTGGAATGACAATATGGTAATGATAGCATTGTGTAATTTCCCGTGGTCTAAAGATCATTCTTCGATAGTACTGCAATTTCCCTTCTGAGATTGATGTGTTTGTTGAATGATCTGCTTTCTTTCGTTTCTCCTTTATTTTGCAGTTTGCCTTTCTGGTTCATTGGCTGATGGAAACTGTATTAACTATTTGACTTGTGTGTGGGTTGATTTTTTTTAAAAAAATTATATATATAGGTGTTTTTGTGAAAAAAATAATCCCAAGCGGAATTTAAAAAGTCCATGAATATATCTAATTAAATAAATCGAGAATTCTTTATATAACAAAAAAAATTATGAAGCTTGATCTCTACTTAATTAAAGTTAACTAGTTAAATTTATGATCTCGATTATGGACTTAATAGGATTTAATAATTTTTTTATATAATTTTTTTAAATTTAAAATAGATATTTGAGAACCAACTATACATTCAAGAGATTGAAAAAAAAAATCAAACCAAAATAAATTAAATTGCTCAATTAATAATCAACTAAATATTAAGTGATGAAATTAAAAAAAATAAGTATGAAAATTTTTAAAAATCCAATTATAATGAACAAAAATGAGAAAAGAAAAAAGAAAAAAGGCCCCGGGCCTAGAGTAGCCCACACGTTTGGGCCTTATTTGTTTTTTTAATTTTCCTTGAGGAGTTGATAATTAATTTTTTTTTAATCATCTGCCTGTTAATTATTTTTAAAAAAATAATAGGCAATGCGCAGCTTACCTCACTATGGCAGAAGACACTTTAGCTACCCTGCTTAGGATATTTTAGACCAAGAAAAACCTATTTTTAACCATATCCAAAAAAATACCTTAAACACTTTGTAAAATATATTTATAACATTTAACAACTCAAAAATTAGCTCTAAAACCCACAATCAACCCTAAACAAAAAGTTCTTTGTTGGGTTTAAATCTACAATTTCAAGCAAGTTTTTTTTTTAAAAAAAAACATTTAGGATAAACTTTTCTCATCGAAAGAAACTCATTAGCACTGAAATCAACCCTTTTCATGGCTGAAATTGGTTACAACCGAATTTTCTCTTTTTACCACCAGAATCACTCTTTTT
>Ga0307515_10024484_pt1 | contig 10515 bp, 5 predicted proteins | sample 17_EM_MG_FD_194513 | JGI IMG/M metagenome (GOLD analysis project Ga0307515, IMG submission 194513) | Populus trichocarpa ectomycorrhiza microbial communities from riparian zone in the Pacific Northwest, United States - 17_EM | ecosystem: Host-associated > Plants > Roots > Unclassified | place...
AGACTAAAAAGCAGGCTATTCCTAAAAAAATGAGCCCACTTATCCAATAATGAGTTCAAAACCGGAAATACGGGTCGGTTTGATTTATTATGCAAAAGGATCCAACAAGACAAGACAGAAATAAGGAGAATTATTGAAACAGAGGAGATTTTTTAAAAGTAACTTTAAATAATATTTATTCTCTACAAATCAAAATATCTTATTTACTATTATCATTTGATTCTCAATAATTATTAATAAAAATGATTCGTCATATTCAAATTAATAATTATGATAATTATCCATGAAAATAATTAACTGTCATCAAATTAAATATTATAATCAATTTAAATTTCAATAGGATTCTTTATATTAATTAATAATTATAAAAAACATTAGAATAAAATATTATAATCAGTTGTTTTGATAACTAATTTTTTTTTTTTAAAAAACCAATTATAGAGAATTGATTAAAAATATATATATTATTGAAAACAGACTATTTTTTTAATTATTTTTTATGGTCGAGTCTTTTTTTTTTTTTTGGACATGTATTATTTCTTTTATAAAAAACAAAACTCGAAATGGAGGTTTTGCATGCCGCTCTCGGTGGGTCTACTTTCGCTCCTTCCAATAAAAGGCTTCAATCAATCAAGATAGCATCAACGTCAAAAGCTATTCCATGCGGCAAACACTGTCCTGTGCTTTCACTTTCCTTCTGCACCTCAAAAAGTTGAAGACAGAATGTTCAGAGCTACAAAGATCCCCCCAAAGGAGGCGGCATTTTCTCCAAGGCCATAGCAGCTCTCGTCGAGGCAAGCCGACACTGTATCACCCACCCTTTTATTCCCACTACAAAAGCCTTTCCAAAGACTACCATCCATCATCATTTGGATTTTTTTCCCAGCCCTTTCTCCACAAGAAGTGCTTTTGCCACCTTTCAACTCTACCAATCCAGACTTCTTAGGTTAGCCACATAGCACTGTCTTGTTGGACTTTGTAGCTCAACTGCCGACGCTGCTACTCCTTTTACGTCAGTAAGAATCTCTTTTAAAGGCTCATGTTAAATGCATCATAATCTTAAAACACACACACACATGCTCTATAAATAGGATTAGAAAATTCCCACGACCTCACAACAGCACTTTCTCATCAAGAGATTACTAGTTAACCTTCAATGGGCAGGCAAAGCTGTGATCCCGCCATCATTCATTCCTCAATTGCTCTATTGCAGGAGAGATTCAGACAGTTAGAGAGAGCAAAGGAAATGAGGCAGCAGAGGGAACTCTTAAAGTTGTTCTCCGAAGCAGACCATGTCCAGTCAGCCATGGCCTATGAGTCATCAAAGTTGTTACACTCTGAGTTAACCCTTCCACCTAGGCAGCCAATCCAAGCCTCTCTTTCCTTCCAGCCAACCATGCAGACCGAGCATAATGATCTCCTGGTCAACACGACTCCAGTTGTGGCCAATTTATGCTCCACAGACAGTGTCATGAATCTAACTTATAACTTTGATGAATCAGATGTAGATACCTCACTTCATCTGTGAAAAAATTTTACAATGTTAGTCTCTCTTGTTTCCCTGTTCTGTTTCTCAAACCATTTCATGGAGCTGTAAAAATCAGAGAGGAAAAAAAAAAGATGTAAACTACTGTCCACTGGGACTCTCATTGTCCTCTTCATGTTCAGCAATTACATTCGAATCGGAAAGACTATGCTCTGGTCTCTTCTGGAATGAATCTTCATCATCTTCATCATAATCACTACCATCGGGCTCTTCATCACTGCTCCATTTTCTCTTCATGATCCTGGGTACCAAGCGAGTTACTTCGTTGGCCTCCAATAGTGCCTCACCATTGTTTATCCGTTCAAACCGAACAGCACTGACCTTTCTGGCATTTCCAGCTAATATCTGCAACAAGGACACGTCAAGGGTATTGTTCAGTAAATGATATAATAGCTAATCAAAGTATAGCCTTCGTTGGCATCAATGTTGTCAAATTTAGAGAAAACAAGCAACAACATATAAAATTAACAAATGCTATCATTCGTAGCTCCTGAAAAACAAATTATGGCTGCTGCAACTGTGGAAATTTTGTATATCTCTAGTCCAACTATAACAAAAACTGTACCTGATCAATCCAACAGATATACCAAACACTGAAGTGAAATTCAAGAAAGTAATTTAACTAACAGCAAGGAAACCATGAATTTCTCATCCAAGAAAAGTTAACATTAAAATGATCAGCAGACACTTAAATTGCTTTTTCTGTAACAATTATGAACTCCCATCCAGCATTGTCGAGTAGCTTTCATATAGCAAGCAACTCGAATTGCAGCAGTAAGAGGAAATGTCATCTCTAGAGATTGTTAGGTTTTCTTTTTTTAATTCTGGATATCAATTTTGAATCTCGCTGTGACACTTGTAAAACCAGAAAATGATATTCAATGACAACAAGGGATAAGCCTGTTGTAAGAGAGATTATGTCAAGCTTTTATGCTAAGCTGGAGTGGGGGTTCACAATGCAAGATAGCTAACAAACTTGATCAGGTGGAATAAGCTTAAGTTGAAAAGCTACAAAAGCAGTAGTTGCTGCCCACAACTTTTTATACATTAAATTAAGAAATTGAATCGTTATTTGATGCATATAACAAATAAATCTATAAACACTAGTTTATGCACTGTAGCTTTCACAGAAAAGACAAATTGCATGGAATCCAAATCTGACCTCAAGTTTATATATTTGATGCTTTTCCTTTAGTTCTTGTCTGTCAGACTTGCCTTCAGTATGCTCATCCACATCTTCTTGAGTTTCCTTTTCAAGCACCACGTTAATGGTCTCACCTGTCCTTGGGATATATCCAAATGCCTCGCATATAAAACCCGAAACTGTCTCGTACTGATGGCCCTGCAGAAAAGAAAGAGAAGATAAATGAAAACCCAGATTTATGAATTAATGAACTCATGTTTAGAACATACAATCTAGTAATATTATCATTTCAACAATAGAGCAAAGAGATCTCCTAAAACATATCAAGCTCTCATGAAGAAACCATGGGCAACATGCTGAAGAGAAATTGTAATCAGTAGAGAAACTGGATTATGTATAGATTCCTCAACTAATGGTATGCTGATGAACACGATACCTAATTTAAGTATGCGACAACCCATCCTCAAACAGTGAGTCCAAGTATTTGTCTGATAAGTGGTCAAGATCGTCATACAATAGACTACATTTCCAAACAAATATAGAGCAGGTATTCATAGGTAACAAACCAAGAAAACAGCAATAGCTATAGATTTCCACCCTGTAAAAGTTGCAGGTTAGGGCTCTTTTTCCTGAGTTAAACAGACACTATTTATTTTCTATTTGAAAGATCATTCAAGCAATGACACATTTTTTACAGTACTAGCTTTTTCATGACATGAGCTCTTAGGCAATGCTCAGTATACCAGTTATTAATCCTAGAAATTGTATACGGGATTAATTCTACAAATTATACGATATAAATATATAATACAACGGGATACATCCTTCAGATAACTATTTCATTTTCTATTTGGGAGATCATTGAAGCAATGCCACTTTCATACTGTACTATATTTTCTCATGACATGAGCTCTCAAGCAATCTACATACCAGTTATGATTATGGAAATTCTAAATATGGGATCATACAAGGGGAATACATTCTTGTTCAAAAAAATCATGCATGCACTAACATAATTAATTTGACAACTAAATAACAAATCATGCATAGATGAAGATTATTGACAAGTAAAATATATTTTACAAATAAGATAAGGAAATTTATTATATTGCAAGAGGTTAGAGTGGAATGTGGATAACACTTCTCATCTTTCTGGAAGTTCTATCATGGAAAATTCAAGTTGGTAATAGAAAACTAAAACATTCTGCTACCACTATGATATTTGCAAAAAATCAACGCTAGTTACTAAGCCTTTTCAAATTACCTTCAAATAATATGCATCTCCAACAAAGAAAATATAGATATCAACAAAAATAATAATTAACAAATGCCTACCCTTTCCAACTGTTAGCTGATAAAAAAATTCAAATTACATGCAACATGAAATATTTGAAATATATTGGGCATATCCTAAGTATATCTCCAAGCATTCACACCAAGTATATCTGAATATCCAAAAACCAAAGGAAAATGATCTTATAAATATACACATCAAGTTTTAGCAGGCAAGTTAGAGCACAAGGACAAGCCTCGTATGATCAAGGAGAGATTATGAAGTATTTGTGCTTCCATAGCATACCAGGCATCATTTCTTTAGGTACTTAAACATTAACATAATAATGTACTGCTCAATCTCAAACCAACAATTAAATTATACCTCTGGCATTTTGACATTTAGATCCTCAGAGAGTTGATCAATAGATGTGTTTGCATCAACGTCGTATATTCCCTCTGCTCGCATCACAATGTAGCCGGTTTTCTTCTCAATCTCTTCCTGCCAAACAAGAGGCAGTACATCAGTAAAATAAGGTGCCAAATATCTGCCTTCACACCGGCACCAATCATAGATGCATACAGAAGTGCTACTGGTATCTTCAGTTTCCAACATTATCTACCATTTCTTGTTGTGCTGGTTCATGAGAATAATATCAACCTCATAGTTAAGTAGACTGATGGTAAATGCAACTACATTATAATGACATGTATTCAGATCAAAACTGCATTGAATTTTATTTATTTATCATCATAACGTCTCATACTTTATTTGCCATACAAGAAATCTACCTTTGACTTCAATTATCAAAATTATGTTTCAGTAACTGGTAACAGTAAATCTGATGTTCAGATTACCAGTAGATACACCCTGGGATGTAGAATAAATCAGTCCATGGCAGGGCAATGCTCAACCTAGTACTGGTACATTGCAGGTGATGCCAGTACCCTAAACCTATGAATTACTGTGATACTTTGTGCGCGTGCGCGTAAACTAAATCATCACAGCCAAAGACAGCTTTAATACACATCACAATCTCCACAAGACATCTTCAGTTTACAGACAGATCCATAAAAAGTCCACTAGAACTGTTGCATTGGGGCTCATATCAAAACTTCCTAAGTTTTTCATCATCACATAATTGTATTGGTAACTTTTCCCCGTTTCTAAGCAGTCAAGTTTTGAACATGCATAGAATCTGATGAAACATCCAGAAGGACTCATTTACAAGGAATTCAGGTTGCCATGTATCATCAACAAATCAAGACAAGAAATATTTCTTCTAGGACCATTATGATTTTCACAAAATAAAAGAAAGACGGTTTCGTTTTATCTGCTCACTGGTAGCTTGCGTTTTATTTATTTGCTTGCTTGTTTATTTATATGCCCTGTGCAATTCATTAATCAGCATCCCAGGAAAAGAACAATTTTGGGCATAATTCAACCATTAAAGGCTGAAAAGGGGGAATGTTACTCTTGCTGCACAACTCTATGTTGCAAACTACAAAGTTAGACAGGAAACATCTAGCAGATGTTAATTTTAGGCCTTATTAGAAGCTCTCAGTGAGAGGAGATCCGGGCCTTAGAATAGATAGCACAGAAAACAGCTAACAAAGACAGAAGATATATCAACAGAACTAACTCTTGTCTATTTCAGCCATCAAAGTAAAATTACATTACACAGAAAAGAATTATACCAAATTTCAGTGGCCATTCCAATAATGTTACAATAAATTTCTGATCTCACAAGGAAATCTATCTATAAGAAACATGAACACAACCACTGAGAAAAAGAAATGAACATGTTATAGGAAGTTATTAAAGATGCATTTTTTTTTTAATTTTCAGCTTACTTTTGAATCATTTTCGTCGAAGATTTCACCTACAATCTCTTCGACAACATCTTCCAGGGTTACTATCTGCTTTGTTCACACAAAAAGAGTAAACTAGTATTATATTGACATCAAATTGAATACATTATGAGCATATCGAGCATTACATATATTTGAAACTTCAACAAACAGGAAATAAACAAAAGATATGAGAGTTCAGTTGGGTGTTCAACTAAAGAAGAGCTAATGTGTATAGTTTGCCATGTTTAACAGACATTACAAACCATGTCTTAAAAAATTGTCAGGTTGAAAATACAACCAGATCAGTGACTTTCAATGCTTCTCATGGATCAAGATTCATTTGGTTTTCTAGCATTGTGCATTTTGATTTGACTATGATATGGTATTTCAATGTTCAAAAGGGTCAACAAATGCCTGTCGTAAGTTTGGATATACCCAACCCCAAAAAAGAAGAAAGAGAGAGAGAGAGAGCATGTGCTATTTGAATAACCTTGCTAGTTCCAAGTTGTTTCTTGTTCAGTTATTTGGGGCCATAAGCATGAAAGCATATTTCTCCTAACATATATATCCCTCAAAAATCAAATTCCTGAAAGAATTGGGACCAAAATTGCAGCTTCTTGTATTTCATAAAGAATCCCTCAAAATTATAACTTTCAAATTACCACATACAATCTAGTATCTATGCAATCTTTAATGTTTTTGGACCTACAGCCCTGTATTCTACCAAAAGAAAAATTACCACATAAAGAACCTAATAATTACTCCCTCAGTCCCAAATAAGTGGTCATTACATGTTAAAAAACACAATTTAAAAATTAAAAATTATTTTTTAGGGGACTTTTCTTTTGCATAAATTTTTTTACAAGAAAATGTTTTTCTAATTTTGTTATGTTTGTTTTGCATAAAATATTTACAAGAAATTTGGTCAACACAAAATATTTTATATTCAACCTATAACTTCATTCATTTGTTAAAAAATACTCATAAAGTTTTGAAAGAATATTTTATAGATAGTAATCTAACTCGTGATATCATCTACCACCCCTATCCCACATTCATCATCGTTACTGCCACTACCACCAAAACCTTCACCACCACCATCAACCCACCACCATCACCACCATCGTGTCAATATATTCTTCTTTCCTTATTTAATTTCTTTCATAGCTGTATATCCCTTGATTATCTCTCTAAGATTTTCATTATTGCTCTATATATTCTTGCTGTAATCCTTTCTATAATAGGCCTGGGATTAGGGGATCTGATTATGTTTACTATATTAGACCCTAGAATTAAGGGATTTGATCATTCTTGATGTATATATAATGTAATTCTCTTAGTGAAAGAGCTTAGGAAAACATTTCAGAAATTCTCTTTTATTATTATGTCATGGTATCTGTGCCAAAACTCTGAAATCACTTCATCTTGTGTCTAGTTCCTTGTCTAGCTCCAAGATCTTAGTGTTTTGTTCCCTTTTTTCTCGTGTTCTTCTATTCTGTTTTTCTTGGACCTGATCTCTTAGTTCTTGTTTCTGGTTAAATCATGTCTTTGAAACAATCTGAACATTTTCTTGTTGATTTAATGGCAAGAACTATTCTGCCTGGGCATTCTAATTTCAGTTTTTGTCAAGGGAAAGGAATTATGGGGTCATATTGCTGGGACAGATTCTGCACCTAACAGCGAGAAGGAGAAGGAGAAATATGTGAAATGGGAGGTGAAGGATGCTCAGATTATGTCTTGGATCCTTGGAAGTATGGAACCCTCAATACTTCTCACTCTCAAGCCTTATAAGTCCTCTAGAGAAATGTGGGATCACCTGAAGAACATTTACAACCAAAACAATACAGCACGAAGGTTCCAATTGGAACTCGAGTTGGGTCAACTCAATCAAGGCAGTATGTCAATACAAGAGTTTTATTCTTCCTTTGCAAATCTTTGGGCTGAGTACACTGATATTGTGTATGCAAGTGTACCTCCTGAAGGACTCATTGCTATCCAAAGTGTGCATGAGACTAGCAAGCATGACCAGTTTTTAATGAAGTTAAGGGGGGAATTTGAAGCAATCAGGTCCAACCTGATGAATAGAGAACCAGTTCCTTTATTGGATATTTGTGTAGGAGAGCTTCTCAGGGAAGAACAACGGATTGTTACACAGGCTGTCTTGGAGCAGAAAGCTCAAAATTCTACTCCAATTTCTGTTGCCAACGCTGCTCAAGGGAGGTCTAAAGGAGGCAGAGATATGACTAGTATCCAGTGCTATAGTTGCAAAGGATTTGGGCACATTACCACTAATTTTAGTAAACAATTCTGCAATTATTGTAAGAAAATAGGGCATATCATCAAAGATTGTTCCATCCGGCCTCCAAAGAAATCTGAAATTGCCTATAATGTCTCGGTTGGTCCCTCGAATGCTCCTAGTACTGGTTAGTCTTCTATTACTCCTACAATGGTCCAACAAATGATAGTTTCTGTCCTTTCTACTTTAGGCCTTTAAGGTAACAGAAATTCTATTCCTAAGCCTTGGTATTTTGATATTCATGCTTCCAATCACATGACCAACATTGCCTTACCTTTAAATAATGTTCAAAAATTTAAAGGAGATCTTCAGATTCGTACTGCCGATGGTAATCCCTTGCCTATCACAGCTGGTGGTGATATTTCAGCCCTTTTGAATACTGTTTTTGTGTCTCCTAAGCTGTCCACTAATCTTATATCTATTGGCAATTTAGTTGACAACAATTGTGATGTTCATTTTTTAAATTCTAGTTATCTTGTGCAGGATCAAGTGTCCGGGAAGATGATTGCGAAGGGACCTAAAGTGGGACGTCTATTTCCTTTGCTTCTATCTCCCTCTCCTGTGTCAAATTATGTTGCTTGTAATGTTGTTCAATGTGATAATCAGGTGTGGCTTAGACGTTTAGGACACCCTAATTCTCATGTACTTCGAGTCTTGCTTAAATCTGGTTTACTTGGAAATAAAAATTCGACTTCTTCTAATAATGATATTGTTGATTGTGCATCTTGCAAACTTGGTAAAAGCAAAACGTTTCCTTTTCCATTGCATAAAACCCGCACCACCAAACCTTTTGAACTCGTACATACTGATGTATGGGGTATTGCACCTGTAATTTCTCATAAACATTACAGATATTTTGTTACCTTTATCGATGATTTCACTCGCTTTACTTGGGTATATTTTCTTCGGTCTAAAAGTGAGGTATTCTCTATGTTTAAAGCTCTTTTTGCCTTAGTTGAAACACAATTTTCTGCCAAAATCAAAATTTTGCAATCTGATTCAGGTGGTGAATATATGTCAAATGAATTTCAATTTTTTCTTCAAAGTCATGGGATCATGTCACAACGTTCTTGTCCTTTCACCCTACAACAAAACGGTGTGGCTGAAAGAAAGAATCATCATCTTTTTGATGTTGTTCGAACGCTTCTAATTGAGTCCTGTGTTCCTTCTCATTTTTGGTGTGAAGCTTTGTCTACTACTGTTTATTTGATTACTAGATTACCATCTCCAAACTTAAACAATGATTCTCCCTACTTTCGCTTGTTTGGACATGCACCAAATTATTCCAATCTTCATATTTTTGGATGTGTTTGTTTTGTTCACCTTCCTGCACATGAGAGAAATAAACTTACTGCCCAATCTGTCAAGTGTGCTTTCTTAGGATATGCTGTAACCCAAAAAGGATTTCTTTGCTATGATCCACATGCCCGTCGAACTCGTGTCTCTAGGAATGTCATTATTTTTTTAAATCAGCCCTTCTTTCGCACACATCAGACTTCAGAATTTCCTTCTCTATCTGTTTTACCACATTTTCCTGAGTCGCCAACACCAATACAAAAGTTTACACTAGGTTATGTTTATTGTAGACGCACTCCTCTTGCATCTGATCCTTCTACAGGTCTCACTGAGGTTCCTCCACATCTTCCTGCGGCATCTAATCCTGTTCTAACCAATTCCTATGATCCACCTCCTCTTCGTAGAAGTTCTAGACCTCACAAACCTCCTGAACAGTATGGTCTTTCAACCCCTGTGGCTATGTCTACTACTTTGTCTTCTATTTCCATTCCCACTTGTTATAAACAGGCTATAGAACATGAGTGTTGGCAACAAGCAATGGAAGCAGAACTTCAAGCACTTGAGGCAAATCATACTTGGGACATTGTTTCTTGTCCTCCACATGTTAAGCCCATTAGTAGTAAGTGGGTCTATACTGTGAAACTCAAGTCTGATGGCTCTTTAGATAGATACAAAGCTCGCTTGGTTGCTCTTGGCAATAAACAAGAATATGGCCTCAACTATGAAGAAACATTTGCACCAGTTGCTAAGATGACCACGGTGAGAACAATTCTTGCTATTGCAGCCTCTAAAGCTTGGCATTTACATCAGATGGATGTAAAAAATGCCTTCTTGAATGGGAACCTTAAGGAAGAGATTTATATGAAACTTCCACCTGGTATGTCCACGACAGCTTTTGATGAAGTTCGCAAGCTAAGACGCTCTTTGTATGGGTTGAAGCAGGCACCTAGAGCCTGGTTTGAGAAGTTTCGCAGCACTCTTCTCACCTTCTCTTTCACACAAAGTCAATATGATTCATCACTCTTCTTTTACAAGACAACCACTGGTATGGTCTTTCTCTTAGTCTATGTTGATGATATTATCATCACTAGTTTAAGATTTGAGAAA
>Ga0307515_10024485_pt1 | contig 10515 bp, 13 predicted proteins | sample 17_EM_MG_FD_194513 | JGI IMG/M metagenome (GOLD analysis project Ga0307515, IMG submission 194513) | Populus trichocarpa ectomycorrhiza microbial communities from riparian zone in the Pacific Northwest, United States - 17_EM | ecosystem: Host-associated > Plants > Roots > Unclassified | place...
CCTTACCTCCCCCCCCTTTCTTCTCTCCTGTGTTCTTCGATCTCTGACACTTCATTGTTGTTTCCAAAGCATCCAACAGCCCTCATATCACTGCGATGCCGTGTCTCAGCCTATACCCCGAACAGACCCTTAACCCCCTCGATCTGTCGGCTCAGCTTCCTTTCCAATTACTCCACAACCGTCCTGGTTCCCCCATCATCTCCCTTCCCACTGATTCGTTACCAAATATACCCTTTGGATTGTACCCTTCCGAATACGACCCTTTGCCTGGACCGTACAACACTGGTTTACAGTCGCGGTCGGTGAGGCATACGCCCTCTCCCGTTCAGCTCAGCGACTTCTCAACGGTGAGACCGATTCAACAACGGCACTCAGATCCCCAACCGATCTCCGGCCAGACGTCAGAGCTCGTCTTGTATTTCTTTGAGCACGTCAAGGGACTGCTCAAGTTCCACTCCAGCTCAAACGACATAACTAACGTCCTTTACTCCGTGAGTCTATTATTCGCACCTCCATTCTTCGATCTCCGCCCTGCGGCTTCATTCTCGGCTAAAACCTCATGGATCGTCACTCCCGCCCCTAACCCTCATTGGTTTCCCCTTCTTACGAGAAGGACAATCGATCTGACAACCGAATATCTTTTTCTTTCTAGATTATCGTTCAAGAGCCAAGGGGAGCCGTAGCCAACGCGATCTGCGCTCTCGCGAGCCTCCATCACTCACGCGCACGGCAAGCCGCCGGTTACGAACTACCTGGCCCAAACCCAGACCATTCTTTCACCAAGTTCCTCTACGACCAGGCCTTTTTCCAACTCATCAACGCTAACCATCTCAACGGAGCCTATACCGAAACGGACGCTATTGCAGCGCTCCACCTTACCAGCTTCTCGCTCCTCTCTGATGGTTGGACCAACTGGGTTTCGACCCTCCAGATCGCCCAGGATTGGTTAGCCTCTACCGGCATCCTGACCGAGGACAACCCGCGCCTGTTCGTCGCGAATATGACCAATGGTAGCGCTTACGCCGCCAAGGCGACCATGGTACGTTTTTTTTCCCTGCAACCACAGCCATCGGCGGAGAAAGGAGACTCACCTTTTTCGCACTATAGTGGTTAGACATCTTCTCGAGCGTTACATTGACGCAGCCTCCGCGGTTCATGGAGGTCTATCACCGCATCTTCAAAGGCAAGGCCGCGTTTGGAACCGGCCAGTTCGGGCCCCTCTTTGAGTCCTTCACCGGATTCCCCGACGAGATCCTGTACGCGATCGCCCAGACGTCGGAACTTGCCTTCTGGAAGTCCCAGGAGTCGCTGAAAGGGACTCTTAGCACGAGAGAGTTGATCCGAAGAGGAGATGCGATTGAGCAAGGCATTAGGCAGATTCAGGAAACCACAGCAACGAACAGTGGCCTTTCGTTGGATCTGGGCTTGATTGCTGAGCTCTCGCCGCTGATGGGCGGGGACTCCAACTCGGAATCGCCGTTCCTCAGTGACGACTCCCGACGCGGTGTTCGGTGCTTGTTCAAAGAGAGTGCCCTTCTCTATCTTCACACAACGCTGAGTGATCCCAACCCAGGTGGGTCTCGTTTCATCAGTTTCAAGGAACCGCCTGCTGATCCATGTCGTAATAACCACCTAGGTGTCCACGAGATTTCGACTTCGGTCGCGAACATGGTTCAACTAATTCAGCAACTGTCCGCCGGAGACATTGATCAGACCATCGTCCTCCCGATTTATATCGCGGGCTGTATGACTGACAACCTGGTTCAACGTCAGTACCTCTCCGGGCGACTGCGAAGTCAGAACACCCTCGGGAACCTTCTCCAGACGCGATCCGCTATGGAAAGTGTCTGGCGTAAAAGAGATGTCCTCCGCCAGACGGGTGCGCCCGGTTGGGAAACCGTCGATTGGCGAGAGGGTCTCCGTGAAGGTTCCTCGAGTCTGCTCCTCGTATGAGCGCCTGCATGCCCCTTCCCCCCTCTCATCCCCAACGAATCATTTATGGAAGCACTTGCCTTCGTGTAACATTTCTCGTCGCATCGCATCGCATCAACACCGCTCTCGTGGACTGCACTCTCTGAACCCATTTACCCTTGATATCCTATGCTTCGTTCCCGTCCCCTGGTTTCTGTTCGGTTTCATGGTTAATGTTTGCTCTGATCTTGGATATTTTATTTGCCGACTTACCCCGGTTGCTTTTGTCGACCTCATCTCCATCGTCTTTTTTTCCTACTCCCTGGTATTCTATGTCCGTAGTAAGATTGTGGTCCTATCTGCTGAAGTATTAGATGTACTGTCAATGTTTGTGTAATGTCCCATGAAAAATTGAATGAACATACCATTGTCCAGTTATCATCGTGTCGGAGTGAGCGCGGCGGGCGGAGAAAGCGATAGGAGGATCTGGGGAATCAAAGAGGAGAGATGGGGAAATGGGCGCCGACAAGAAAGGGGGTAAAATAGGATGGCGGTGAGAGGGCTGAGAATGTCACGAGAATGGGCGCAGAGCATTCTCATTGGGAGGAGTGGCTCGGAATGGATGGATTGCTTCTTAGCCAAGCCAACACGGAGCGCGGGCCGATTGACATTTGGAACATATGAAAGCTGAGCTGACATGGGCGGGATTACCCTACCATATATGGAAGGGGGGGGAGGAAAATCTCCGGGCTTTCTCTTGCAACCCGTGGGCGCGAGACTATTAATCCTGCAGGCAGCTGTTGGGCCGCGGCCGCAAACCGCTCAGGGATCCAGAGTGTGGTCGGGTGTTGGAAGAAGCCGGAGGAAGAGGATTCCCGACCGCATCGGCATTTAAGTTTTGATAGGTCGGGATTTTCAAACTGCGGATGGAGGGCGAGGGAGAAGGGAGGGAGATTCCGAGGGTTTGACAGCGGAAGTATTGAACGGTTAAGAACCCGTCGAATGAAGAAGATGGGGAAAGAGGAGGTGGGAGGGAGGAGAGGAAAGGCGTCGCGTAGTGGTAGAGGAGAGGAAGAAGAGGGAAAGGGAGAGGGGAAAGGCCGACTGACCGGAGAATGCGCCCAGCTGAGGTTTTTAACTGGGAAGTGCTGGGATTTTGTTTCCTTGGGCGCGGCTTACCATCAACGGATGGGCGGCGAAATAATATCGTTCCCGCCCCACCTTTCCCTTTCCAAGATGTGTTTCTTCCCTCATCCTCTCCCCACTCCCCCAATTGTAGTGTTTTGACGGTTTGTGCGCGGCTATGGAACCTAAGGAAGTTTAGAATACCGAGAATCCAGGAAAGATGAGCAATCGGCGCACATCGATCCTGGGTTTCCCGGTCTCGCACACGCGTAAATCTCAGTGGATGCGCTCGCCTCTCGGGTGTTGAGTCGGCCGGGTGCATTTCACAAGGGGACAGGAAAGCTGACAGGCCTCAGCTGCACGCAATGCCTGGATGATTGCCGTAAGTGCGTGACCTCTCTGCCGCTGCGGCTCTCTCACGAGTTTACCGGCACTTACGGTCCACCCCCACGCCCATTCTTCATACATCGGTCGATGATATCTTCCGACCAATGACGGCAAACCCCATAATGAAGATTTCACGTGATCATATGATCAGGTGACTGTCGCGTGGCCGGAAATTGCCATCAAGGTTGAAAGTTCAACTTCTTTCAACTTTTTCCAACCTGACGACTCACTCCCTTCCTCTCCCTCCTCCATCCTTACTTGCTCGGTTCAGCTCGCGATGTTTAAGGGTATACTTCCTGGCACATCCAAGAGGATATCTACCTCCGAGTTCATGATGGTGACACCTACCATGGACGTTGAGTTTCCTGACCTAGCGGCGGGTAGGGGGGATAAAGAGAACATCGAAGTTTACTCTTCAAGGATGGTCCCTCAAAAGTTGGCACCAGCCAGTAAAACGCATAAGAGGACCCTTAGCCAAGCCGCACCCAAGGAAGACACCAACGTGGCTTTCGAACAACTCCTTGTGAGTGTATCGTTTTCCCTCGCGTTAATTCGACCTCGTTTCTGAGCTTTGCCTCTTTTGCTGTTCCCCGCAGGACGACCTCCAAATTCCACCCACGATTAGACCAAAGCTTGCGGGTATGGAGTCGTCCGTCAAAGCTGCGATGCTCAAGTCTTCCAAGACCATTGCCAATCCTCAACAACCACAAACAACACGTGGCCTCCGTAGGGCCCACAGTATCGAGTCCCTGGATTCACCCAAGCCATTCCAGAAGTCTGTCGACTATGACAACCTTTACCACAAGACCGCTGGTCGCGCCTCGGTTAACCCCGCCTCCAATAACGATTCTCCGAGACCCGAGACGCGGTCAAGGGGAAAGTCGATCGACATTCCGAGACCCAAGTCGCGAGCAAGGAATAGATCTACGGACGAGGGTGTAAAGGGGAAGGACAAGAAGGCTGCGAACAGTTGGACCCCTTCCAGGTTCTGCACGATCCTTGATACCACCCCCAGCGCTACCCTCGAGGTTGAGATTGTCAAGAAGCTGAGGCTTCATCTCCGCAATGAAGCTGCTAGGTATGCATCCTTTCCGCTCAAGGGCCATGGACCGACGGCTGACCTTTCTATTCCAGCTGGACCGAGGAATTTCTTCGGGAAGGTGGATACGACTGTCTCCTCAGTCGCTTGAGCGAATTGCTGCAATTCGAATGGCGAGAGGAACAACATGACGACAAACTGCTTCATTCTCTCCTTGAATGTGTCAAGGCCTTCTCCACGTCCGTTGTCGGATGCGCCGCCATTCGTTCGACTTTCCCTTCCCCATTCTCACAGCTAATCACCCTCCTCTATTCTGACAAGAAACCTGGAGAGGTGGCAACGAGGCATTTGATACTCGAGATTATTCAACTGCTGTTCGATCTGTTCCCGACGGGCTCGCTGCCAGGCTTCAACGAACAAGAGCGCCGCCGAGAATTCTGGGATGATCAGGATCTGTTCGCCCCTTCTACTCACACCAATCTCGTTACTCTCCCACATCCTCACAAGAGCGTCTTCTCTCTCCTCCGCTCGTTGCTCCTCACTCCTGCCCCACGAGCCGCTGAAGCCCCAGAAGTCCCTGTCACCCCTCACGAATTTATCGACAGTCTACACAAGCCTAGGGTATACAAGGGGTACCTTCAGGAACTCTCAGATATCTGCAGAGATTACTTCTGGGTTTACTGCCATCCAAACAACACGATCTGGAATCCCGCGGAATGCGACGAGAGCAAGGTTGAGAGACCTCGGGCACCTGGTGGCATGACCGGTGGCGTCGAAGCCGAGGCTATGCGATATATGGTTAGCAAAAATTTCATCACTCTCCTATGCCCTGCGTTTGAATGTATGCTGATGTGTTCTCTCGTCAGACCCTCCATTTCAAGTTCATCAACCAGTTGTCTGCTGCTGCTGCCCAATTGAACATGCCTCGGGATCACGAGCACTCTGCGTATAACTTCCACTCAGATCTCTTCCTCTCAGGTTTCGAGCGCATCATCATGGTAAGCCGCCCATCCTTTCTACTTAATCTTCGCTTCACCCCGCCCGCCCCCATCTGTCACCTTTGTCGCTATCAACTTTGAAACTGACTAGCGGGCCGCCCGAACTTTACATTCCGATCTATTGCTTTTAGACTGGGCGGAGAGCGTCGACTGTGTACTATCCGACTTTGCATCTTGAGATCGCGCGATATGTGCAGAATGCTGGCTTGGCAGGGTACGATATCCCTTGGGCGATCTCGAGGATCATTGGCTCCCCACCTTCTGCAATGTGTAAGCCTGGCGTGGGGAGCGCACCACCTCCCACACCGAGAAAGTCATTGTCCGCCCAGAAAGGAGGGGGTCGGGCGAACGGTCCGCTCCCCCCAACAAAGTGGCAGGCGATCCTCGATGGGGATGGGAACGGGAATGGAAAGAAGGTCAATCATGTGGGATTGTTCGATTCGTGAAGCAGAGGATTAGAAGGCTGACCCTGTTTTTTAGGCACAGGATGTCGTATCGTGGTCTCGGTTCGGGTGAAGGTTTCGTCGTGATCCTGGCGGATGACGGCGCCAAACCAGTGAGACTTGAAGCTCGAAGGATGGTATTATTTGTTGGAACTTGTTGTATGTTCGAGACCTACACGCTCATGACCCCACCTATGCGAACTTCCTCTTTTTTATTATTACCCATTGTTCTGCTTGGCTATCGATGAAATTATGATCCGCATTTCTCCCGCCTAGAATAACTTTTCGCCCTCGATGATCTGGACCTCAGAACGTGTCTTTGCATTATCAAAACCAACGCGGCGACAACGATTAAGTACTACAGGTTACATGAGCGACAAGCAGACCACCAGTCATCCCCAAAAACCTCGCCCTCCTCGTAACGCCCCTAAAACTCTTCATCTTCATCATCGCTCTCCGAGAGAACAGGACTCTATCGAGACCCTTCGCCGTCTGTGCTCGGTTTTTGGGAATAACCAAAGGTATTACGGACCACAATCACCTCCAGAGGCATATAAGAACAACTCGACGCAGTGAACGAAATGGGTTGATCGTCAGAAGTTTGGTGGCTGAGGTATGTCGTTAGGTGACCCCAATCATCGTCCCTTAGGGTCATATCTTCCAGATGCAGAGATCGAAGTGAAGGGAGGAGTTTTGTGTTGGCGCGCGGACCTTCTGGATTTGGCTGAAGGAAACCTTTTGATACCTCCACGTCGGAGAGGTGAAACGTTGTAACGTTCGGCATCGTGACAAGTAGGTCCTCCATTCGGTTCGCGGGGAGGTTTGTGCTCAAACCCACCGCACGCTCTCGGGGAGCGAATGCGACGAGATCGAAACATAGGTTGTGTAGTACGTCTGGAGGAGGTATTATATCGAATATTACTTTCAATTCCACAGACAGCAGCGGCTCTTTCCGCAGTGAGGTCTGGGTGTCAAGTTCGTCCAAGGCCTCGACATAAATAAACAAGTCATCGTGGGCGGAGTGAATGCCAATTCCGAGCCCACCCTGCAGCCTGTGATTACGCCGGAAGCATTCTCGGAGGTACGGTCCAGGGATTTGCGAAACGTCCTCGAACGTGGAAGCGTATGTAATGAGCAGCATGCGGTCCAACGCTCCGGGAAGCGTTAGTCGGTCCAATAACCTAAAGACATAACGGAGCTCTCCTGTCATACGGAGCGTTCTCAAGCGATCCAATGGCACTCTGAATTCTGGCCCGTCGCTGTCGTCTTCGGGGATCACAGCACTGCCAATTAAGAGTTGTTGAAGGTTAGGGTTCGCAGCCAGGATCGACAATAGCTGGGAGGTGGTTGGAGACAATGTTGGCGAGGATTCGATAATGTCGAGCGATAGGGTGGTTAAAAATGTAGTCTGTTGTGCAAGTTGGTCCCACGGCGGTGTTATCAAGGGTCCATAGAGGAAGAGGCTTCGCAACTGTGGGGGGCTGTGCCGAGCAAAGAACTCTGAGACGTCCACACTGGGGTTTAGCTCCTTTCGCAAGTCGATCTACTCGATGGAAACGCGTTGAACACCGTCGTCGGGGGGTTAATGAGGAATATATCGTGGACAGGATGCAGATGCCGGCGTTGCTGAGGTGGATTTGTCGTATGGTATCTTGCATGGCACGATCCCTGAGCGCGTGCGAGAGGGTTTCGCAAATAAGGATATTTGGGCTGTTTTCCCCAACAAGCACCAGGTCGACGGGACCAACTCCAGGGCGACGAGACCGTTCTCTCCAAACCTGCAGCGTGTTGCCCCAGAGTCTCCAGAGCTCCGGAGTGTTGGAAGCGACCTCAAACCAATGGTGGCAAACGAGGATGAAGTTGTAAGAACCTCTTCGCAGCCCGTCGAAGTGCGTGTTGGTCGATAACGAATGGTCTTCCTTCCGACCAAGGCTCCAAACGAAGATGTATCCGAGTATTTCGGGGGGTACGCGCGTGGACATGTTCAACGAGTTCCGGGTCCGTTTGAGTTTGATAATGTCTCCCTCGCCCTCTTCTATCTGCTTCTCCAATGCTCTTATCGAGTCGATGTTGACCTCACGACCCATTCTGGTGTCAAAAAAAAGTCAGGTGGTGTAAAATATTCAGGAATGCATTACCTTACTCCGATAAGGACGCTTGTTCTCGATTTTGGGGGGTTGGCGGTTCGTCGTTGTAATGATGTGGAGGCAGTGACATTGCTCGTTGATCGTTGTGGGGAAGAAGCGGGCCTTCTTACTGCCAGCAGCCACAGTAGTCGCAAATCGCACCGCAAGGTACTGCAGTGCGTTTATTATGATTACTGCTGACTACATGAAGAACAAACAGATCACCACTCATCCTCATCCTCATCTTCCTCACTGTCTTCCTCCTCCTCGTTTCCCGAACAACCACATTCGCAGAGAGATCCTTCACTATCCGTATCCTCCTCGCTCGGATCGTACGTAAACTTTTCGACCAGACCCTTTATCTCGCTCACAACCCCCGGGGACAAATAAGGAGAACGTCCAGAGACCCGTAGCGAGATGAACTGATCGTCGGAAGTTTGGTGGGCCAGGTAAGCCGTCAGGTGGTCCCAATCACCGTTCGAGGGAATGCTATCCAGATGCAGCGATCGAAGGGAGGGAAAGAGTTTCGTGTTGGCATGTGGCCCGTCCGGGTTTGGCTGCAGGAACCCCCTTGACAAAGTCATGCCGTAGAACCACAGCGTTTCGATGTTCGGCATCGCGACAAATAGTTCCTCTAGTTCTTCTGGTGCTTTCAAGCGGCTTCTCACTCCGAAGCATACAACACGCTCCTGGGGAGTGAACGCCATGAGATCAACGTGTAATTTTCCTATCACTGGGTGAGGAGCAGGTGGACCGGTTAGGTTCGTCGTGAAGTTCACGAACGGTGAGTTCCATTCCGGCCAGAGAGTCTCGTCAAGGCGATCGCCCACAGCACCGACCGAAATATCGGCGAAACCGGGGGAGAAGGAAAAGGAAATCCCCAGCCTGCCTTGGAACCTTTTATCGCGTCGGAAGTGCTCTCGCATGTACGGTCCAAGGGTTTGTGAAATGTCCTCCACCGTGGAATCACGGGCACGGAGGCTCATGGAATCCAACGTTGCTGGAAGCTCCAATCGGTGGAGCAACCCAAAAACGTGATGGAATTCCCCGGCTAAAGAGATCGTCTCCAAGTGGCGCAGCGGTAGGGGAGACGAAAATCCATCGACGTCGCCGGGGAGCGCATGGAATTGCAGCGCGAGTTCTCGAAGGTTGGGGTTTGAAGCAAGGGTTGAAATGAGTTGGGATGTGGTTGGAGCGAGTGATGGTGGAATGAGTTGGAGCGAGAGGGTGGTCAGGCGTGTGGTCTGCGATGGCAGGTGGTCCCACGATGAAATCCGAAAGACCCCGCCGATGTGGAGGTATCGCAACTTCGGGAAGCGCGACCGAGTGAAGAAGTCCGAGAGTTCCGTAACAGTTGCCATCCCCATGAATTGCAAAATGATTGATTCGGTGCGCCTTTCCCGAGCCCTTTCTCCGTCGGGGGTCAACGAGGAAATGATGGAGGTCAGGAGGTTTAGATGCCGGCCTCTGAGGTGAATTTTCCGGATCATATCTTGCGTGGTGCGATTCTTGAGTGCATCTTGAAGGGGACCGCTGAGGACGAACTCTGAATCACTCGCCCACCCATCTAGCACCAAGTCAAGCGGAGCGACTACAGGATGAAGGTACCACTTATTCCACTCCTCCAATGTATTCCCCCAGAATCCCCAAAGCTCCGGAGTGCGAGATGCGACCTCGAACCAGTGGTGGCAAACGAGGAGGAAGTTGTAAGAGCCTTCTTGTAACCCGTCGAAGTGTGACTCAGTCGATAACGAATAGTCTTCCTTCCGACCAAGACTCCAAACAAATATGTGTCCGAGTATTTCGGGGGGTACGCGTGTGGACACGTTCAACAACGAGTTCCGGGTCCGTTTGAGTTCGATTGTGTCTCCATTGCCCTCTTCTATCTGCTTCTCCAAGGCTCGTATTGAATCGATGTAGACCTCACGGTCCATTCTGGTGTCCAAACAATGTCAGGTGCTGCGAAATCCTTCGGAACGCGTCGACTTACATCGATGACGGTGCTTGTTCTTGGTTTTTGGGGGATGACGGTCTGTTATTGTGGGTGTGGGTAGCCAGTAGTATCGCACGTTGATCGTTGTATCAGACAGAGGAAGGTGGTGATATTGACGATCGAGCACAATAAATAAATCGTAACGGCGCCAGGGGCGCCAATCCCCGACTCCTTCCTAAAGATCTGCATTTTTTCTCGCGCAACACTGGCATATTTCCGTCACACACTCTTCGTATGACATCCATCAACCATAGAACTGGGCTAAGTACATGCTAAGACTAAAGTTCTTCATCTTCAGGAGGGAGTCGAAGTTTGGAGGGACGGAACCAACCGGTACCGGTGCGATGTAAAGTGCATGTTTGAAGGTGTACAGTACTTGTGGCGCCTGGTGACGTGCAATACAATGAACAATAATGAGTGATGATAACAAAATGACCAGTCCGCCGGGTCAAGATATCACCCGCTTGTTTGTCAAAGTCCAATCCGGAATCTC
>Ga0307515_10024486_pt1 | contig 10515 bp, 12 predicted proteins | sample 17_EM_MG_FD_194513 | JGI IMG/M metagenome (GOLD analysis project Ga0307515, IMG submission 194513) | Populus trichocarpa ectomycorrhiza microbial communities from riparian zone in the Pacific Northwest, United States - 17_EM | ecosystem: Host-associated > Plants > Roots > Unclassified | place...
GCTTCGCACTCAAAGCGCCCACGGCTGGGCTTGGCGGAGATTTTTCATTGAGAACTGGCGATCCAAACGAGTTTAATGGCACATCGGGCAAGTCCGCAAACTTATTGTGCACGGAGACGGGACGACTTCTCGGAGGATGTGGCGGGTTTGATGTCGATGTGGAAGTGGACGAGCGAGAGAGCGGTCGCACGGGGACGGGGAGGGGATCATCCTTGTGGGGAGTAGGAGGTGGAATGCTTTCATCTGATGGCGACGAAGAAACAGTCGAAGAAACCGAGCTCTCCAGAGCCAATTCGAGAGGGAGAGTTGGTGATAGCGACCCGGTTGTGGAAGGCGGGAAAGCTCCCTCTCTGGTATGAAATGGCTTGCGTAGAGGTGGACTTTCAACGCTATATGAAATTTTCGATCGGTGATCAGAAAGTGTTTAGTTTTAATCCGTAACCCTGGAGCTCACGCAATGTCATCAGTGGTTAGTGCCAATTTCGTGGTCTCTCGGCTGGGGTCTCGATCCTGAAAAGAGGCAGATTCACCACTCCCCGTCGATGGCGATTGGGGAGGCTTGGGTGTTGATGAGGGCGGGCTCTGCTCTTTTCCATGTCTCATGTTCGAGTTCGATGACGATGACGAGATCGCGGGCGTGTGCATCCGTGGAGGACGAGGTGGGGGTGATACGAGACCAACACCGCCACCGCGACTAGGTCTAGTGATGAGCGGTGGGGGTGGGCCGGCGACAGAGTGTACACCCGGTTGGTAGTAAAGGTATGACGAGGGGATGGATTGAGAGAACGATGGCGTGAGCAAGGAATCGGATTTGTCGCGCACAGCACCGTTAACGTCTACAACGACTGGTCCAACGACAGGCTTGTGAATGTCTTTGGCCTCCCCTATCTCCGGGGTTAATTGGCCGTGGCATGTGGGGGAGGGATGCGTAGGAGAAACGGCCGCGGTTTCGGGAATTGGCGATGGCATAGATGATCTATGAGGTGTTTGAAACACGGGGATCTTTGAACCTTCGATGTCAAAATAGGACTGGGTGTCGTTGGTGGTCTTGCGCGTGATGCTTGGAGTGGTGTCGTCAAGTTGGCCCACGATGCCCACGTCTCTGGAGCTCTTGCGAGGTAAGGCCCTTGTATCTACGACGTCGGAGACAGAGCGCTTGTGCTTGGGAGAGTCTTGATTGGAACCGGCGCTGGAGTTGGGGGTGGTCGAGATGTGGGCAGGGGCAGAACAGGGCGGAGTGAGGTCGGTGTAAGACGCAGGCGAAGCATCTGGCGGAGCAACGAAGGCGATTCCCGACGACTTTTTCGCCAGTCGTGTACTTTTACAACGTGGCTGATCAGAAGAAGTCGTGTTCACGATGTTCGGTCTCTGTCCACGTCTCGTGCTCAACGATAGAACCGGACTCAGTTCAATGACCGCAATCCTTCGTCGGTCCGCAGACAATTCGCTTGGCCGTCGCCCGGCATTACGTCGTTCCCCGTCATCCCTCCGGTGGACTTGTGATGAAGACGAAGCGCGATCCTCGATGCGTTTGTGACCTCGCTCGCTTGATTTGGGTTTCGTGGGTGATGATGATGGAGGCCCGTCGCCTTCGGAAGAGTAAGCCGAATTGGAATCTGATGTGGTTATGCTTGGAGTTGATGCTCTACGTGTCCCAATCCACTGGTTCTCATCATGGGACGGTTCGTCGTTGTCGACCTCGGATTCTGTGCCTGCCTGCTGGTAGTAGGAGAGGATCCAGTCCGTCTCTTGGCTGATAATCGCTGGTCGTTTAGGGGCTTCCTCTGGATGCGCCATCGTGAGTTCAAAATCACCTGTATTCACCATCCGCAAGCGACCATAAGCGACGGGGGGGCATAGCAACGTAAGCGCGTCACTCACTGTGGTCAGCTCCGAATTGTTCGTCATACGCTGCGACCGACATGTTGAACTGGGGTAACCCGGGTTGCATTCGCCCGGTTGCGGGAGGAGGGAAGTGGTGGTGAAGTAGAAAAAGGCGGGGCTCGTCCTGTCCCACTTCAAACATTAGACACCGGCGTGATAACCTCTGCCGAATTTCACACCACAGCCATCCTCGATCACCCACCGAAACAACAACGAGAGAGTGAAACACTGTTCGTACTAGTACTGTGCACCTTGTAACACACAACACACCCATCACTGATCTCCCTCTGCTCTACCAATCGATCTTCTTTTCCCCGGAAGCCTGAGCCCGAGTCAAGGGGATCTTCGTTCCCTCGTACCCGAACCCATCCAGCCACGGCCAGGTCTCCGTTCGGTGCACCTCGAACTCTTCGATGCTGTCGTTCTTCTGCAACGTCAGGGCGATGTCATCCAGCCCATTCAACAAACAATGACGTCGGAAAGGATCCGTGGTGAATGGGATCGACTCCCCATTTGTCCTGCGAACTTCCTCCTTCTCTAAATCCACTTCCAATTCCAGCTTCTCCTCAGCGTCCTTGGCCAGGATGCGGCATTGTTCGACGGGCAAGATGACCGGAAGCATTCCATTTTGCATCGTGTTGTTCTTGAAAATATCCGCGAAGCTGGGGGCGATGATGACACAGATCCCGAAATCCTTCCTGAAATTAATGCCATCAGTAAGTGACGTGCAAGTCGGAGCAATCGTGATCAAGCTTACAAACTCCACGGAGCATGCTCTCTCGAACTGCCACAACCGAAGTTCTGCCCTGTGCAAACGAGGATTTTGGCCTGTGAGTAAGGCGGCTTGTTGAGGATAAAGTCGGTGTCCTCTCCGGTGCGTGGATCCTTTCTGAGGGTGTAGAAAAGGGCGTTGGCGAGCCCAGTCCTCTTGAGAGTCTTCAAGAACTGCTTCGGAATGATCATGTCCGTGTCCACGTTTTCGACATGCAGCGGCGCAGCGATACCCCTGACCACCGTGAACTTCTCCACGCTAGATGGTGTCGATGCCGACGGAAGACCTTTGTCGGAGCTGGACGTCTCCTCACTAGGTTTGATCGGGGCCGGCGATGGCAACACGGGGTCTGTCAAAAACTCAAACGCGCTGGCAAGCTTCAACTTCGGGTCCGGTGTCTCGGTATCGATACCGAAGTATTTGCGAACGTCAGTTAACTTGCCAGCAATGGCTGCCGCAGCGGCCATGGCGGGGCTGACGAGATGTGTTCGTCCACCTGCGCCCTGACGCCCTTCGAAGTTTCGGTTGCTCGTGGAAGCGCAGCGTTCACCTGGAGAGAGCTGGTCGGGGTTCATACCCAGGCACATCGAACAACCGGCCTCCCGCCAGTCGAAGCCGGCCCTCTTGAAAATGACGTCAAGGCCTTCAGCCTCGGCGTGCTGCTTGACCAGACCGGATCCTGGGACGATCATTGCGACGACATTCGGGGCAACCTTGGCGTCAGGTCCCGCTGCAAGGACAATCTTTGCCGCGGAACGCAAGTCCTCGATACGCCCGTTGGTGCAAGAACCGACAAAAACCTTGTCGACGGTGATGTCCTCCATCCTCGTGTTGGGAATAAGGCCCATGTACTTGAGGGAGCGCTCTACGGAACTCCTCTTGCTGGGATCGATGATGGTGGAAGGGTCAGGAACAACACCAGTGATGGGCACTACATCCTGAGGAGAAGTACCCCACGTAACAGTGGGAATGATATCCTCTCCGCGAATGTCAACCTCGATATCGAATTTGGCATCCTCGTCCGACTTCAAGGTCCTCCAGTAAGCCTCAGCCTTGTCCCACAGTTCGCCCTTGGGAGCTAAGGGTCGGCCCTTGATGTATTTGAAGGTGACTTCATCCGGAGCAACCATGCCCGCGCGAGCGCCGGCCTCGATGCTCATGTTGCACATACTCATCCTGGCTTCCATACTGAACCCACGGATGACGGAACCAGCGAACTCGATCACAGATCCAGTTCCTCCGGCTGTGCCAATGACACCGATGATATGGAGCATGACGTCCTTCGAACCAACACCTTCGAGGAGGGTACCGTTAACGTTTATTCTCATGTTCTTGCCCTTCTTTTGCAAGAGGGTCTGGGTGGCGAGGACGTGCTCAACCTCTGAGGTTCCGATGCCGAAAGCCAAGGAACCGAAAGCACCGTGCGCTACGATTTCGATCAGGAAAGGGGGATGAAAACGATGGAACCACACATACTCGATGTGTGCGAATCACCGCAGACGCAGGTGATACCAGGGAGGGTGAATCCTTGTTCGGGCCCAATGATATGGACAATGCCTGCGAAGGGGTAAACCTCTAATTTACTCAATCACCGCGCCAATTTAGTAAACACCTTGTCGCCTATCGGTCATGCTGAAGTAAGTTACTCCAAACTCTTTGACGTTGTCTTCTAGCGCCAAACACTGGGCGCGCGAATCGGGCTCGGAGATAAACGACGAGATGGAAGTGAAATTTTTGCGAGAAACCGTCCTAAGCATTACTTAGAATTGACTTCATGCGGTCGGAGGAAGGGGAATGCGTACGGGACATTATGGTCCACGGTCGCGAGGGTACAATCTGGGCGGCGAACTGGTCGGCCGGCGCTCCTCCTGACATTAAATTCTGATTCAGTCATCAGCAAGATGTAAATTTGTGGGGAACGTACAATCCCTCGAAGGCTTGGGGGCTAGTAACTTCGTGAACGAGATGGCTGCATAAAGGTGTCACATCAACTCTTGGCTCGTCAAGAAAAAGTATTATTGGGAATCGTACCGATCGATGTAGATCAAGGCCAGGCCATCCTCCTGGGTAGAGCTGGAGAAGATGAGAATGATTTAGAGCGAGATACCGGAATACATAGTGAGGTTGGCTAACACAACGTGATCATCCCAGATTTTGTCGTACAGCGTGCGGGGCGTCTGAATAGGAGCCGGCATGATAGTAGATGAAAGGAGGATGTGCAGATGGCTCTGATCCTGTGGTTTTCTGGTATGGAGGAGAAATCGGGTCAGTGAAGCCAGGGTCACGACCACCGACTCCAAGACCGACCTTTCAAAGATTCAGCAAAGATCGCGTATGAAGTGTATTCTATATTTCCACTCTTGAAAGAGAACCCGCCGTGTTTCGTTCGCCGGGAGGCAGTGGGTGGGACGGAGATGGTGAGAAGGGAGGTGGAGGCGGAAATAAAAGCCTGTGGGGTTCGGCCGAAGCAGACCGAAACGGTGAGGTGTGATTCGGCTAACCACTGATTGGCCAGTTGTAGATTTCTCACGACTGCTACCGCTTCCCTCCGCAACCACCCTGGCCACAAAAAGTCCCAGAGGTATTGGATCCATGATCAACTACAGTCTTATATAGTCCCAAATCTTACCCAACGGCGATTTTATCCTTTATGTAGTCCGGCGTAGCAAATGTGAGAAATTTGTCCTGAAGAGCGTTGATTGGCACGGTAACTTCCGATCAACTGTAAAGCACACTCCCGATTGGGACTGCAATCCCAATCCACAGCCCGACCTCAACACCCGCCCAAGTACCGGGTCGCCCCCCCTCCTCGATTCGACATGGCCAAATCCAAGAAGTATGCGTCTCTGTCGTGCTGTACGACAGATACGCGATTCTGATATTATATTCTCCGCCAGCCACACAAATCACAACCAGAGCCGTAAGGCTCACAGGAACGGTATCAAAACACCAAAGAGCCATCGGAAGACATCCTTGAAGGGAGTACGTTGATGCCCTCAGCATATTTCCTCGGGAGCTCGGGTATTGATGGAGACGGTCCCTCGTTAGGTTGACCCCAAGTTCAGGCGTAACGCCAAGTTCGCTCTTGAGGGATCGGTGCGTGACCGCTCTCCTGTACTCAATGTGATTCAGGGATGCTGAATCCTCTCTGTTTGTCATCTCGTTTACAGCGAAAAGCACAGCTAGAGAGGAAGGCGGCCTCATAATCTCGTCGACGGCCTTGCTAATAGGTTCTTGTGGTCCGATCGCTTCTCTTCTCTTACCCTCTTGTACATCCGTCAGCGTATGCCGACAACATGCATGTGACTCAGCACGCAGGGGTTCCCTTTCACCGATATGCAAGCCAAAAACAGTGTAATACCAAAAAAATGAGTCCGCCTTCCGTCCTCACGTGCGTGCAACTCGCTATTCGCTCAAAACGGCCAAAAGACCTCGAGGGCCTTAAGGTTCTCCTCCACTGAAAACCTATATCCAAGCGCACGCAAAAAACAAACACACGATCGCGCTGATTCATTTTTGTGGGTAAAGCGACCGTGGGCGTCGCGCTCGTGTAATGAACCCCAGGGTAGAGTGAATTTTAATCGCGTGAAGGTTGACTGCGCAGTGGTGATCGACGAGAATGCAGAGCTGGTGGTGCAAGTACAGCATCGGACTCCGTGGTGGGCTCGACCGAAGAAGCAGGCACGCACACAAAAAGTCCCCGCCAGACAAACGAAGCTTTGGGCTTTTCGACGCGTTGGGTCACCCATCAAGTGTTCGGAACCCAACAAACACACCTGGGAAGTGAATGCGGCGGGTGAAGTCGTGAATTTGACTTCACTGCAGCGGCCCGAAGCGTCATCTCAACCCTGGCGAGCACACCCGGAAGTCTGAGCCTGGCTTAGCCGCGAGTCCCTGGGTATGAGTGGAGTGCTCGGCGGTCAAAAATATAGAAGATCTTATCGCAAGTAGCGTCAAGGTCAATCCGAGCCTTGGCATCATACAGGCTTCGAACGGTACGGGCTGAGACAGACAACGTTGTGTCGCGTTCGGGGCTCACCAATAGATTTACCAACAAATAACATCCTATGGTCGATTAGCGTGTTTCTTTCCTCAAGTTTGAACTTTTAACTCGAGAATCCGTCATCCATGCAGCCGGTGCGCACAGTGTGGGCGGGCTGGCGCGCGGGAACACTCGGAAAGGAAGGAAAACTGCCGCTGGCGTCTTCGAAGCAATCCATTGGTTCTAGTCTCAGTGGAACTCGAAAAGCGTGCATGTCGCGCATCTCCTTCGGCACGACATCAGATGCGGAGCGTGTAATGCATCAACCGACACTTGTTTCTGCGATTGATGAGATTTTCGATTCTTTAGATGAGGGTGTGTTTGAATGGATGGCGCGGATAGTAATGTTTTCCCGTCATCGGTGGGTGCATCGACGCTAGTATTGCGTATCGCGTCTGAGAAAATAATATTGCATGGCTCCGTGAATTTATGACCGTTTCTGCACATTCTTTTGAAGTTGGGCGTGAAGCCTCATAGCCTGAAAGACCCAGTCAGCTATCAATGACAGCGTCTCGCGCGGTCCAACACATACCGCCAGGTCCTCCGGAGGCATAGCTCCCTTCGCCATGTTGTGTTTTCCTATCCTAAGCTTCGGAGCTCTGGATTTCATCGTCGCCTTCGAGAGGGGTTCATTTAGTAGAGCTTCACACTCTTCCTCCGTCGCGACATGCCCTTGAAGAAGCTGGAAAAACTTGTGACGAAGGACGATCTTGATCCTTTCGATTGCTTGTGAAGTGTACCACCCATCGGTGGCCTTGACCAAAAGGAGGTGAAGCGCGGAATCAGAAAAAAGTGGCACAAGTTCACATACGTCACATTCGTCTCTGAGGTCCTCTTCGCCCGCGCTCTCTATCATCTGCTTCAGCATCACGTCGTGGATGTCACACAATTGGAACGCTGCAGTCTCAGTGTTGAGTCGGACGCCATCGAAGATGTGCGAGAATCTGGAACCGCCAATGTCAATAATTCTCTCTGAAATAGTGGCCATTAGGTCACTTTTTGTCCTCTCCCCCTTCAGACGAGTTTCTTACGTCTTGTCTTCTTTCTGTGACAGATGGGCGCACGATAGAATGGTTCGCGTTCCGGAAATACAGACGCTGATACCTATGCGATTCGTCATGAACAAGGCACGGACGAGCGTGGCACACAATCACCCACAAGCGTGCATTGATGTCTTTTCGAGGGTCATATCCGAACCTGACAAAGGTGTCCCTCCAAGGCCCATCTTGGAAAACGTAAGCAACTAGTGGGAGATGGATCTTTGAGCTACGGCTACCGATTCAGCACCCTGAATCGATGAAACGGAGATGGAGAAAGAAGGGACTCACTTATGGATCTCCCTTGCTTCCGCAGGAGTGAACTGATTCAGGATCGCGGTTCGTGTCCAGATAGGACGTTGAGTAAATTTCTAAGGAGTGGTCGTTTCACGAAGCCGTGCATGGGGTCATGAAAACTTTATCCTACCTCCGCAAGTGCTTTTTGGATGTTGCTGTTGATGGAGTTCCTCATCTGGGCTACCACGTCGGTTGGCTCGGTGGGAACCTAGGGACCCTTAATACCGCTGGTTTCTTTGTAAAGTGGTTGCGCCAGACCTACCCCGGAATCCGAGTACATCGCAGTGACGGGGCCGTACCCCTTCCATCTGTCCTTGTTAACGAAGCGTTTCTTCTCGACGCCTGTCGTTTCATCAACAACCGTCACGACCCGTGAGTTGGGATTTGCTTTGAAGCTTGGAGAGAACTTAGTACGCTTGCGCTTCGGTGAGACCAGCGAAGTAACCCACTTATATTGTTGGGGGACGCTTATTCTGCTAAACAGAGGTGGAGGGAAGGCTCGCATGGTGCTCTTCACCTCTACAGTAGCAGTCGAGGGTTCCCCGGACGGTTCCGGATCGATTACCATGACATCTGGGTCTGGAGGTGCGGTATAATCTTCCTTTTCCTCTGGGATGACGAATTTGCGGATCGCATCGACTGGAGAAGGTGAGGTCCAGGTGTGGGTAGCCCATGATGTCGACACTGACCATCAAGATCTTCCATTGCCATTCTGAGTTTCGAGACGGGGTCTTCGCGGTCAGGGTTATATTGATAATCGGCGAGTCCTGAATGTGGTACAAATGTATAGGTGGGACTGAAGATCCGGAGCTGGCCAGTAAACTCACCTCGGAAGCGAGCGGTACCAGGGATAAGGCCAACAGGCTCAACAGTGTACTCCCCAACCGGACCAGTACCCCGTTCATTGGTGGAGGCCCCCTCAACATGTTTTCTTCTCCTTTTCACTACTTTGAGGAGGATGCTATTCGTTTGAACCACCTCTCCGGCAATTGGATGCGAGAAGGGGTTATCCGGTCGATATCTGAGCTCGAGGAAAGCGTCAGGTTTGCTGGATTTTCGAAAGGCTCGTTCCAGGGTCTGGTGGCCACCGAGCGTTCTGACTGCCTCTGGAACTGAAGTCGGTTTTACGTATCCGGGGTACTCAACCGAGTAGACCCTAACGGGTGGGATTTGAATCTCAGGCGCGGGAGAGGAGGTCGTGGTCCCTACGGCAGATGAGGGCGAAGCCATAACGAAGGAGCAGGGCAGAGCAGGTATGCGGCAGGTATTAGATAGAGACTACAGTCGTAAAGGCGCGCAGGCGCGATGTTTCTACTTCTTAGACCAACGAGAGAAGTCCGTCAACTCTTCCATAGCCCCCTGGAGACGCGGAGTGGAAGGTGAGTCGTGGTCGAGAGCAAGTGGTCGAACGCGGAGGTGACGCACCTTAGACGACAAATCGACCCCAGCATTCTGCAACTCGGCAACAACCTTCTTCGCTCCATCCCTGAACTTTGAACTCATGGCAAGTTTGAACATTTGCGTCTTGGAAGGTGGCTGGCCGCTTGTGATATCGATGCCTATTGCGGAAACCAAGTGTCAACGTTCGGATGCACCCCACACGAAGCCAACGAAACCGCAACGAACCCTCGTCTTTCAAGACTTGAGCAAAGTCATTCAGGGCGGCCAACGCTGCGGGCTTGTCAGCGAGCCTCTTGAATAGAGCAGTGTTCTGGTAGTGGGCCGCGGACGTGTTGACGTCCTCCGACGCCCTCCGTGCTCTAGTCTGCGTGAAATTTCGATGTTGTGAGAGTAGGCAGGTCGGTCTCCTTTGCGCAACGTTTCGTAGTAGGGGTCGCGAGGCGCTTCGGAAACTTTGGGAGAGCATGGTGGTCTCCGTCGTTCCGGCAGGTGCGGTGTTCCCACGACAAGCTCACCATGGACGACGACTATTACTCTATCGACGCAATCTTAGCGGAGAACCAGGTTGAGTCTTTGAATCGCAAACTAGGTGATTCTGGTTGATACTGAGATGTGCGATGCAGAAGATACAATGCAAATTTAAACAAGACATTCCGGACATGGGTCACCTGGAAGGTGGCTCGGAACGTGATGTACGCGTCCATCTGTTCGTCGTCGCTTCGTCGCGTCGTAATGCTGAGGATGGTATTTGCTAGATTAAACGAGAGAGCAAAGTACAGATCCCGCTATGGATGGCTTACATCTTGATCTACTCGTATGTTGGCGTTGGGGATGGGCTCCGAGCACTCAAGCTCAATCCGATAGGAACTACGCGGACTTCACGATACCGGGCCCGTTCAACACCCGAGTCCAGAACGCACTCAAGGCAGAGCCCACAAGCGTTAAACTGGCCGGGTTAGTTGGAGCCGGAGGCCTATGGTATGGATTCGGCAGGATGCTCCTGTCATTGTATGTAAACTATTTCCAACTACACAGCACCGATGGACCGATGATCAGGAATTCCCAGATTAGATGATGAGCAC
>Ga0307515_10024487_pt1 | contig 10515 bp, 12 predicted proteins | sample 17_EM_MG_FD_194513 | JGI IMG/M metagenome (GOLD analysis project Ga0307515, IMG submission 194513) | Populus trichocarpa ectomycorrhiza microbial communities from riparian zone in the Pacific Northwest, United States - 17_EM | ecosystem: Host-associated > Plants > Roots > Unclassified | place...
TTCCTCGTCGTCTTCATCCTCAAATTCGCCTTCATCAAAGTCTTCGAGGCTCTCGAACTGCAGAGCCTCACCCGTGAACCAGTCAATGGCTCGTGGAATGAGCTTCTCTTTGATGTCTTCGCCAAGTTGATAGTCTAGTTCTAAGCGCTCCTCGATATCCGACGTTGCATCATCATCGTCGGTAGGAGGCTTGGGGGGGGCAAAGAAGTTAAAGAAAGAATCTGTTGGGACAGTTTTCTTCACAACGCGAGTTTGCTTAGTATCTGCAATGGAACTGTTAGCAGACAATTAATAATGAACTCTTTTTGCACACACTCTTGTTGCGCTGTTTCTTGCTCTCGATCCTCACGGTGAGATCTTTGCTAGACTTCCACTCAATCTTGTCGCCCTCCGCGTGATCGTAGATGAAGTCACCTCCATATCCATTCTCCTCCTGGTAGAAGTATGTCTTGGTGACGGTCTTATTTGTGAAGTATTCGTTCTCTGCAAACTCGAAGATAAGTCTGAAACCAGGCCGATCGAGATATTCCATGCGGATGTCAGTGAGGTACTTTAGCGCGGCTTCATCTCTATCAGTGATCATCTCAGCTAGAGAGACCTGGTTCTTCATCGCAGAGAGCCAGAACTCTGGAATGCCTTTGACGTTCTCTCCAGCATCCTCATTCTTCTCCTCAGCTGGAGCACCCTCCTCATCATCCTCATCTTGCTGTTCACCAATCTTTACCTCCTCTTCAGTAGGCTCGGTACCGCCGTTGACGATCTTCGCCCGCTTCTCGTATAAAGGCGTGAATTTGGCGAAGTACTTCTTCTCCAGTTGTAGGACCTCTTCCTGGAAATCGGCTTCGAGTTTCGAGTGCTCTTTTTGGATGCCCTTAAGGCCAGCAACGCGACGGCGAACAGAGGCGGGCAGTGACTCAATATAACCTGACGATCGACCAACCAAAGAGCCAAGCTTAGCTTGCATCATGGATACAAGCGCTGGGTTTTGTGCAAAGAGAGAGGCGGCCGCAACACGATCAAGGGCAGCCGCAGCACGATCAAGGTCCTCTGGATAAAATTCGAATTAGCGGTCAACCTCAAGGCCTCATGGTGGGGTTACGGTAACTAAGTCCTTTCTCACCTTCTTTGATACTCGCGACGCCAGGCTGCTGTGCGCGAGACGATATTGGAGCGGCATTTGCAGGGGTGTTCTGTGGTGTTCTAGTAGATAATTCTATGTTAGCTGAGTCCATGATGGCGTTTGGTGTCTTCAGCGGCCGAAAGACAGGTTTGACAAGGCGTTCAGTAGACGTACGGAGCGGTCATGGAGTCGAGCTTCTTATTTCGGATGGGTTCCGACATGGCGATCTAGGCTTTGAAATTTTTGATGGGAAGACGGGGGTACGGGTTGAAAGAATGGTGGGATGTTGGTGAGAAAACGGTTGATCCCCAGCGTTCGAGGATTGCAAAGAATTGTTTGCGAGTCGCGCTAACTAAGTAATCGCCCCTCTATGTAACTCGCTTGGGCTAAGTCCTTTGCCCCTCTGGAAAAGTGGCTCCCGAGAGGCGCAACTCTTTGGGGTGAATTAAGTGCGGTGGAGTGCTTGGGGCCGTTCGGGAGCGACGACAGCGAAAACAGCGCGCGAAGAAGCTAAGTAGGGGCTCTTCTTACCGCCGTTTCACTGCTGCTGCTGCTCCTGCTCGCTGGCGACAGCGGCTTAAATATGGCTGGCGGGTGTGCGTGGTGGCACGTGGGCTCGCCCGCGGAAAGGTCCACGACGAAACAAGTGTCACTGCAGGGGCGCACAGCATGATAGCCCAGGGTAATATTTGCCATTTCAAGAGTCAATTGCTGCCAGCCCTCTATCGTGGTATCAAACGCCAAATGCCTCTAACAAACTCTAGTCTACATGGTCTATGAAGTACACCTTCCAGAAATATCCAATGCCCGCCCTCACGCTCCAAAAATAGAATATATTAAACAAAGCAGAGAGTCAACCGAAGTAATCACTCAATGGATATGCTTCAGCCGATTGGTCGCGACCGCCGCCACCACCGCCGAGAGCGCGCCGATGAATAGACAAACTGCGATCCCGTTCGGCCCGTCCGTTGAGTGGTGCTCGTCTGGATGAGCTTCCTTCGCCAGCTCCGGACTTTTGCCTGGTTCCAATACGGAGAAGACTATCCACGAAATGAACGTGCCAACGAATTGTGGCAGGGTCGTGTAGAGATTCAGAATCCCCAGGTATATCCCCGAGCCCTCTCCGGTCGAAGCGTGAGAGTCATCGAGAGCGTAGTTCAGTCGGAGCACTCCAGGATCAGCATCGAGCTCAATTGAGTCACGAGTAAGATGATTATATGAATGGCTGCCGGCTCCAGCGGACCCTAGCTTATTGATCTCGACGCCCATGAAAGTGAATGGGGCCCAACATGTTATAGCCCACGAGCTGTTGGAAGGTCAGATATCTCCAACACCACACAAAAGGAGTGCTCACATTCCACATATCGCAACAAGAACAGTCGCACCACGCAGCGAAGTAATAAACGGTGCAAGTATCATGGATCCAGCAAAGATGCAATGTGAAATCGTCCACGCTGTAAGCAGAGTCGGCTTATACTTCTCGACCTCAATCACTATTGGAGCAATAATAGCAGGTGGTCGTGGAGTAAAATCGGGCTTCTCATCTTCCGGAGGCTTGACGAGCCATGGTAGCATAACAGAGCCTGCAAATGTGATCGTGGAAAAGGCAATTAGGGACATGCTGCCAATTCGACCAACCTGGCCCAGGGTATCTTCGGCTTCTCTTGCGGCGGCAGGAGCATCGTATCGCAGGTATATTTCTCCCACCCACGTTGTACTGTAAAACAAAAAAGGGAACCATCCTTTGAAGATGAGTTAATTTTGTATGCGCGATATCGACCGGTTGACGTTACCTATCCAAGCCCAGAATTGTACAAAGCAGATTGCTGCTATTCGTTTTGGGGGATTTACTGCTGTCCTCAAAATCTGTGTAACTGTTTCGATCGCGCCAAGTTGGCCTTGAGAGTTTTTCCTGTAAATTAAACTATCAGCTCTGATCGCGCCTGTTTGAATCCCCTAGCTTACCCATCGGATATCAACACCCTCTCGTCGACCGCCCAACAAGTAACACCGACCGTAACACAAAGCGCCAACGCTGCGATGGCGGTCAATTGCTTAAATTGAGTATCTCCAAGCGCAGGTCCAAAGACCTTTCCAAGGTCAAGAGCACCGGCACCATAGCCAATCAAATGCCCAATTGCGACCATTCTGCTAGCTTCATAGAATTAAGAAACTGTCTCTCAATTAAATGTACGATCAAAGACGTACCCCAAGACGACCCTAGTTGTTGTTTTGGAATGGGCAGAGTATCAACGATTAGACTTCGACAGGACGCTTGCACTATTTTGCGTTAGTGAGAGCAGAACCACCCGAAGGCATTGTGGCCTCACCGGCATTAATAGCAAAATCAACAGCGTATATGCTCAGTACCGCAATTGAGATTGTGGCCGACCTTTTCTGCAAGCCATGAGCACCATGTCCACATTCCGAACCCACGAGTGGGATACTGCACCGTCTCCTTATCTGTCACAAAAGTCCCTACGATCTCTGGTGTCCAGCCTAGCACCAGCAAGCATGCACTAACAATGATTGTTCCCCCGGCCATGAAAGGCCTCCTCCGCCCCCATTTGGACTTGGACCTATCTGCGATGACTCCAACTATTGGTTGCATGACAAGACCAGATAAGGGGCCAGCGATCCACACGAGAGATATCTTGCTCTTGGTGAGGCCAAGTTGAAGGAGGTATGGTGTGCAGTAGGTCATCTCAATTCCCCAAGTAAATCTAGCAGAACCCAAAAGTGTCAGCGCAAGGCCAATGGAGTAGTATATGAGGTGGTGTTACTGGAGGCCTATTAACGACGCTGTCAAGAGTGCCATGCGCATCGACTCCGTCGAGCCCTTGATTGATGGTGTACCTGCCCATGATGAAATGGAAGGCATAGTTTCCTTAGATGCAGTCCCAGATAGCTCGCGTGAGCAGTTCCTCCTCTTCAGTTCAAAGCTTAATACTTTAGCGCATGAGAATTACCGGAAAGTGGTGCCGCATGTGGGCGTGGGACGCAAGGAGGAAATGAGAATGTGTAATTGCAAGAATGGTAGATTTAATCAAGGGAATCTCTGTGTACTGTGGTCTAACGGATTGGATTGTATCTTAACTTACGAAGGCTAAGCCGGCGCTTGGCATGCGATACGAATTCCCATTTTTAGCTGCGGCGGTGCGGCGCTAGGCCCCTTTGAACACAGCCGCCCAGACATCGAACGTCAAGAGAACCCACGCCTCCCTCCACCACTACAAGCCTTACCCGCGCCTAATCTAGACCTGGTAGTAGTAAAGCCCTTCATGGGGCTTGGCCGGGGCGAAAGCTGCACTCCAATGTGATAACAATGAATATAATTGAAATAGATAAGTTTTCACATGACAGCCACTTCACATTCCTACACGTAGATTGAGTGGATTCTACCTATTCAGATATCATCGTTATTCGTTGTCAGACAAGAATTCAAAACAAGTCCCTCAAGAAATCTAAGATTCAATCTCTAAATTGTGTTCACTAATACGTGCCTGCTGGCAAAGCCAGCAAGCGTAACACTTCTTTTAAAGTGTGGAAGTTGTTTTCACGGCCTAAATACAGTAACATGCACTTCCCCGCAGGCTCAAAAAGTACAGTGTTGTGATTAACTTGCTAAAGGAGCAAATGATTCTTTGTTATGACACATAAACCATCTGACCCAAGAAATGATAGGCTTAACAATGCAGTTTTAACGAGAGTCTGTCAGCCTGTTTACTCTATCTATATTATGGGATGGGGTGCAATTGAGGCAGTTGACGACATATTCAGGGCTATACTGCAAAATACCTTTGCACCAATTGACCGTAAATGCGACAATTCGCCGATGTTTTACGACCAAGATTGTAATCTACTCCTATATGGAACTTCTGTTGTCAATACAGCAGTACATTGTCATTTGAGTTATTCTGAGAAGACTTGACTGTTATATGAGAATCTCTCTAACAAATATATCCAAAAACCAACTCACATAAAATCTCACCATACGTTTAGAGAGTGCATGATAAACAGGCTCCGGGATACCCGGACTTTGATTATAGTTGGTCCGAGCCGATATTATGTGGGGAAGGTACTAGTCAATTGCCGTCAGTGTTGAGAAGCAAAGACACGGGCTCCGACTTAGTTGATTGGGGCAGAAAGGTATTGAGTATTTATTTCAATGATTGGAGTAATTTGGTATAGTTGCATCTTCCACTTCATTTAGAAGAACACCTCCGGGAGCTTCCCTTAGTATAGCCTGGCTATACCCCGGCAATACATATAGGTTACCATACGGCCCCACACGGAGACCAGCTGTCGCCCCATTCGGAAATCACTACGTCATCTTACTGGGATTTCTCTTTACGAGTAACACATTCTTCCTTTGTGTGTGATGTGGAAGGAATCTTATTACAACAATATAATATGATATCGGAAACACTCTATAGAGATTAAAGGGGCCGACTTCCCCTGCGAGTAACAGCAGAAACTTCGATTCTCAAATGCTAAGTACGAGTTGGGTAAATTAGTTCCGCTAATATTAGTAGTAACCCAATTTTTAAATGCCTCTTCGACTAGATATTCTTGGATAGGCCTGCGCATTGAAGATAGCTGAAACTACCATCATGTAATGTTAGTTATGGCCCCCCTCAAATTTGTGGAATACTAAGGAGGCTCGAAATATAAACCCGGTCTGATTTTCTCCGGTAGTCTGTATCAGACGACCTCATATCGGACATTCATATCCAAATCTCGTCTCCTTGCACAACCTGCCAAGGTTTATTTCCATAATTTCTGTTCAACACATTCCCATTGCACAATCTTGGACTTCACCGCCATGAGTCAGTACCTCTCTTGGAAAACCCTTAACTAGATATCTTGCGTGAATGGCGGTGTGCTATAGCCGTGCTGGCAACACTGAAATGACGCCTCTTTCATTAACTGCATCCGATGTCAATAAATGCTAAGCGGTGGAGAATTGCCACGTGTTTAAAATCTCGCATGAGTTCAGTACTACTTTCGTCAGCATATTTTGGGACGGCGGAACTGGGGGGTTGGCATGCGGCGCGTTCAGGGGCAGTTAGGAAACGCATAGAACAGCTTTGACCACTGATGACGTGCAAAAGAGATTTGACATTTATTGAGAGCATTCTTGCACTTGAAGCTTCTCGAGGAACGCAGGCAGTTAGGCAAAGATAGGTACGCTCAGACGCAGTCAGACTGTAGGCAGAATTCAATGCTTCTGATTTTGCTAGCACATCTGCGCTTTCATGCTACCCTCAAGTTCATCACTTCGATCATTGCTTTCAACATACCCAGCCATTACTGCATGTCGCTCATACACGCTGGATGGAGGAATGTTTTGCCATTTATTTGTAAACACAACACCTTTTCGATGCCATTGGAACTAAGAGTGAAACCTAAGGAAAGCCCACAACGCTAGCCATCCGTGCTCCTCTAAACACTCTCCAGCACCGTCTCCTTGAATTCCCTCTCGACCTATATCAGACGGTTAGACACGATCAACTATCCGCATGCGTAGATCTTATAGCGTTAGGGAGTCGATAACGTACCTTCTGACCTGACTCATCTGTAGAAGCCTCACCGTGCAGACCGAGCAGAGCGCCCAAGTCAAACTTAGGTGCCTTCAAGAGCTTGACCTTTCGTACGTGGACCTAGCACAGCCGTGAGCTTTGACCATACCAACCCGACGTCTGTTGTGGAACTATGGACATACGTTCTGGAGAGGATATATGCCTTGCGCCGCCTTCTCGATCTCGCGCCCGATGACCTCAGGGATAAGTTTCTGCGTAAGCTGAGCAAGAGTGCAGCTCGACGCCTCCCGCTGCATGATCTCCGTCATCTTCTTCCTAATGGTACGGATTTGCGAAGATGCTGCATAAGTTGTCTTCTTGATCTGGTTTGGCCGCCTCTTGGTGAAGGCGATGGCGAAGAGGCGGAGGAGGTAATCGTCGGTTGTCTTGACGACGACATTGGCTTCGATGAGGGTTTGCCACTTGCGAACCAGCGAGCGAAGCTTGTCAGAGGTAAAATCGAGGCCGTGAAAATTAGTCAGGCAGTTCTTGCCCTGCACTTCGTCGACCCGTAGTTTCACCTTGCGGAATGCGTGGTCCTCGTCCTTCTGGAGATCCGCCAACGAGACTTCGAATATCCGGCCCTTGAGGGCGTCATTTGCGTTCTTAAGACCGGTGGTTCTGTTTACAAGCGTCTTGCCAACACTGAGGAGTAGAATGTCAGCATCTGTTGAATTAGATGTGGAGTCAATGGGCAGTCATACTCTCTAACTTGGAATGTGCTGGGAGCCTTGACCGAAAACCAATCTTTCTTAGCGAAAGGATCCGTCCTCTTCTTGAGGCCCTTTTTTCCTTTTGAAAGGCGCTTATTCTTGCCGACAGCCATGATTGCGACGTTAGTGGTGATGCGTCGCTGGCGGGGGAGGGCTGTTAAGTTGTCGCGTCGTCGTCGGGTTGAAGGTTTTCAGATTTCGATAAAGTGCGGACTCGCTAATTGATTGCCAAGCCGAATCAGCTTTACCACGTGATTCCAACCAGAATTTCCGCTCGACCCAACGTGCGGATTTCCACGAATAGACATCATACCATCTGAGAATATTTAGGGAAGCTATCACGCTGCGGCTATGTTTACAAGGCAATGGATGGCTTCACCCGCCTCGGCAGGGTTCTGGTTGGACATTTCGACGACTTGCTTCACAAGACTTTCGCAATCGTTCATAAGCTAAGGTGACTGGTGTTGGGGGTTTTATAAGATCTTCTAGAAGTAGCATGGATTTTATGAATTTGAGTCCCTGGGGCAAGCTAGGCAACATCACTCTACTTATTCTTTAAGTTATCGTCAGGCACGGTTTGGAATGTATTAATTGACTCGTAGATATAGTATACTATCGACACCGAAGGTGGGTGGGTACACTGATATCCGTGCTCGCGAAACGCCTAGTAACTGAGGTTCTGAGTCCTTGTTACTCCCATTCGTCCATTCCCCCGCTATGATTTCCCTGCTACGATTGGACCAAATGGTCGTAATAGCCTACGTATGGAAGGTCCCAGCTAATCCGAAGCTTGATCCGCTGAAGGCACACAACTCTTCGCTGATGGCAACTCCAGGGTTTCCTTGTCAGGCCACGAACGGATACGCAGTGGCGATCGTCGGGATTATGATGTTCACCGAGCAACTCCCAGCTTAGTTAGTATAATCTTGCGGTCACTCAATAGCCGCTGATCTCTTCGTGCAGTCGAACGATTCCCCTGCCGCTGCTGACTCCTCCCCAAAAACATGGCGTAGGCCCCCGATTACAAGCAATAACTGCTAAAATGGTTGGTGAAGCTGAACCCCTGTCGATGGAATTCTTTTTGGATCGGAATCCACTGGATCCTTGGTTGCTTCGTCAAGTTCCGTCAAGTTTTAACGGCCGTACGTTCGTGCCGCTGATCATCACGGACTTCGTACGCCTCACGGCTTTGGCAGAACTTCTCAAAGTCTGGAAAGCTAATATATCCATCTGCTTAAAAGAATGGTTAACATTTAGCAAATTTCACACCGATAGTGAGATGATTGGTACGTACCTTGCTGTCTATGCGTAGACCAATATCTTGACGGATCCTGGGTGAACATGGCGTGCCTCCCCTCTCCGGGGGCACACGATGGGGATTGATGGTCTTCGGGAGACTTCGGAGACGGCGAAGGCAGAGGGCTTGACATGGGGGTACCTTTTCGAGGTGTTGATGGGTGCGATGCAACCTTTGCGAGTAGAGATGTGGCCTTTGTGGGGCTTGCACCTCCACTTCCGCTGTCGCGCCTTGCAACTGAGGAAGTATGAGCACTAAGGCAGGGCGGTGATACAGTGGATGGCGTCAGAGGCGGGCGTCGGCTGCCTGATTTCGCCATGGCAGGATGAGGTACTGGAAGTGAAATATAGAACTTGTTGGCCATTTCGTGATCAGTTGGATTGCCGTGGAGATGCAGTGTGCAGTGTTTGTTCAGGCGTATGTTTGCGTGGTTGTGGGAACCGGGTGCTGATGGAAATAAGAACTGGTGATGGTAGACGGCAATCTTGTAACGAGACGAGATATTCACCCCAGATATGCACAGCACCAGGATTCCATGCTCTTGCACTAAATGCGGCGTCCTCCAATGGCGATTATGGTTGCGGCAAGGCTAGGCGTGAGCCGTTTAAGGGGGGAGCTTTGCTGTCAGGCGTTTATACGTGTGCGAGTTAGGTGTGTGGACTTGCTGCAGGCGTGAGGTGGACGGGGCTTACAGGGCGGGGGTGGGCTTCATCGTTTTGCTGTAACTAAGGCCAGACGGGGTTACAACCGGCTGCTTATATGTTCCCGATTGGCATCATGGCATTATCAGGAGTGCGGGTGCGGGTGCGTTACTAGGGTCATCGAATGAACGGCCATGAGTGTTGGGACATCCCGCAGTGTTAGCCACTGCCGCCATGGGCCGGCCGGATTGCCTCGAACCCGAGGATGCGCCTAGGGGTTCTGCGGCGCCAGAAGACGCGACTTTCTGGTACTTTGAGAGTTCCCGGCAGGCCTGCCCAAGGGGTCTCGAGGGATGCGCGCAGCACTCCCACTGTTCCGGCGATTACAGCAAAAGTGCAGCAGTGCAGCAGTGCAGCTTGAGGGAAAGTTGCCGCCGGCGACGTGGGAAATTAGGGCGATCAAGGTAAAAACTTGCGAAACAGGCTCGTGCGCGCTCCTCGTGGTGAGACCACTTTTTTCACCCTTCGCTGCCGTGAGTCCTTTTTCCTCTCCCACTCCGAGGCCAGTGGCGGGACAACTGAGCGGTGGACACGTACCCCACAGTTCACGTCAAGTACTCTGTCACCCTGCTCTTCGTACCGACCTGCCCCACCCCCCTACAACCCCTTGCCCCCCAAGCGGTTGGCTAGGCTCAGCCAGGCTCACCCAAATCCGCCATGGTCGTCGCGTGTTTGTGTTCATCAAATTTCAGGCTGGCTGGGCAGCGCAGCAGTGCGTCCAGCCCTAGCACTAACATCCACTAACACCACCTCCATTACCAGCTCCACCAGCACGCTACAAGCCAAGCCTAGGTGCTGCTACTGCTGCCACTGCTGCCACTGCTGCCTCTCTGCTTATCCCCCTGCTGCCTCTCTGCTTATCCCCCTGCTAACACATGCGCTGTATGTCATTGCCTTTTCCGACAATCCCCCACCACGCGGCCCGCATCTTGGAGTGCAGAAGGTTGATGCAACGGCAGCGAATCAAGGCTTCCAGAAAGCGTCAGACAAGACGACTGGCAGGTTTCGCCCGTCATGAGACATGGGTAAAGCCACGGTCTCAATGCGGGGAAAAAACGTCTTCCAAAGTTGCTTCTTCAACACTTCACGGATTACCACAGTT
>Ga0307515_10024488_pt1 | contig 10515 bp, 7 predicted proteins | sample 17_EM_MG_FD_194513 | JGI IMG/M metagenome (GOLD analysis project Ga0307515, IMG submission 194513) | Populus trichocarpa ectomycorrhiza microbial communities from riparian zone in the Pacific Northwest, United States - 17_EM | ecosystem: Host-associated > Plants > Roots > Unclassified | place...
CGTCGAGCAAAAACTTGGGCCGCAAGAAGCTGCCGACGTGGTCGGCACGAAACGGAGGGGCTTGGCGCGAGCTCATCGTGGACTCCCGGGCAAACAACGATTGGCCAACATCGTAAAGCACGTCACATTTCGATGGGGCTAGGGATGGTGAGTCCTATTGACGGGGTGCCTCATCCGCCTCCGCGCCGTGGGCATGGGGCCTGCGGCTAATCCGGGAGGTCAAACGATGCAAGCAGTTGGGAACAAGCGTTTTATTGCACAGGCATTTCTGGTTTCTTTGAGCATGGCCTGGGGTGCCGCGATGGCCGCGCCTCAATATCGTCTGGTCGAGCTTCCGTTCAACGGGCCGCCCGACGACCCGTTCAACGACACCTCGGCGGTGGGGATCAACCGGATCGGTGACACCGCGGTCGATTTCTACGGCCCGTATGGCTCCAGCGGCCTGCATTGCACGCGCACCGATTGCAGTGCCGTGCCGCCGCTCTATGTTCCGCACTGGCCGGCGGTGTCTGCCGGTGGCATCAACGACGCTGGCCTGATGCTGGCGACTTCGGCCGACACGGCCTACACCACGCACGCGCTGGTCTACGACGGCAGCACCAGCACCCGCATTCGCGGCTTTCCCGACGACTACTGCGACGGGTGCGACAACGACAGCTACGGCTACGGCCTGAACAATTTGGGCCAAGCCGTCGGCAGCGCCTTCGGCAAAGATGGTCGCGAGCGGGGCTTCATCTGGCAGGCTGGTGTCGCCATGCAGGAGCTGGGCACGCTGGGCGGTACCGTCAGCGTGGCCAGAGCGATCAACGACCACGGCGACGTGGCTGGCTATTCCTCTATCGCCAGCGGGGCCACGCATGGCTTTTTCTACCGGCGTGGCCGGATGCTGGATGTCGGCACGCTGGGCGGCGGCTGGGCACAGGCCATGGGCATCAACGATGCGCGCCAGGTCGTTGGCTGCTCGACACTCGAAGGTGACCAAGAGTCGCGGGCCTTCGTCTATGCACGTGGCGCGATGACGGCGTTGCCGACACTCGGCGGCCATTCGGCCTGCGCGTACGGCATCAACAAGAGCGGCGTCATCGTCGGCGCTGCCAGCACGGCGGCCGAAGAAACCCACGGCTTCGTCTTCGATGAGGCGCAGGCGGTCGACCTGAACGACCAGCTCACCCAGGCCGATCGGGCCAAGTGGCTGATCATCGGCGCCAATGCCATCAACCACAGCGGGATGATCGCGGCGACCGGGCAGAACCGCTCCAACGGTGTCGTGCGCGCGCTGCTGCTGCGGCCGCGGCCTGTGATGGCGAACTAAAGGGTCAGCGCGCAGCGGACCACCAAGCCGGCAGAGGCGTTCAGCCTTTGCCGGCGGTGGGCCAGATGCTGCGCGCGGTCTGGCAGGCGCTGTCGTTCCAGCCACCGGTGCAGCGGCTCTTCACCAGGCTGCACATCGCTTCACCCGACGAGCGGATTTCGCTGTAGGCCTGCGCATCGATCGCGCCGACGCCGGCCACGAACACCTGGCTCGCAGCGGGGCTGCTGTTGGCAGCGGCGCTGTCGCGCTGGGCCACGCAGACATCGCGCGTCATCGCCTCGACGCAACGCGCGACCAGCGCGTCCAGCTCATGTGTTGCCGGTGCGCTGGCCACCGGCTGGCAGCCGGCCTGGGCCAGCAGCACAGCGGCCACCGAAGCCCAGCCCACCAACAGCGTGAAGCGGCGCAACCTGTGCGTCACGGCAGGCCCAGCGCCTTGATGCGCGCCAGGCAGGTCGACAGGCTGCCCGCACCGGTGCAGGTGTCCTTCGGGTACACGACGGCCGAGTACATGCGGTACAGGTCTTCGTCGCTGTTCTTCGTCAGGTTCTCGAGGCCGGGGAAGGGCAGGCCGCCCTGGTACTTGAACCAGACCAGGTTGTTGGCCTTGTCCTGCCAGAACTTGTCGCCCGACGATGCTTGCACGGCGGCCAGGCTGGCTACCGGTGCCATCGTTCGCACGTTGGTGCGCTTCAGATAGTTCGGGTCGAAGCTGCCTTGTTCACGGTCCCACTGCGAGCCGGCAACCACGTAAGCCGCGGCCGTCAGGCGCCCGTCAAACTTGACCGCCATCAGGAACTTGTCTTCGGCGCCCGGAGCATTGCTGATGTTGAACGCCAGCCACTTGGCTGCCGGCCACCCCGGGAAGCTCAGCTCGTAGCGGCCCGACGGGCGCGCCGCGAAGTGGCGCATATGACCCAGCTCCCACGAGCAGAAATTGCCCGGCGGGGGGGTGACGTCGGTGGCGCAGGCATAGTTCTTGGCCACGTTGGCGTTGGCGTAGTGGTTGTAGCCGTTCTCGACCCGCCATGCGGCGATCTTGTTGCCGTTGCTGTCTTGGCGGTCGGCGTTGATCGCGGCGGCGAACTCGAAGCGCGACGAGTCGAAGTCGGTCTGGATCGACTCCACACCGTAGAACTCGCCTTCGCAGGTTTTGCCGTTGTGGCCGGCCGGCTTGGCGTCGACGCAGTTCGCGCCGATCGTCAGAAACGGGGTGTCCGGCACGGTGTACCAGTTCTTCGGCCCCCACTGGCCTTCGGTGTCCCAGATCGCACCGGACAAGGCCCAGTTCTCGCTCGGCAGATGATGGGCACGCAGGCCCGGCTGCAGGTTGCGGTAGCCCGGCGAGGCGTTGGTCAGCCGGTTGCCGCTGTTGCGCGCCTTGCCGCGTTCGACCGCGACGGTGTAGTAGTCCTCGGCGCTGAAGGCACCGCTGGTCTCACCATCGGCGAACGGGATGTCGACGAAGTGGTTGTCCTTGATCGAGACCATCGAGTGGTAGGTCGCGATGCCGGCCGGCAGTGCGGCGCCCGCGGGGTACTTCGCGTCGGAATGGTTCAGGCTGGTGCCGACGAACAGGCCGCGCTGGATCGTGCCGTCCATGGCGGCGCCGCCGAAGGCCAGGCCCACGTTGTCGGCGACCGTCCACTCCAGGTAGTCGGGGTTCGTGACCCGGTTGCGGTAGGCGCCATCGCGGTTCTTGAACGAGTTCGTCCGCTTGATGGTCAGCCGCAGATCACCATCGGGGCAGAAGTCGTACGGGTGGCCACCGCCGTCCAGGCAGGGCTTGCCGCCCTTCATTGGCACATAGCGCTGCGAGACCAGCGTGCCTTGCGTCGTCTCGGGGTGCGCCACGTTGTCATCCACCGGCACCCATTCGAGCAACATGCCCGGCCCGTGCGACGAGTGCACCGTGTTGTTCTCGACCAAGCCCAGCGGCGTGTAGCGCGGCCAGGTCTTGACCGTGCGCGACAGGCCCAGCGGATGCAGCGGGAAAGACAGCCAGACGCCATTGCCCTGGGCGTCGCCGGCCAGGTTGTTGGTCAGCGTGTTGTCCGGGTTCGTCATCCAGAAGCCCGACGGGCCGCCCTGGAAGACTTCAGGACCCTCGTGGATCTTCATCAGGTTCTTCGCCGTCGGCGAGCGCATCTTGAGTGCCAGGTTGCCGTCGAAGACATTGCGGCGCTCGACCGCGTCTTCCAGGAAGAAGGCGTGGCCCTTGATGTCGTAGCAGATGTTGTTCTGTACCGTGACACCATTTGTAGCGTGGAGCACCACACAACGGTTAGACGAATTCCAGATCGCGCTGTTGCGGATGTAGTGGCCGGTGGCGTCGCCCAGCTCGGTGCCGGTGCCGACGTCGTAGCTCAGCAGGTGCCAGTGCATCGGGTAGCGGCCGAGCTGGCCGGCCTGGCCGACGCGGCGGAACTCGACGCCATCGATCTGCACCTGCGACTTCAGGCTCATCACCATCACGTGGGCGCCGAAGCCCTGGCTGCTCCAGGCGGTGTCGTCTGCCCCCTGGATCACGATACGGCGACTCAGGTTGCCCACGGCGGCGCGCTCATCCAGCAGCGTGGGTGCCGGTGAGGCGGGCGGCGAGTAGTTCGAATCGGCGGTCAAGGACATGCCGTTCGCCGTCGGGTACTGCACGCGGCCCCAGCGCGACTTGACGAGGCCGGCGGTGGTGTTGAGCGTCGCGCCGCTGGCCGAGGCCAAGGTGAACGACTCGCTGGCCGAGACGCCGTAGTGATCGGTGGGTGCCACGACGATCTGGTCGCCTGCTTTCCAATCTACCGTTTGTTTCAATTGAAACTGTTTTGTACCAACTGCGGCGTGCTGATTGAGCTTTGTCCACCCCGGTTGGGGCGAAACGCCGTACATCAGCAGCTTGCCGCCGGTGACGCGCAGCCCGCGCGAAGCGCCATCGGTGCCGCCCGGGGCACCGGTCAAGGTGATGATGGCTTTGTGCGCGAAGGGCGCCGCGGCGGTGCCGGCTTGCAGCGTGCCGATGACGTTGATCGACGCTGCGGTCAGCGAAACGTCTTTCTCTGCCAGGCGCAAAACGCCCTCGATTCGAAGGTCTGCCAGCTTGTGGGTCGCGGTGTCCAGCACGACGGTCTTCCCTGCGGGAATCACCACTGCAGCGCCATCGGGCGGGACCGTGCCGCCCCAGGTCTGCGGGTCGGACCAATTCACATGCTCACTGACCTGCTGAGGCACTTCGTCAGGAGCGGCGTTTGCTGTTTCAGAGCCATCACCACCGCCCCCGCCGCAAGCGGACAGGGCGGCGGTAAGACTTGCCGCCAAAAGGTGGCGTCGAAAGAAAGGAACGGTCAGATCACAGGTGTGCATGGGCGGGGATCCAGTCAAGGCCGGCGGATACTAAGCCAGCCACCTGTGACAAATTCTTCGAAAAACCCGGCGTTGCGTTGCGTTATTCGACAGTTCCACGGTCTGGCCATGTCGCGAGTAGCAATCCGATCAGGGCTAGCCCGAGTGCGCCCGCCTGGGCCATGCCCAGGCTTTCACCCAGGAACACGACCCCCACGAACGTGGCTGCCACCGGCAGCATCACGCTGAAGACGCCTGCCTGCGGCGCGGGCACGCTGCGCAGCCCCTGCATCCACAGCCACACGGTGACGACGCTGGCGGCCAAGGCGTAGAAAAGCAGCAACCACCAAGTGGCGAGTTGCACCTGCGCGAAGTCGAAATGCCAGGCCTGCCACGCGCCAAACGGCGTGACGAGTACCAAGCCCCACAGGTTGATCAGCGAGCTGATGCGGCGCGGCGAGACCTGGGCGGTCAGGCGTTTGCCGATGACCACGTACGACGCCTCGCACACCACCGCCCCCAGCAACAGCGCATAGCCCCATAGCGGCTCGTCGCCGCCGCCCGCGCCAACTACGCCGCCGGCGCCATGCGCGCCCGAGCGGCCCAGCGCCAGCCAGCCGATGCCCGCCACGGCGCACACGATGCCGCCACCCACACGCCGCCCGATGCGCTCGCCCATGAAGGCCCAGGACATCAACGCCACCGCCGCCGGGATGGCCGCCATCACCACCCCGGCGGCCACCGCCGAGGTGGCGGCCACGCCGAAGAGCATGCAGATCGAGAACAGGAAGTTGCCGAGAAAGCTTTCCCAGAAGAGCAGCCGGCGGTCGTGCGGCGACAGCGGCGCTTCACCGGGCTGCCGGCGCACCCAACCGGCCATCGCCACTGCCGCAATGCCGAAGCGCAACCAGGCCAGCAAGAAGATCGGCAACGCAGCGACCAGCGTGCGCGACAGGCCCACGTAGCTGCCGACCAGCGTCATGCTGGCCGCCAGGCAGCCATAGGCCAGCCAGGGCGGGTGATGGTGGGGGCTGGCCGGCACGGCGCTCATCAGCGGCGGGGCCGGCCGGACGCGTCCAGCACCGTCATGCTGACCTGGCTCGAGGCCTGGCGCCGTGCGGCGTCCCAGCGCAGCACGAAGCCGCCCAGGTCCAGGCCGCCCAAGCCTTCGAGCGCGTCGAGCAGACCCGCTCGGCCGCCGTTTCGCGGCATGCGGCGCAGCGCTTGCACCAGCAGCGAGCCGGCGATCCAGCCCTCCAGCGAGACGTATTCGGGCGCGGGCGAGTCCGAGCTGCGCAGTTGCTGCTGGTAGGCCGCCACCAGTGGGCGCGACGGGTCGAAAGGCGAGGGCACGACCTGGGTCACGCAAAGGCCTGCTGCCCGAGCGCCCAGCAGCGGCCCGATGGCTGCGGCGCTGGACAGGCTGGTGGCATAGCAGGGGCCGGCAAAGCCGCTATCGCGCATCGTCTTCAACACCGCCGCGGTTGAAGCGTGGGCCGCGAGGCAGACCAGGGCCTGCGGTTGGCTCGCTCCCAGGGCCTGGGCGGCCGCCTGGATGTCGTGCGCGCTGGTCATCTCGACCTGGCCTGTGGCATTGCGGCTCACCCGCGCGCTGGCCACCGGGGCGGGCAGGCCGGCCGTGCGCAGAGCGTCCAGCAAGGCCTCATGCCCGGCGACCCCATCGGCATCGTCTTGCACCAGCACCGCCGTGCGCGCGACGCTCATTGTCTGCAGTGCCTGCGCGATCAGCTTCGTTTCGGCGCCGAGGCCAGGGCGAAGGTGGAACAGTGCGCGAGGCGGCCGTTGGCGCAGCGATTCGGCACCCGTCAACGGCGCAATGAAAGGCAGTCCGGCTTTCAATGCCAACGGCAGGCAGCGGTTCACCGACTCGGCCCCCACATAGCCCACGAGGGCGAACACGCCGTCGGCTTCCAGCAGGTCGCGGGTGTTGGCGAAGGCGGCTTCCGGCTCATAGCGGTCGTCGTAACTGACCAGTTCGATGGCGCGGCCACCGATGCCGCCTTGTGCATTGGCGGCATTGAAAGCCAGCAGCAGCCCGCGCCGGTACTCGATGCCCAGGTGCTGCGTCGGGCCGCTGAGCGGCACCGATTGGCCGAGTCGGATCGGGCCTTCGGCCGGGGCCGCGGTGGCGCGTGCCCAAGACGACGTGGCACAGCCCCAGGCCAGCGCCTGGGTCAACCATTGCCGTCGGCGGGCCGTGCCTTGGCTCACAGACAGGCACTAAAACGTGGCCGCATAACGCTGGAGTTCCCAGCCGCTAACGTGGCGCGCGTACTCCACCCATTCCATCCGCTTCAGGCGAATGAACTCGTGCGACAAGGTCTCGCCCAGGGCGCCGCGCACCACCTCGTCGGCCTCCAGCGCATCGACCGCTTGCTCCAGCGACTGGGGCAGCAGGCCGTGGCCACGCTGGCGGATCTCGGCCAGCGAGAGCTTGAACAGGTCTTCGGTGCAGTCCGGGCCCGGGTCCAGGCCGCGGTCGATGCCGTCCAGTCCCGCCGCGATCAGGGCCGCTGTGGCGAGGTACGGGTTCGCGCTCGCGTCCGGCAACCGCCATTCGAAACGGCCGGGCAGGGTGCGCAAGGTCGCGGTGCGGTTGTTCGGCCCATGGGCGATGTAGGCCGGCGCCCAGGACGTGCCCGACAAGGATTCGCCGACGACCAGGCGCTTGTAGCTGTTCACGGTCGGTGCGGCCAGCGCGCACAGCGCCGGCGAATGGGCCAGCACACCGGCCAGGAACTGGCGCCCCAGCGGCGAGAGCAAGTCTGCGCCGCCCTTGGTGGCGGGCGCGAAGATGCAGCGGTGGGAGGTGTCCCACAGCGAGAGATGGAAGTGCAGCCCGCTGCCTGGCTGGTTGGCAAAGGGCTTGGGCATCATCGAGAAGACCATGCCGCGCTCTTCGGCCAGCGCGTGGGCGGCCAGCTTGAACAGCATCACGTGGTCGGCGCTCGACAGGCAGTCATCGAAGGCGAAGTTGACCTCGTACTGGCCATGCGCGTCTTCGTGGTCCAGCTGCAGCACGTCGAGTCCGCTCTTCGACAGCATCTGGTGCAGGGCGTGCAGATAGCCGGCCTGGCGAGGCAGCGACTTCAGGTCGTACGAAGGCTTGTCGAGCCGGTCGTGGTCGTCGGCCGGGCGCCATTGGCCGTCTTCGGTGCGCTTGAGCAAGAAGAACTCCGGCTCGATGCCCGTCTTCAGGATCCAGCCGCGCTCGGCCAGGCGCTGCACGCCGCGCAGCAGCACCTGGCGCGGGCACGCATCGAAGGGCTGGTTGTCGACGAAGCCATTGCAGACCGCGCGCGCATAGCCAGGCATCCACGGCATCGGCTGGATGCGCTCGACATCGGCGCGGGCGTAGTACTCGGCCCGCGCACCGGTGCGCGGCAAGGCCGTACCCCAGATCGACGGGCCGGCAAAGCCGGCGCCGGTTTCGATCAGCTCGCCCAGCTTGGCCAAAGGCACGTACTTGCCCTTGGCCACGCCGTGCATATCGGTGAACTGGGCGAGCACGGTGTGCACGCCCTGCGCCGCCAAGCGCTGTTGCAAATCGATTGTCATGAGGCCCCCACGGCCCCAACGGGGCCAGCTTTTCCTGCCCCCGAGGGGGCTTCACCCGGACATGAAAGGTCCAGTGGACCTTTCATGCCTGGCGAAGGGGCGGGCCACTGGCCCGCCGCGGTCTGCAAGACCGCGCAGCGGACCAGCAGAGCCGGATCCGCGCACGCCACTTGAATTTGACGACGCTGCAGGCAGCGCGCCACGAACGCTGTCAGTCCAGCCTGATCCAGGTGGTTTTCAGCTCGGTGTACTTGTCGAACGCGTGCAGCGACTTGTCGCGGCCGTTGCCGCTTTGCTTGTAGCCGCCGAAGGGCACGGTCATGTCGTCTTCGTCGTACTGGTTGACGTGCACGGTACCGGCACGCAGCGCGCGGGCCACGCGGTGGGCGCGGTTGATGTTGTCGCTCCACACGCTGGCCTGCAGGCCGTAGTTCGAGTTGTTGGCCAGCGCAACGCCTTCGGCCTCGGTCTCGAACTTGATGATGCCCATCACCGGGCCGAAGATCTCCTCGCGGGCGATCTTCATGCCGTTGTTGACATCGGTGAACACGGTCGGCTCGACGTAGTAGCCGCCGCTTTCCGTGCGCGCCTGCTTGCCGCCTGCCAGCACCTTGGCGCCTTCCTGGTGGCCGGCGTCGATGTAGCTCAGCACGGTGCGCAGCTGCGTTTCGTCGACCAGTGCGCCCAGCTCGGTGCCGGCGTCCAGGGGGTCGCCCGGGGCGTACTTCGGCGCCTCGGCGGCCACCAGCTTGGCAAACTCTTCGGCAATGCCGGCTTGCACCAGCACGCGCGACGGCGCGTTGCAGCTTTCGCCCTGGTTGAAGAACATGCTGCCGGCCACGGTGCGGGCAGCGCGCTCGATGTCGGCGAAGTCGTCGAACACGACAAACGCCGACTTGCCGCCCAGTTCGTTGTAGACGCGCTTCAGGTTGCTCTTGCCGGCGTACTCGTACATGCGGCGACCGACACGGGTCGAGCCGGTGAAGCCGATCGCGTCGACCTCCATGTGCATTGCCAGCGCCTCGCCGGCCTCGTGGCCGAAGCCCGGCACGACGTTGAAGACGCCCGGCGGGATGCCGGCTTCAACGGCCAGCTCAGCCAGACGCAGCGCGGTGTACGGGCTCTTCTCGCTGGGCTTGAGCACCACCGAGTTGCCGACGGCCAGCGCGGGGCCGAGCTTCCACGCCGCCATGATCATCGGGTAGTTCCACGGCACGATCGCGCCGATCACGCCCATCGGCTCGCGCGTGATCAGGGCCAGCGCCGAGTCCGGCGTCGGCGCGATCTCGTCGTAGATCTTGTCCACGGCTTCGGCGTACCAGGCGATGCAGCGGGCGCACGAAGGCACGTCGACGCTGAGCGAATACTGGATCGGCTTGCCCATGTCCAGCGTTTCCAGGAGCGCGAGTTCTTCCTTCGCGCCGAGGATCTTTTCGGCGAAACGCTGCAGGATCTTCTTGCGCGCAGCCGGGGCCTTGCCGGCCCAGCGGCGGTCTTCGAACGCGGTACGCGCGGCGCGCACAGCGAGGTCAATGTCAGCGGCTTGGCCGCGAACGACAGGGCCCAGCAAGCGGTTGTCGATCGGCGAATGCTTGGCAAAAGTCTGGCCGTCGGCGGCGGCCACGCGCTCGCCGTTGATCACGCTGCGGCCATCCAATTTTTGGGTGGTGGCGCGTTGGGTCCAGTCAATCGTGGACATGGTGTGTCTCCAAAGTGAAAGTGGCCGCCGGGTGGGCGGCCACCGGTGTGATTTGACAGCTTAGAAGGCCACGACCATCGATGCGCCGATCAGGGAATTGTTCTTCTTGAACGTGCCGTCCGTGACGTCTTCGAAGACCGCGCGGTCGGCGCCGTCCAGGCGGTACTCGAGCTTCACGGTGGTCGCCTTGTCGAAGGCGTACTTCAGACCCAGGCTGATCGCGTAGCGGTTGGCGCCGCGGTTCAGGTCGCCGCTCGCGTCGGGGCCAATGCCGTTGCGGCCGTCGTTGTAGCTGCCGTTGTCGGGGTCGTAGTAGCCGTTGTAGGTGTACAGGCCGCCGCCGTTCTTGTCGTTCTTGATGTAGTCGGCGCGCACCAGGCCTTGCAGGCGTGGTGTGATCATGTAGCCAGCCAGGCCTGACAGGCCCACCCACTGCGAATCGCGCCAGTTGCCGTCGGCGTCCGGCGTGATCGCGCCTTCCTTCTGCTTGCCGACGCTGAGCTGGCCTTGCAGCGTCATGTCGCCACGGGTGAAGTAGCCGTCGACCTCGGCCAGGTAGGCCATGGTGTTCTTCTGCTCGAAGTTGAAGTTC
>Ga0307515_10024489_pt1 | contig 10514 bp, 8 predicted proteins | sample 17_EM_MG_FD_194513 | JGI IMG/M metagenome (GOLD analysis project Ga0307515, IMG submission 194513) | Populus trichocarpa ectomycorrhiza microbial communities from riparian zone in the Pacific Northwest, United States - 17_EM | ecosystem: Host-associated > Plants > Roots > Unclassified | place...
CTTACTGTGTTCAAGCGATTTCGACTCTTTCTCAATAGTGTCCTCCTCGTGTTTCACGACACTCGGTGGGGCGAGCACATGCCAATTAGCTGCGGCATCAGCGACCCCCTCCACGACTTCCTGGATCCGCGGTCTTCGCGTTTTTTCGCCGTCCCAGCATTTCTGGATGAGCTTCCACAATGATTCAGAGATCCCAATAGTCTCCGCATCCTCAGGTTTATCCGGACGTAAGCCAGACGAAATGTTTAATGTGTGTTCCGTGAGTTTGACTCCACGAAATGGTTGCTCTCCTGTCAGGACCTGACAGGTTGTCAAGAAAAGAAAAGAAAAACAGCTAGATCTCGACTGCACGATGTGGGTACCTGAAGTATAACCAACCCGAAGGCGTAGACGTCCCCCTCTCTGGTGGGAAATGCGCCCCTGAGACCGTGCTTGGAGGGTGCGAGCAATTCTGGGGCCATGAATGCCAACGTTCCACCTTCGAGCGTGAAACTTGATGACATCGGGTATTGTGGATCAAGCACCATGGTCGTAAACCCGAAGTCCGCGAGGCACGCCTTAGGAGGCGTGTCGTTTGTCATGAGGATGTTGGCCTGCGAGAGAGGTAATTAGAAAACGATAGACGCATCGGGTGGTGGCCAGACACACGAACACCCTTGAGGTCTCCATGAATGATGTTAGCTTCATGAAGGTACTTCAGCCCTTCCGCCGTACCACGTAACTATTACCGAGGTTGGGGGCGAATTATTGAGGGAACCATTGAACCTGAAAATCTGGGACACCTACAAGCTCCAGCCTGTTCGTGTCGTTCTTCCTGATGTACTCCATAATGTTGCCATGTACCATCCACTCCGACACCGTAGCAAATTGGTACTTCTCCATGTCACCCACAACGCCCACGAGCTCCAGGACGTTTGGATGAGATAGCGAATTCCAGAGGATAGCCTCTTTACAGAATTGCTAGGAATCGATTTCAGTGGTACTCCACCCGACTGGGAAAGCATCCTTCCCACTTACCTTTCTGATCTTTACAAAGTCATCTGTCAATGCGACCCTTAATGCCTTTACCGCAATGATGCATCCATTGTATAGCCCTGGTTTGATATCGGCGAAACCGCCCGATGTTTGGAGATGACCGGGTACGGAATAGTCGATTTTGTCCGTGATAACCATCGATTCGGGCAATCGCGCGTGCTTTCCTGCGAGTCTCCGCAAGGTAACAAAGAACGTTTGCTTTTCAGATCCGCGGAGTTTATGCAGCGCCAGACCCTGAATATTGGATCACCACGTCGGTAGGCGACTATGGGGGGTGACGGATGGAGGGATTCGGACTTACATGGTCCAGGATCTCAATGCACAACGCTGCGTCCAATGGTTCCAAATTGAAGATGAATGTCCGGCCCTCCTTTGATGATAAGATCTTGGCCAGGATTCTAATGAATTCAGCCTCATCCACGGCACGGACTTTCTTCCACAGCTCGTCGAAATCATCTGCCATCGCGTCCATGAGGTAGGATAAAAGTGACGGTTGACGAGGAGAAGGTCACAGGTGAAGGTCAGGGTGAAGTCCTAGCCATGAGGCAACTCGTGGCTTCCAGCCGCATTGTGAATTGAAGGCGTGTACTTCGGGCGTAGCCGGGCAACGGGGCGGAGATGTCCATCTGGTCTTGTGGGTAGTCTCGTGCGGATAAGCGCTGTTTTGGACACGATTGGAGGATCCCCACTACAGTCAAAGGAACGCCGGAGATGGTCAGAATAATAAGATCCAACGCCCATGGACGGTCCTTCCTTACCACCGATCCTGTCCCCCAGACTGCCACACGGACCTCCACCTCGCACCCACAGCTTTCCGGTCGCGCACCCGCCCGAGACACTTCGACTTCGACCGCGAAAGGATAAGCCGGGCGTGTTCTCGAGTCAACTTTCGCCTCCCAAACTGATCGGAAAGAATGATGAGGCTTGATTTTGATCGACTATTAGCTGACAGGGGCGAGCGTGTCAACGTTTCCAACAGTCAAAGGTAAGGTTTGGGCAGGACACAGCGCAATGATGGAATCCATTTACACCCGATCTGCTTGTTTGGACCTCGGAGGCTTGTCCTTGTAGCTTATCGCCCCGAGCTTGACCTTCAGCGGAAGCGAACACCACCCAGCTGGGGTTTCACCTCCATCTGGCGCGCCCCCACCACATATGTGTATCCAAAGTTGTTGGTATCCGCGTGGCTCAGACCGCGTGGCTCAGACTCTGCTACAACCACAAAGCGAGAACGCCCAAACTCTCTCACGGCACCCTCCTCCTCCTCTTGACTCGAAGCTGTTTTGCTGTGTCAAACATGATGTCAAGAGCACGTCAACTTTTCTCCCCGTAAAACGTCAGGTATTCCCCATAGAGTCCTGTCAACCGTCTCATCTCTTCATTCTCAACAGGCGCACCAGTTTCCTGCGGGTGCTCGCGTTGCGCGTTCCCTCTGGTGGTATCTGCAGGCCTAGCTCCGCCGACCTCGACGGTCCTGCGTCTAATCCTCTCGCTCAGAGGCTACGGTTCGCTATAGTGACCATCAGCTCTGATGCTGAACGTCATAATAGACGCTGAAGATACCGGAAGCTGCCAGGCTTCGGCCCCGGCGTCCCTCTTGATTCCTTACCCGACCCGAGAACAAATAGGGGGTGACATATGCGTTTGTCCGTTAGGTGTTTGCGTAGATCACGAAGCCCTCGATCGCTCTTCAGCTCCTGATAAAACCTCTTCGTTGGACCCTTTCCCACAGTTTCCCACACGCCCTCCCCCCCAATGCTCAAAATTCCAGGAATGGCCTGATCGCAGAACCCAGATGGATGTGGTGATCACTCGCGCGAGGCTTTGACTCAGCCTCCTGAAGTACATGATACACTGATCGGTGTCCGATCCGGGTATTACTAACGCGAAGCACAACCGAAAAGGGGGTCCCTCTTCACGGGTAACAAGGTACCACTCTGACACTGACACCGCAAGGACCAAGCTCTGAAACCTCGTCCCTCGCCACAATTGTATCCTGCGTATCGATCGTAATCGGTGGAAGCGAGGACCAAGTCGGCACGCCACAAACCCGACAGACATATGTATATCGGTGTGCCTGCGCCCTACGAGGCGCAGCCGGTGGATTCGGGTTTCCACATCCCGCTCATTCACTCTCCGTTAGATCCCATGAAGAATTGCCGGAAAGGCCACAGCCCCCGGGAAGGACGGCTTGCACACGGGGCCGGTCCGGAAATTTTACCTCAGGAGGGCCTCCGACTGATCGCCTTTCAAAGTCATTCAGATGTTCAAGGTTTGATATCTGATGCCGAGGGTGACTGGCGCCCACTGACAAAAGACTGGAGCGGTCTCAATAAAGCTTCACCAGAACGAGCTTCATGCCCGGAGTAAGTTTTGACGGTCTCGGGAACCAAAGGGTCGAGAGAATGGAGGGTCCGTAAACAATGTATTTTGTTGCAGATGGAAAGGTAGATTTGTCCCGTGGCAAGATATACCAAGTAAACGCCGACAGGAGCGTCGGCGGTGATAACCAAGCAAATGGAGAACAGGTTTGAGAAAAAAACAGGGGTAGTATGGTATAGGAGGAGGGTGGCAACGAAAGTGGGGTGTATACATAATGAGGATGGGTGTATTTGCCTTGGTAAATAAAAACTCGATGGAGGTAATTGGAATCTGAGGGGGGACGAGAAAAAGGAGCGGAAAAGCTGGGTAAAGGGTTTAAAGACGAGGAGTCGAAGGGCTTTGATAGGGCGCACGCGTAAATGGGTGCCTCGTTTTGAACGAGTAGGAACGAGAAATCCATGCTGCCCCACCAGTAAACACCCACGCTTCCTGCCGCGCTTCCCCTCCCCGCATTCCTTCAGTTCCATCGGGGCGTATTAGTTTGACCTTGGTTAACGTGGACTACTAATGTCGTCCATGTTCCGTAGTGGTTGGATAAAGATAGAATAGATACAGATAGAAAATGGTGGCCGGAAACGAAAACCGCAGCACTTCTGATACTCCTTAGAGAGGAGAGCACGCGGTACTGCGTGATCGAGGGTATTTAATTAGCGGAGGGTTGGGGTCCACATAGGTCCTTGTGGGCTTGAGGGATATGGACCTCGGTGGAAATCGCCTTCGGAAGTTCAACAATTTGGCCCAACATGCCGTTTTGGAGATGCCATCCTGTAGCGCAGCAAGGATTTACAGTGGTCAGTCATTATCCAATCACAGCACGTGATATATGGGTAGCAGGAGAGCGAAGAGGTTGTCGAGCCGAGAATGGAAAAATTGGCGACAAAGAACGGAACAGTTTTGATCGAGGTAGGTGTTTCATTCCCCACAAGCGCGATACGTAAATGGGATGCGGGTAGCGAAGGATTCAAAAGCGGTTTCAACAACTCACCAACGTGACAATGCAGAGCCCAAACACCCGGATTGTCGGCCGTCACTCTACCGAGGAGAAACCAATGTGAGTAAGCGTTGCGCATTGTACGGCATTGGAGGAAACACGTACTGGAGGACTACCCAACCATCACCTGGCACAATGATGGTGTCTCGAACGACTACGTTACGTAAATCCACGGAGTTTGCTTGTACCAATCCCGTCTCATTGAACAAGCCAACACCGCTCGTAACCACCTGGAAGCCGTGTCCATGCATGTGGAACGGATGTGTGCCTTCAGAGCCGTGAGTCTGCAAGATAAATCTCACAACCTTTCCCCTATATTCGTCAGGAATAATCATAAGATTCCGTTGCTCTTCGGGAGGGGGGGTCCATGTCGGATTCTGCTGGAAGGCATACAGAGTGGGATAGGCAGTGTCGTTGACTTGGTAGATCTGACTATTCACGAGGGTGTGAAGCTCGGGTCCATCGATAACAGGGAATGTGACGTTGAGAAAGAGTGACATGGAAGGTTGTTCCAAGGAGAGAGAGGAAGATTGGTTAAGGGAGGAAGGATGTGGCTTCAGAAGTGAATAGTCGATGTCCTTGCACGCAGGGTTGGTAACATTCCACGTCGTTGACTGAGGTGTGGGGATGGGTGTGTTTGGCTGGTGATTGTATGTCACCACACCACGAACGTCTGGATCAAAGGTGGAGTTGTTCGGTGGCCCTAATCAAGAGTTATTCGGGGTTCCGTCACGGACGCGGAGAAATAGCGCTTACAACACTGAGACTGCATTGTGGCCCTGACCCAGAATGTTTCATCCGGCTTGACGGTGGCATTTGTCTTGACAAGGACATCATACCGTTGGCCAGTCTAATTTTGGGAGGATCAGCTTCCACGTGTACGAAATTCGCAACCCCAAACCTACCGCGATGGGAATGCCTTTGACCCAAGTATTTCCATCAAGGGGAGAATAATCGGTAGAAATGAGCTGCAGCTCATGCTGATCGATGGAGAAGACGAAGGGCGCGATGATTGACCCGCAGATGATACGGAGCCGATAAACCTTTCCTGGCTCAAAGTTCAAATTGAATCCTTCGCCGGAGGGACCCCTGGAACAGGAGCTGGTAACGGAGGTTTTATTCGTCTCGTCGTACAGACATAGAGCACCAGTAGTGGGGGCAGGATCGGGGCGAGGGTTTCCATTGGGATCGGGTGTACTGAGTTCGTCTTCGAGCTCCCAAGACGTGCTCCCGTATTCATCAGTCAGAAGAATGACCCGCTCCTCATTGTATTTGAAGGGGAAGGACCCCGGCTTATCCTCGACGATGAACGGGCCATGCATCCCATCCAAGCTCATGGTATGAAAGTGAGCGTGCCAGAAAGTCGTCCCAGGAGGGTCGGCAATGAAATCGTATTTCATCTTCTTCTTAGCCGGAATGGCGCACTGGTTTTGGGTGGGGAATCCGTCAGAGTAAGGGGTTCCGCGTTGATGGATCCCGTGCCAATGAATCTGGGTGGAGAACTGATTTAAGAGACGCATTCTGGCTTTAAACTACCGCGTATCACATACCGTGGTGTGGTTGGTGTCCAGGTCGTTGGAAACATTGACCTTGACCTGCGAGCCGTGTGGGACACGGACCAGCGGACCTAGACGCAACATACCACGTCAGCCAGGATTCTCGACAGAGTTCAACCGACGATGGTTCGCTCACCTGGGTATTGACCTAATGGAAGACGCGTAAATTAGTCCATTGGCTAGACGAGAGAGACATGAAGATGGCGACTGACCGTTGACGACAGTCCTGCGCACCCCGTCACGCTGAAGGTTGCTGACGTGAAAATCAAATGAGCGGTGCTGAATTTTCGTGGCATCCACGGCGAGACAGTGAACGAGGGTGTAGAGGACAGCGGCACAACCGGCGTTGAGACGCATAGTTACGGTGGTGGTGGTGGGGGTGGGGTGGAGCAAAGGGCTGGGAGCACCATTGGCAGCGGCAGAGGGTTTATGACCTTCTCTCCTGGACTTTCTCTCTGAAGCCCCGCCACCTCCATTAGTTGCGAGGACGTGGATCGACAGCGGTTCGGCAAATTCTGCGGGGAAGCAAAGATGTAGATGTCACGTGCTCACCACTCTGACGACCACTCGGAGACACGGAGCTACCTATGAGTACTTCCTCTTTTGGAACTAGAGACTGCCCGTATGAGCCTCTGTTAGTGACCCGAGCCTGTAAATAATCTGAGCTTGACCTCTAGCTACACAGACAAAGCCCGGGGCTGAAGGTCTCAAGCTCGTCCAGTCAGAGTCCGAAACCCCGAACAACCCAGGCGCACAACTGCCGACCGGCGTCCAACGACTCCAAACAACATTCAGTGTTATACTTCTCCGGGGGCTGTCAACGAACGCGAAGCAACCCGCCCTACCAACAACACAAACCATATCATGCTGTAATGGTATCGTCCTGGCGAACCCATGGACTGGCAGGGCGTCCGGTCCATCCGCGATACCGTGAGTAGTGAACAGTGCGATTTAACGGACGACCGTCGCGGTCCAGCCAATCATCAACTGCCACCTGAGGCTCCAATCCCGCATCCCAGCTGTTGAGTACATAATGCTGACACCTCGGACATAAGACTGGATTTACGTGGAACGTTTGGTATCCACACACTTCAGGCGCGTTGCTCAGAGAGAACTGGATGGTCAGACCCGAGGACCCCGCTGTTTCGCACCAAATGACGGGCACACAAATCCGAGGAATCACAGTCTGAGGCTGATGCGATACAGTAATGGTAGAAGAACGACGTGTGCGCGACCAGCGGAATGGTTCAAGGGACGCAGCCTCAGGTCATAGATGCGGGGCCCAGTCCTTGCTTCAAACTTAGGCCGGCCTAGGGACGCTGCCACCCTGCCTTTGGAGCCACGCAAAAACCAAAAGGCACTCACGTACAACGTGGGGGCGGGTGCGGAATTATAAGGGTGGTTGAACTATTTTCCCAAACAGAACCTGCACACAAAGAGAATTGTGGAGGATTGCACGATGAAAATAGCTTGCACGTCATACGCAGTCCATGGAGCCACAGGATTCAGCCAAACTGCTAGCGCAGACGCCTCGGGTGAACTGATCCCGGGCTGGCCAGTCCGAACGTGCAGCGTCCGACGGGTTGCAAGACCCTATAACGCTACCCCCGTAGCTCGTCAACCGTCCTCAGCCGACCATCGAGTCACCCAACCGTTGAGTCGCCCACCTGCCGCCAGCGCGACCGGTGACTCCCAGTGACGGCTTGAATGTCATGGCCAGATGCTCGAGTTCTGCGAGGAATGTTTATTTTGCCGGTCTGGGTGATGCTCCCTTGTCGCTGCAGTGAAACTTCCGTCTAAGACTGATGGGGCAAGGTATAAGGTCGGGGGGCGGATGCCCGGGAGTAACAAGCAAACCAGCAATAGGTTGAAGGGTCTATGTGGTATGGAGTTACCGGAGGCCAGAGGCGTTAGGAGAACTTGAAGGCATTGAGCATTTGGGACTGAGAGGGCTGTCTAAGGGGGAGCAGGAGCCCGAAATCCAAGTTTGAAGGCCCGGAGTCCATGACACAAAAGACGCCGGAGACAAGAGCAGTTACTGCTTCCACTTCGTCTGACCAATCGCCGGAGCGTGAGAAGCTTTATTTTCCCCCGTTATGGAAATCGATTATGGATTACAGATTATAGATATCACAATAGACTCTAGTCCGGCTTGATCATCATTCCGATAACACAGCATCTCGAGGGATGGGTGGCCTGGCCCTGGGATGGCGCTCGAAGTGTTGCGATGCCTGAAACCGACTAGGTCGCGAACTGCACACACCTCCCCTCTATGCCCGCAAGAGGATCTTAGATCCGACTCGCTTCAAACATCCCAATGATTGCGGGCTGCGCGCCCACTCCTTTATTCATCGTGAATCGCTCGAGAAAACACTGCTCTCGATGGTCGATATTCCTCCCCATCACGTATGCCTCGGACAGCATATATATACGGCCCCTCCCCTTGACCTAATGCCCCACTCAAACCTCAATCTCATCACTCTCCCACTCTTCCACCGCATCCCTCCTCCAACCTATCCGCCCCTCCATCCATGTCTACCACTTTAGGTGATAGTCGGTTAAGGGAAAACTCTAAATGGACCCCCGAAGAGGACGCCGTCCTCATTGAGGCCGTCACCAACTGTGAGTCCTTCGGTCGAACCGTTCATCGAGTCGGTGATTTACTCGAGCCCTGTCTAGCCGGTCCAAGGCGCTGCTGGAATACCATTTCACAAAGTCTTCCCGGAAGGACTAACAAGTCCTGCAGGAAGCGTTGGATCCATTCTCTCGATCCATCCCTTCGCAAAGGTGCGTTCGCGTCGACGATGTCAGCGTCGGGTGGCATTCTAAACCGCTCTAATTAGGTCGCTGGACAAACACGGAGGATGTTCAGCTCATCCAAGCTGTAAAGCGATATGGACGCCAATGGCACAAAGTCGCAGATCTTCTCCCTGGTCGAACCGACGATCAGTGTGCAAAACGATGGCGCGAGAAGCTTGACCCATCCATTCGTAGGTGTTCCGCTGTTCGCTCCGCATCTCTCAATCTCATCATCCTACCATAGGTTGTGATTCTTGGACAGACGCTGAGGACCATATCCTGATGGAGGCCCAAGAAAAGCATGGGCGGCGATGGAACATTATTTCCGGGTACCTTACTGGTCGACCCGCGGTTCACTGCAGAAACCGCTGGCTGAGCCTCCTCAGAGCTGGTCGTATCACAGATGGAATTCAACAGGCTGCGGCGATGTTCGATACTAACAAGCTGCGCCCTGTTGCTCGTAGCTCATTCATCTCTCCTGCCCCATCGCCAACACCCTCTCACTGTTCGTCCGGATTCGAATCATCAGTGGAGCCATTCCTCAGCGGCTGGGAAAACCAAACCGTCTCATCCCCCCCAGAATCTATCGAACAGTACCCAGAGGGTATCCCCATGAACTTTGGTTACTTCGACGTGGGGACGAGCAGCCCACAACACCACCGCTCAAAATCATCCTCGAGCACCCTCTCCTGGGAAAGTACCTTCTCGTCGACAGATTTCGACACCGGGTCGCTCCTGGACCAAGTGCGCTACAACCAGGGTACGACCGGCCCTGAGGCTACCACCGCAATGATCCCCAACATCTCAAGAGCGGACTCTCACCAACTCGAATCCCTGCAAACCATCACGCTTACTCCTCCCCAAGAAACACGGCCAGAATCGCTCATCATGACTTGTTCGTTGCCCTACTGCACCTTCCAATCGACAAGTCTCACCGAAATCTGGAGACACATGACTTGGGACCACATCGGGAACAAGACGCATTGTCCTCCTGAAATGTCAGCGCTGGTAGAGAAGGTGGTGATTGGTAGTGGTTCTGTTAGCCAGTGAACACCGCCTTGTTTGTCATCGCTATTGGACAGATGCATTGGACATGAAGATTAGACACTCCGTCGAACAATTACAAACACGTGATGACGTATCTTATGACCCGGGTGATGTGTAGAATCTACGTACCTTCTAATTCCCCCTCATGACCCATCTATAGTACTTGGTGATATTTATTCCATGAGTACCCTGTTGCTACTGTCGAGACTCGTATTCGTAGCTCACGCATACCAAAATCCCATGTCTCCACGTTCACCCAATTTCTATTGCGAACGCATAGCCCTCCTTGGTTTGTGGAAGAAGGCTAATAGAGGGCGGCTCCGCGCATGGCGCTTGAGAAGCCGGAGGGTTAAGGATGGTGCGTAATCTACCATGCACACTTCATAGATTCTCTTGGCAGCCGGGCTGAGAGGACAAGTTGGATAAGCTACAGTCACAGCCGCCGTTATGTCCGTTGTCTCAGACCAGGCACAGCTTAATCACAACTATTACACTGCTAGTTTCCGACTCGCGATCATCGAACCGAGGTACGACCTCGAGGTAGGTGGATCTTCGGTGTCAAAATTAACGAGGAGACGCGGTGATCCCGTTCCGGGGCTTTGCTCATCCGTCCGATGTGCTTTCCCAGATCGGATCTTCGTCTTAGAAGGGCGGAACGCCATTCACAGTGACTCAGCTGGAATCCCTTATGAAGCGCAAGTTAA
>Ga0307515_10024491_pt1 | contig 10514 bp, 3 predicted proteins | sample 17_EM_MG_FD_194513 | JGI IMG/M metagenome (GOLD analysis project Ga0307515, IMG submission 194513) | Populus trichocarpa ectomycorrhiza microbial communities from riparian zone in the Pacific Northwest, United States - 17_EM | ecosystem: Host-associated > Plants > Roots > Unclassified | place...
TAGTATAAACGGGATTAATGCAGACCTAGAAAAGACGGCTATAATTAACTAATATATACCCCTAAGGACCGTAAAGGGGGTGTAGTTATTCTTAGGGTTCTATAACTTCTACTAACGCTTTATTAAGAACTATAGCAGGATTGCCTGGCTACTAAGCCTACTTACCTATAAGGACCGGCCCTTTTACTTTAATACCGTATATAGGTAGGCCTTTAACGAGCTTAAGAAACAACTAGTCTCTGCTCCTTTACTTACCTACTTTAACCTAAAACGGCCCTTAATGCTAAAAACCAATGCCTTAGATAGTGTTATAGCTGGCGTTTACTCCCAAAAGTAGACAGATGGAGAATAGCACCCTATTACTTACTATTTAAAGACTATAGTAGATACTAAGCTAAACTACCCAATTTACGACAAAGAAATACTGGCTATTATCTCTAGCTTTTAGCACTGGTGAGCCCAACTAAAAGGCACCCCTAAGTCTATCTAGGTAGTTTCCGATTATAAGGCCTTAGAATATTTTATAATAATAAAGGCCCTTACGGCCTAATAGGCGCGCTAGGCGGACACCCTATCTTAGTTTAACTTCCTAATTATATATAGGCCCGGCGCCACTAACTATGCGGACGCTCTTATAAGGCGTAAATAGGATATAAATAACTAGACAGCCGTAAAGATCTTATTACGGACCTAAGCGCTACTATAACTAGAATACCTTAACTCTTAAATACGGGCAGAACTAAATATAGACTCTTTAGATGCTAAGATATACCCTATTAACTCTATAGAACTAGACCTTATTAATAAACTACTATAGGTAAACTGTACGGCCCCTTTTCTATAGGAGTACCGCAAAAAGGTAAGGAACGTTTCTAGCCTATAGTCCCTTAAAAGTGGACTACTTAAGCACCGTAAACGGCTAGTAGTAGTAAAGGAACAGAACTTACGGACTTGGCTTATTGCTAAAGTATACCCCTAAGTCTCTATAGCCTACCCTAGAAAAAATAAAACCTATAGGATTATTAGCGACCGCTACTACTAGCCCGGAATAATTATAGATATTAACCGCTATGTATAGAACTGCAATAACTGCTGTAGGTCTATAATTCCACAAGATAAGACCCTAGGACTATTAAAATCTCTCTTAATACCTAACCGCCCCTAGTAATATATCTCTATAGACTTTTATAAGCTACCTCTAGACTATAATGGATATAATATAGTTATAATCTTAGTTAACTACTTTGGCAAACGCCCGTTCTTAATTCCCTATTATAAGAATATTAATGCTAAAGAGGCGGCCCGACTGTATATCTACTACGTTTACTAAATTTACGGACTACTAGATACTATTATATCTAACTATAGGCTGTAGTTTATATTAGCCTTTTAGAATAAGTTTACCCGGATCCTAAGTATTAAGCTAAAGCTTTTTATAGTATATTACCCCTAGACAGACGGTTAAACAGAGATTGTAAATTAATACTTAAACCAGAAACTCCGGCCTTTTATTAACTACTTTTAGGATAACTGGGCCGAACTATTGCCCTTAATAGACTACGCCTAAGCAACCCTACTCTATAACTCTACCGGATTTGCCCCTATTTAACTAGAAATGGGTTACCTACCCTATATAAGCTTTAACTGGGAAAGACTAAAAGGGCCCTAGACTATACGCGAAAAACTATCTTATAAGGAAGCCTAGTAGTACGCTAAGCGCTTAAAAGAAGCCTAGAAAGTAGCCCGTATAAACCTAAAAAAGGCTTAGAAATTAATAGAATAGTAGGCAAATAAGTATAGGCGCGAGCCTAACTTTATTATAGGCAATATAGTCTAGGTTATAATAAAGAACTAGAAGACAGAATGGCCTAGCTATAAGCTAGACTATAAGATAGTAGGACCATATAAGATTCTTAATAAAGTAGGTAACTTATATAAGGTTAAGCTCCTAGACTTAATTAAAGTTCACCCTATTTTCTTACTAGATAAGCTATAGAAAGCTATAAATAACCTACTACCCGGATAAAAGAATAAACCTCCCCTACTAATTTAAGTTAACGATAATAATAAATGGGAAATTAAAGAAATACTAGCCTATAAACTTATAAAAGGAACGTTAAAGTATTATATTAGTTGGAAAGGATATAACCCAAACCTTACTTAGTACCCTATATAGAACTTTATAGGTAGCCCCTATAAGCTTTAGAAGTTCTATAGCTGTTACCCTAATAAACCTAGACCGCTAAAGTACCTAGATAAGTAGATAGAATGCTAGTATAATAAAGATAATAAGCTATTAAAAGAATATAAGGATAAAAACGCCCTAGAAATTTCTTAGTTATATAAGGTCTTAAGATATCTAGGAACTTTAACCGGCGGTTAAAGTTGTTTAATTAGTTAGATTCTCTTTCTAAGACTTTTAGCGGCAAAGCCTAAGGGCAGGCTTTTTTGGAGGGGGGGTAATATTACGGCACTGGCAGAACTTGGTAGAACTTGGCAGAACTACGCACCGGCAAGTTGCCACAGATTGCCGCATATTGCGATCACGTGACGCGAAGATCTTATAAAACATTGAACGGCGCTGCTCTTCTTCTCCTTTTCTTTCCCTAGCTTTAGATTCTCGTTTATAGACAATCCAATCGTATGGGCTTACGCGACCCTTTTGCCGTGCTTATGTCTTGATTAACTGAGTCGCTAACACTATAATCGCAATATTAAATTCTAACTAACCTCTCTACTAGCTTATTTAAAGCAATATAACGTAATAGAACTTATATTTTAGCTTTATTATACACGCTATTAATTATAAGTAACGTATATAGTAATTCTATAAGAGCTGTAGGCCTAAGCGCAGTAACGGCGTTAAAAAATAATCGCCTTACCTCCCATTACTAGTTTCTTTTTAAAAAGCTTTTGTTTGTCCTATAGCCGTTCTATAAGGCAACTATATATAGCTAGGGCTATAAACATACTCTCTACCGCTGGTTTACTACTATAGATTAGCTTCTTAATTATACCTAAAACGCCTAGGTAGATTTTAAAGAATACTATATAAAGTATAATAAGCATAAAGAATACGCCTACCTTAAGGCTGCCGCCTATGCGTTATAGGAGAAGTATAAGGAGTACTACAATCTAGCTAACGATAGTGCTGCTTACTACGCTACGCAGGTACTTTTACCGGATAAGAAATAGTAGTGGTTTTATTAAAGGTTTAAGGGCAATAAGAATAAGAAATATTGGCTTACTAATAGGCCTAAGAATCTAGAGGATTACGGCGTTTAGGGCTTAGTAGAAGACCTTTAGCTAGAAGAGTATAAGGGTAAGTATAGTACTTCTATATCTATTAAGCCTTTAGCGCCAGTTAAGTTTACGTTAGGTAAGACTTTTAGCGGGCTTAGAAATTATAAATAGATTAAAGTTATACCTTTTAGCAGATCTAACGCCTACTAAAGCTATATTAGAAGCTACCCCAAACAAATTAATAATCCTTTAGCTTATTAGAACAGCCTCTACCTCTTATAACCTAACCTTACTTAATTCGCCCTTAATATATTAGCTATACCTCTTATAAGCGCCAAATATAAACGCGTATTTAGCTTAGCTAAGCACCTACTTACTAACCCCCGTAACCGTTTTAAAGCTAATATTATTAAAGCTAATGAGTGCCTTAAGTTCTAGTTTAGGCGTCCTGTTACGGGACAGGGGCAGTGGCTACAAAGCGTATGTATTCGAGGAGTCTACAAGACGTTACGCGATCGATCGTAAGGGTCGAGGGCGTAAGGAGGTGATATACCTACGCGTAGCTGACATAAGCTGTATGCGAGGTGTATGTGAGAGCACGGGGCTCTCCTATAGAGGCCCCTGCGGTAGGGTTCCGTAACACTACCCCCCCTCTTATAGAGGCGGAGCTCCGGTAACGCTGTGGTTACTATATATATATAAAAGGGATACTTAAGGTATAGAAAAGAAGAAAAGGGGGGTATTGCTAAAGGCTTAAAACAACGTTATATAATAGGGCTTGGTATCTAAGAATCCAACCAATTAGATAACTTTAACTGCCGGTTGAAGTTCCTGGACATCTTAACGATATTCTGGTTACGTAATTATACTTTACCGCAATCTAACGGCAATTTAACGGCAATTTGCCCTTATGTGGTAATGTATAATAGTTTAACTCTATAAGGGCTCCTATAGAGGATTAGGTATAAAGTCTCTGCTTAGGCCCAGTTTCTATAGGTTCGCGTAGTAAAAGTTGCTGATTAGATCCTTTATATTTTTAAAGTCTTCCTATAGTTACTATTCTGGCTAATTTATATCAAATCCTATGTATATAGCTCTGTAGTAAAGCCGTTATCCTCTGCCTTTACTAAAGTATTTAGAGTTGATAATTTATTTAACGGTCCACTCCTTATAGTTCTTGTTTTTGTTCTCGTCTTAGATTAGTACTAGTAGGGGTTTAGGCTATATCTGCCCTGGTAAGGGGTTGGGCTAATAGAGGTATAGTAGCTATAGGTAAAATACGGGCTATATCCCGCGGGTGGCTAGGGTAGGCGGGAGTTCTAGCTTATATACGGCTCCCCTATTAATAACTTGTTTAATTAAATAGGGGCCAAGGTTCTTATAATCGAGTGACTTTATAGGCCTTTGCGTAGAGATATTGTGTATATCTAGCCATACCCAGTTGCTAACACGCATTTCCGGTAGTGGCGTTCTATAATAGTTGGCGAAGTAGGCCTACTTTACTTAAGCCCGGGCTATTTCTCCCTTATAGTAGTTGAGTAGATTTTTTATATAGTCTATATACTAGTCAGCAAGTAGTATCTTAAGGCGTTTTCTATATAGTAGTTTCTTATTAATAGGTTCTGGTGGCTTTATACTGGATTGGGGGTGATAACCCTTATTTACAAAGAACGGGGTAAGTCCTGTAGTGGTTAAGATATAGTTATTTACTGCGAATTTACCTAGTAGGAGGTAATCCACCTAGTTATCTTAACTATTGTTACAGACGCTTTAAGTACGATGTTACGACTACTTGGAGAAGAGTTAAAAGAAGCTAGTTGGTTAATATAGGCACGGTTTAGGATAGATCTGGTAGAACTATATAATGAGGAATAGTAACCGAGTCACGTAATATAATCTGTATAATCTGCGTGATCTATATAATCCGCGATAGAGTAGATAGAGCATACGTACCTTATATATAAGGAGGGTTTCCTAAGAGTACGGTTGTGTATTTAAAGGACTATAGTTCCTACTCTAGATAGTTCTTTCCTTATAGTAATTCTTAGAATATAATTAGAGTTAATTTATTAGGCAACTACTCTACTAGTTATTATTATATTGTTAACTTACTTATAATACCTATATACTTAGCCTAATAATAAGCCTATTATAGTACTTACTATAAGGTTCCGTTATATAATTACTACCTAGTTATAGTTTTAATAAGTTAAATAATATACTACTAAAAGCAGCCACTATAACGCTATTAACGGCGGCAACTACTTTAAGGTTAGAAGGTAATACTAGTATAGCAAATACTAATTTATAACAACCTGTAACGGTTAGATAACTATAAGAGATAGTTAACTAGTTAATAGAGAATAATGCGACACTTAAATAAAGGATTAATAGGATAAGCGTAGTAAAGGTTAAGTTACTATTAATTAAAAGATTTTTAGGAGAGAGATTAAAGCTTAAAGGATTCCTAATATAAATATATTTTAAGGTTATATAGGAAGGAGTAAAGCTAGTAATACTTATAGATTAAATAGCTTACGCGGGATTATTCCTATTAGGAAGAGCACTTAAGTAATTTAAGCCTTACCTTATAGAAATATAAGTAAATAGAATAATAACCACTAACTAAGAGGTGTGGTTTATATTCTTAAGTTAGGAAGGATTTATAGAGTGACTTATATAAATATTTAGAGACCTAGAGGCAGTAACTATAGCGGAAAGAAAACTCTAAGATATTATATAATAAACTTTAGCAATTAAGTATATAATATAGTTCTAAACGCTAGCTATATAAGTTAAGTGGAATAATAGAACGCTTATAGCATAGTATAAATAGGGACTTAAGGCTAAAGTTTAGGATGTAATTATTCTAATAGAAGATGCGGACACCCTAAGGGAATTAATAGATTAAGCGATAAAGATTAATAATAGGATCTACTAAAGGGAATAGATTAAGAGAGGTTAGGATAGAGTTTTATAGTTATATAAGGCGTAGAGTATATAATAACTAAAGCTAAGTTAGAAACTATAGTATAGCGCAGAGCTAATAGACCTAAGTAGTACTAAAGAAACCTATAAGAGATAGAGTAAAAAACTATAAAAACCTAAAGGTTAAGGATCTAGTAATTATAGGACTAAGGAATAAAGGCTAAACTAGGGATCTTATTAGCAGAAGACGTTTAGGCGGACTCTATAGTAAAGTTAATAGTTTAAAGACGGAGCTTATATAAATTATAGGAAATAAGGTTATTTTATAAGGGATTATAAAGATAGTTAGAGTTACTATATAATAAAGGGAACTTAATTAGTAAACGATATACATATATAGAGGGATAATAGTATACTATAAGGAATAAAAGAGTATTTAATCCGAAGTTTTGCGTTTTATTATAATAACGCATACCAAATTTATAAAGACGCTAAGTATAGCGCAAGTTATTAGCTATAAGAGCTAGAGTTAAGAGGACTTAGAGGAACTAAAGAGTTAAATAAAAAATAAGATTAACTCTATAAGCTAAATTAGGATATTATAGTAATATGCGGACAATAATTAGTAACAATAATAATAGAATTGGAGTATTTATTAATTAATAGTAATAAGAATAGTAAAGGAACTAACTAGGGGTATCCAAACCTTAATAACGCAATTATAGAAGTAGAGATTAAGACCGCTATAAAGCAAGATTTAGTAACGGGCATTATAATACCGTTAGATACGGTATCTATTACTTTATAAGATAAAAGGAAGAGTATCTTAAAGAGATTAAGCAAGTAGACAACTGCTAGTGCTAATTTATTACTTAATAAAGGCAAAAGGCTAAAGGCTTAAGATTTTTAAGATAAGATAAGAGAGATCTAAGATTCTAAAGATAGGATAAGGATAGCTTAAGGACCTATAACGGACGATAACCAATAGAGTAGAGTAGCAGCTTAGTTTAAAGATATATAAATAAGCTTGGGATAGAGTTTCCTATAGGTATAAGATTCTTAAGACGAAATAAGTAAGATTTAAGACTCTTAAAATAAGATAAGAATACCCTAGACGCCTAGTTAGACTAAGGCGGGAGCTAAGCTTAAGTTAGAAGCGAGCTTAGGATTAAAAAATCTAAGAGACTAAGAATTTAGAGTATAAATAAGGACACCTATAAATAAGAAGCGCGAAGCTTTGTTATAAATTAGAGAATCTATAATATAAACAGCAGTTAGACTAGGAGATAGATATATAAACCCAAAGGACTTACTAGGGGAACATAGTATTTAGCCTAAAGATTAAAAAGTTAATACCAAGATTAAGAAGTACGAAGACTTTAAGGATTTACTTATAAGATGTAATAGAAAAGAAACTATAGAGGAATTTAGAGCGAGAATTACCTTATAGTAAGAATAGAAACTAGATAAGAGATCTAGTATATTAGGATGTATAAGGGATAGAGCACCTATATAAAAGGTCACTAATAGGCCTAAGATAGGCACACTAAGAGCTAAGTAGCTTACTAAACTGGAACAAGAAGAGGATCTAGGGATTTTAACTAAGTTTAAGGAATAATATATAAAAGGCTGTTATAATACAGTAATAAGAAGATACTTCCTTATGGACGAACCGTATATACTTAAGGGGCTGTACTAAAAGTAGTATAGGCAACGATATAACGATAAGTGGGAAGATTTCTATATATAGTTGGATAAAAAAGTTATCTAGGACCACCTAATTATAGAGAAGGCTATAACTTATATTAAAGGAGCCTTAATTATAACGTTAAAAAATCTAAAGGAGTAATTAGAGGACTAGAGAAGTAAAAGGCGAATCTTAGTACCTATAAATAAAGTTATAACGCTTAAATTAATATAAAAAAGGTTTAAACTTAAGGATAAAAATAAGCTAAGAGTTAACCTAAGATACTAGGTATATTATACACTATTGTAAATAGTATATATAGATAATGCATACAATATATATAGAGCACTAAAAGATAAGAATTAGAAATATCTAGTAAGGATATATTAGTTAATAGATAAGGCGAAATATTAAAATACTAAGTATATATATAGTTGGCACCTAATAGAAGTTTAAGAATAAGGGGACTTAATACTTTAACTAGGAAGATTCCTTACGGAAGAATGCCTAGATAAATAATAGTGGTGGGAATATATAGAGAATACCTGTCTATAGTATATTAAGGATAAAAAGTAAACTAAGTATTAGCCTAAGTTAGACTAAGTATAAATAGGATTAAGTAGCTAATAGTTAGGAAAAGTAGAGGCCTATAGGACTAAAGGGAACTAGTAGTAGAGTCTTAGACCCTTAAAGGAATTTAAGGAAGACACCTAAATTTACAAGTTAAATAGTAAGATTAATAGTTTAAGGCATTAATAGATAGTAGAGTAATAAGGAATTATATCTTGCTAGCAGTAGTTAAAAGAATAGGGTTACTATATAAAAAGAAGGAGTGTCCTTATTTATTAGTAATAATTTTAGGAGATCTAATAGCCTATAGAGGAGGTATTATTAATCTTAAAATAGGACCTATTTAGTTAACCATTAAAGGGAGATAAATTAAGATGTCTTTTAATATATTACTATTAGGAAATAATAAGGTAGTATTAGGAATGCCTTAGTTATAGGAATATAATCTAAAGATTGATTGGGTTATAGGTTAGGTTAATATTAGGGATATTTAATGCCGTAAGATGCGATAATAAGCTAAGATAGTATAGTACTAAGTAGGAGCAACCTATAAAGAAATAGAAAAAGGGCTAAGCTATATACTAAAGAGATACCATAAGTACGGCAAAAAACTATAGTTACTAGAAAGTAAAAAGCTATTAGAGTATATAGCATAAAACTATAAGATAGAATTAGAACTAGAAATAAGTTTAAGGTTTTTTCTAATCTATAAGCTTACTAAAGAAGAAGGTAGAGTATTAAAAGAGTTTATCTAAGAGAACTTATAAAAGGGATATATTAGACTATTATAATTATTAGCGGGTTATCCAGTACTGTTCGTACTAAAGAAAAATGGTAAGCTAAGGCTGTGTATTAACTACAGATAGTTAAACAGCATTACTAGAAAGGATAGGTATTCTTTACCCTTAATTAGTAAAATCTAAGATAGGATAGGTAATGCGTAAATCTTTATAAAGATAGATCTAAGATAGGCGTACTATTAAATTAGAATTAAGGAAGGACTATATAAACCATTAGTTATATAATTCGGGCTTATAAATGTACTAGCAACGTTTTAGAAGCGAATTAATAATATATTAGGAGAATACTTGGATGAATTTGTTATAGTATATCTTAACGATATTATTATCTACTTAATAACTAAAAAAGAATATAGAGAACATGTTAAATGGGTTTTAAAGAGACTATAAAAAGAATAAATGCTAGTAGCAATTAAGAAATGCGAGTTCTTTACCAGAAAGACTGATTTTATTAAAATTATTATTAAACTAGGCCAATTTAGCATAGATCTAAAGAAGATTAAGGCTATAGTAAATTGGCAAAAACTAGAGAATATTATATAGTTAAGATCGTTTTTAAGGTTTTATAATTACTATAGAAGGTTTATAGCGCAATAGTTAAAAGATATTAAGCTATTTACGCAATTAATAAAGAAAGAAAAACTATAGGTATAGGGAAAGGAGTAATAAGAACTATTTAAGAGAGTTAAAGAGTTATTTACCTAGGAGCTAGTTTTTAAGATCTATTAACTAGGTCTAAAGACGGTTATAGAAATAAATATATTAAACTTTATACTAGGAGTATACTTTATATAGAAATATTAAAATGGATAGCACCTAGTAGCATACTATAGTTAAAAGATAACACTATTAGAGTTAAACTATAACATCTATAATAAGGAGTTATTAGGTATAGTTATAGCACTAAAGGAATAAAGAGCATTCTTATAAGGTATAGAAAAACTATTTATAGTTAAGACGGATTATAAAAACCTAATAGGATTTCTAATAATAAAGGAACTTAACTAAAGATAGGTTAGATAGGTAGAGATACTTATAGAATACTATTTTAAGATTTAGTATACTAAGGGTATAGACAATATATAGGCCGACGCACTAAGTTAAAAAGCTAAACTGTAAAATAATAAGAAGCTATTAGGGGCTTTACTATAAAAAGATATAGATAGGTTAATTAGGTATAATTATCTAAAAATTATAATAACTTAAGAAAATAAGTTAGAGAAAGTTTATAAATTATTAGAAAGCTTTTAGGTATAGAGAATTCTAGAAGTATAGCTAGAAGATCT
>Ga0307515_10024492_pt1 | contig 10514 bp, 6 predicted proteins | sample 17_EM_MG_FD_194513 | JGI IMG/M metagenome (GOLD analysis project Ga0307515, IMG submission 194513) | Populus trichocarpa ectomycorrhiza microbial communities from riparian zone in the Pacific Northwest, United States - 17_EM | ecosystem: Host-associated > Plants > Roots > Unclassified | place...
CCAGCAGGAGTTCCGTAACACCGGCTTTGCCTGCTTTGTACGCCAGGCGTTCGACAATCAACGGTTCGTAGTTTACGGTGTAGCCCATGTAGAGTACCTGTATACCCGGCCTGGATTCATTACCCAATTCCGTGCACGCCACCACGGTGATTTTTAAGGATGAACCATCTTCGAGGTCTTTCACAGCCCATTCTTCGATCACTGTTTTTACGTTGGCCATAGTTTTAATTAAGATGTGTGGGAGGTTGAGAAGTAAGATGCAATATATAGAGAGATATGAATCCTATCATCACTAGCGCAAGCGTCCGCTTGTGCTCTGCTCCTTCTCTGCAAAGAGGATCATAAATATTAGCGGGTTAGGGCACAAGCGGACGCTTGCGCCAGACTAAGGTGCGGTCTATGTCTTAATAACCGTGATTTTGTACCGCAATCTACTCTTGATTTCTACTCTTAAGCAGATTGTTAATAAGCAAAAATTGGCTTTGGAAGGTAAAATCAAAGATATTTAGCGGAATTTTTACGATTATCCCTGGAACCGAAAATAAACCTGTCCCCTATTTAGGGACATCTACTTATTCTATTAAAACAATGCTTAAGAAATTCGCTTTCTTTTTGAGCTTTATTCTGCCCGGAGTTCTTTCTGCCCAAACCGCTGGCGAAGTTATGTTCGTTGGCTTTAACTCCGATGGCAATAGTGGCTTTGCCTTTGTCACCTTCGTTCCCTTGTCAACAGGTACAGTACTCTATTTTTCCGATAACGAATGGAACGGTTCCGCCATTGGAAGTGGTGGCGCGTTTTCGGATACCGCTGAGGGCGCAATGACCTGGCAAAATAATACAGGCAATACATTATCTGCCGGAACAATAATTACGATCAATAACTCCGCTACCAGCCCTGCAGCCAGCCTGGGTAGTGTCACTGCTGGAACGATCACCTTAGGAAACTCAACCGAGGTGCTCTATCTGTTTAAGGGTACGAATGCAACAACGCCTACACTTTTTCTTTCAGCTATTGCCAACGGAGGATTTAGCATTCCCAATGGGCAGCTTACCAATACCGGTCTTACCAGTGGCACGAATGCAATATCTATTACAGGAGACAAAGACGTGATGACCTACTCCGGCAGTACCAATTGCTCATCGACAATTGCTGCCTGTGCTGCGGTAATCGCTACTTCAGCCAACTGGAGTACGGAAGATGGAGCTGGTGATGAAAGCAGTAATTCGGTCGTTCCCGATTTTCCTGGCAGCGTAACCACCTATTTTTATGGAGTGGTTCTTGAAGCGGTTACTTATTACTCGCGAAATGCTACCCTGGGGGGAATCTGGGACAGCCCCAACTCATGGACTACTATCTCAGATGGTTCGGGTGGGCCTTTAGCCGCTGGAATGTGGCCGGCCAGTAGTGATAATGTAGTCATTCTTTCGGGCCACACTATCACTATTAATTCAATCAGCGATAACCATTCCGCGGGGATTTCTCCCGATGGTTTGGGAAGAGGTAACGTTGGCCCGTTTGCTGCTTCCAACCTGGCGATGTTTTACCAGACGGGAGATGTGCTGATCAATGGCACGCTTACCGTAACGGGTATAGAAATGATGACGGAAGGATATACCAGCATTGAATCCGGCAAAACGTTTAGTCTTACTTCCAGTTATGTTAACCTTGGTTTTCTGGAGGCGAATTCGGGCGCTAACTTAAGCACGGCCGATGATCTGATCCTGGCAGGCAACAGCTCCTCCATTATCAATACCAGTGCGATTTCCAATGACGATCTGATCATCAGCTTTACCAATGCCACCTTGTGCGGCACGGGAGTAGCTACCTTGCAAAACGGATCGGGCAGCACCATTACCTATTCGAATGGAGCTACGGTAGCACAGATTTGTACTGCATTTACTGTTGCTTGTACCGGGGGTGGCTGCAGCGGCTTTCCGGTTTCGGGAACAGGCGTAACCTCGCTGGGAAATACTGGGCCGGGCGGAGTAGATAAAACCGATGGTGCAGGCACCCTTGAGTTTTGGTTAGATAGCCGCGATGTAAATGGAGATAAGACCAATCCTGCCAATGGCAGTACCGTAACTACCTGGAAGGACAAGTCTGGCAACGGAGTGCACGTTACCCAGAATATTGCCAATGTGGCTACCTACTCAACTACTAATGGAGTTGTTTTTAACGATACCGGTTATCTTTTGGGAAGTGATGCTACGTTTCCTTTCGGCAATGCTTCCCGCACCGCCTATGTATGTGCATCATCACCTGGCACTGGTGCAGACGATGTATTTTTCTTTTATGGTAATGACACGAATTCTCAATCCTATGGAATATTGAAGAGGGCAGCAGGAGACGTGCGGAATTATTTTTTTAATGACGACCTTGACGATGCGGGAGGATGGCTTCCTGCCAGCCAAACCAAAATTGTGGCTACCCGCTATGCCTCCAGCTTTCAGGAGATTCTTGTTGACGGAACATCTACGGCCACAAAAACGGCCACACCCAATACGGCCATTAATAACGATGGTGTTCAGGTAGGCGGATGGAGTGCTTTTTCGCTTAACTCCAATGCCACAATGAAAGAAGTGATCCTTTTGTCGGCAGCGATCACGGAAGCAAACCGCATTATCATTGATAACTATTTATCGGCAAAGTACGCCACTGCATTATCGGCTAACGATGTGTATACCATGGATAATTCGGGAAATGGAAACTTTGACTATGATGTGGCAGGAATTGGCCAGGCAAGCAATGGCACAAATCATAAAGATGCGAAGGGCGGTGGTATTGTACGCATGTGGAATCCGAATGAACTTGCCAACAGTGAGTTTATGCTATGGGGGCACGACAATACTGCCCTGAGCAGCGTAGGAACTACTGTTGGTACGGATGTAGATGGAACGATCATTCAGGAGCGGCTATCACGGATATGGAGAGTAGGCGAACAAGGTGATGTAGGCACCGTATCGATTTCATTCGATCTGTCTTCCTTAGCCGGCTCTCCGGTAGGCTCCAATCTGCGCCTGTTGATTGACCGCGATGGCGATGGCTTTGCAGACAACGATGTAACACCTGTTTCCGGAGCGGTGGTTACGGGTAAGATTATCTTTTCAGGAATTAATTTTCAGAGCGGAGATCGCTTTACGCTGGGGAATACAAATAAACTGGTTTCGCTTCCTGTTGAGTTAATTGAGTTTAGTGCAACGCTGAACAACCAGTGGGTAGATCTGGACTGGAGTACTGCTTCCGAACTGAACAACGATTTCTTTACGATAGAGAAATCAAAAATCGGCAACGACTGGATAAGCATTGGCACCGTGCCGGGCAGAGGCAACAGCACTACGAAATGGGATTACCACTATACCGATCAAAATCCGTATGCGGGCTATTCCTATTACCGGCTAAAGCAAACGGACTTCGATACGAATTACAGCTACTCGAAAGTTGTCCGTATTTCACGGGAAAGTGATGCAGGTATTATCGCATATCCCAATCCGTCATCGGGAACCTTTGTGCTGGTTTCACCGGAAGAGATCCCATTGGAGCGGATCAAATTCGTAAGCACATTAGGCCGGTCGCTTCCTTTTTCTGGCAAGCAGAGCGAGAAGGGAATAGTGATCGATCCGGGAGAAATTGCTGCCGGGGTGTACTTCATAAAAGTGAACACTTCTACGGGCGTTAAGTCGGTACGGGTGGTTCGGAAGTAACTGCTTTACGAAAAGACGGCCGTCTGCCGGAAGCAAAAAATCAAACATGTTTTGAAAATAAGGAACGAAGCATTGTCTGTCAGTTGATAAGGCAACTGCTTGCCCCGGATAAATAAAAAATGCTCCCGTATACAGGAGCATTTTTTTTAACAGAACCGAAGGCCTGAAGCTGATTGTAAACTATGTGCTGTTCTCGCTGTTGCTTAGCTACTGTCGCGAGGTAAAAGTGGCTGCAACCGAAAAAAGCTGAAAGCGAAGTTGAGTGAATTGCTGGCTATTGGCTGCGGGCTGTTGGCCTTTGGCGTCAGGCATTGGGACTGAGGTCTCTCGTTATAGTATGAATCTTTGTCTACTGCTTATTGCTCTTGCCTACTGATTTTTCGGGCGCCTAATAAACGAAATAAAATGATGCTGCGGTATCCCTGAAATCAGGTAGCTGATTTCAGGGATTTTATCTGAGTAAAGTTTTGCTAAGCTTTATGTTGTCTAAAAGAGTTGGTGAAGATCTAGAATTTATTTGATTGTGATTAGCGTCAACTTGCTTAGATGATTTTTTACTAATTAATCATTCTATGAAAGTATTTCATGTAATCATCCTCACGCTATTATCTTTTTTTTGTTTTGGACAAATACCTGCACCTCCACCCATATCATTAAGTGATTTTCTTGTACAAAATATTAATGTCGTTGCGGTAACATCTGAAGGTGGAATTTTAAATATTAATGGTTACAGTGGTAATAATTTTCTTTCCACAAGAGTATTACTTACACCCACCCAAGTATTGGCAATTAGTAAGTCGAGTTTCCGGCCACATTTGTCTTTAGTTACAATTCCTTTTAAAGTTCGTAGCTCGATTGATACAATTCCTCAAAACGTACAGACTGGATTGACAAATGCTGGAATTGGATTAAATATTTATAATTATAAGTTGACAAGGTATTTTTCGTCAGGCAATAAATCAACACATTTATTTGGATTCGGTTTTATATTTGCGCCTGCCGCTGAAGAATTATCTCCTGACAATACCAGAAAGTATGTGAATAAAAAATCGAAACAATTGTTTGTTTCAACGGGAGTATCTTTTGCGTACACGTATAATGATTTAACATTTATGTTGATACCTGCTGGTTTTGATTTTGCCACTACAACAGATGGTAGAAATTATATTTATAATAAAAAAAGATGGTGGGGATTAGGCATAGGGATAAGTACTAAGTTGTTTGGATTGTTTTGATTTGTCAAGGATGACTTTAAATTAAAGTGATGTGCTTGATGAGGATCATTGAGTCGTGTGTTTACGACCGCTTCTGTTGTGATGATTCTAAGTTTTTTTGCATAAATAGTAATTAACCCTCAATAAATATGGGACTGTTCGATTTTTTGAAGAAAAAAGAGTTCAAAGAAATTAGTGAGCTCAAATCACAACTTAATCGCTATAAGTCAATTATCGATATCGAGGCAGAGGTTGCGAATCGCAGAAAGAGTTTAGAACAAACGATTAACTCAAAGAACTTAGAGATAAAAGGAATTGAGGATAATTTTAAAAATTTAAACTTCAAGTACCAAACGGCATTGGAAACATATAAAAAACTTCGTAATGAAGTAAGTTTATTTGAATCCAAATTAGATTTAATAGAGTTTGGGGTTTATGAACCTGTATACGACTTTGAAAAATCAGATGACTATCGTGCTGAACAAAATAGAATCATAGAAAAGCAGAAATCTATGATTAGCACTGACAATGCAGCTACTTGTAGCATACAGTGGTCAGTTGAAGGAAGCGAAGCAAAAGGTAGAGCTGTTGTGAAGGTCTATAAAAAATTGATGCTTCGTGCATTTAATGGTGAGTGTGACGTCTTAATTGCAAAAGTTAAATGGAACAACGTTGTTCAAATGAAAGAGCGTATGCAGAAATTGTTTGACGCCATTAATAAATTGGGTGAGGGATTTAAAGTTTATTTGAACAGCCAATATCTTGATCTAAAACGGAAAGAACTTATTCTTGAGCATGAATATCAAACAAAAAAACAACAAGAGAGGGAAGCGATGAGAGCGATTCAAGAAGAGCTAAGAGAGGAAGAAAAGGCAAGAAGGGAATTTGAGCAAGCCCAAAGAGAGGCTGAGAAGGAGGAAGTTATTTATCAAAAGGCATTAGATAAGGCCAGGAAGGAAATGGAGCTCGCATCTGGCGAAAAACAAGATAAATTAAAATCGCAAATTGAGAAGTTAGAGTTGGAGCTTAAGGAAGCGCAAGAGAAAAAAGAAAGAGCCTTATCAATGGCGCAACAAACTAAACGCGGGCATGTTTACATCATTTCAAATATTGGTTCCTTTGGTGAGGATGTTTATAAAATAGGTTTAACAAGAAGATTAGACCCCGAGGATCGAGTTAGGGAACTGGGGGATGCTTCTGTACCGTTTCAATTTGATATTCATGCAATGATTTATTCAGACGAGGCACCGGCTCTTGAACACGCATTACACAAAGCTTTTACTAATAGGAAAGTTAATATGTTGAATTATCGCAAAGAGTTTTTTAACGTAACCTTAGACGAAATTGAGCAAAAGATTAAGGAAATTGGAATTGATGCTGAGTTTTCAAGGCTACCGGAAGCAATGGAGTATAGAGAGACCTTGGCAATTCTTGATAAACTAAACTCCCAAGAAGAGGTAAAGACAATGGATCAGATAATCGCTGATGAGTTTCCAGGCAGTTTGTAAAAAACTCATAGATATAATTAATATGAGATTTGAAGAAATTTAAGATTAAATTTTCTAAAGACATAGAAAACGTTGTGAGCAAGTAAAACAGAATTTCGAAAAGGTTTTAGATTTTCTTAACGATAGGCTTTCAAGTAAAAAATAGAATATTTGTGCAATGATCATAAATCTTATTGCTTTGGGAGATATTAAGTATTTACGTAAATGCAAAGCACCGACTCCCAAAAGAAACTCTCCCTCTTAGATCTCCTCGTCCTTGTACTATCCGTCTATGTTTTAGTTACTCTTCTCATCGATACTTTCTTTACCGTCCCGCAGGAAATCTCAAAAATCCTTGCCTTTTTAGATAATGCCATCTGTGTATTTTTCTTAATTGAGTTTGGCGTACGCTTCTACCGGGCGGAGAGTAAAATGCAATTCATGAAATGGGGATGGATTGATCTGATATCGAGTATGCCCAATGTGGACTTCCTTCGTGCAGGAAGGACGCTGCGCCTGATCCGGTTGCTACGGATACTAAGAGCCTTTCGCTCTACTAAACACTTGGTGAACCATGTGTTCAGAAACCGGGCTCAGGGTGCGTTCACTACGGTGATTGTGCTGGCGGTGATTCTCATCATCTTCTCTTCCATCTCTATCCTGCAACTGGAGACGGACCCGAGCAGTAATATCAAAACTGCGGAGGATGCGTTGTGGTGGTCGTACGTTACCATTACTACAGTTGGCTATGGAGACCGGTATCCGGTAACTACCGGTGGGCGTATCATCGGGGCGTTACTGATGACGGGCGGGGTGGGGTTGTTTGGTACGTTTACGGGTTTTGTTTCTTCGTGGTTTTTGGGTGGGGGGAGGAAGGAGGGATGAAGTTAAAGAGCTATTCAGGATTTGTGTTGTGGGGCTTGCGATCGCGGCTACTTATATGTCGATGTGTATGGATAACGAAAGGGTGTACCGTGACAAGTAGGGAGGACACAAGTACCTTGCGCCAGTTGTGAGAATTGATCAAATGAACAACGAGAGAGTGTTTTGTTAGGTATAAAAGGAGTTGGCTGCATGTTTGGTGAAGAACACCCACATGGGCTAGGCTGTTAACTAAATGTAACAGGTGGCTGTGGCTATGAAGTGGAATACAAAATGGTTATAAACGATATACGTCTATATTCCCGGAATTAAGGTATAAACGAATGTCGTTTAGCAGGTTGTTATCTGTAATTGAACTCAACATAAATATAAATGGATAAAAAAGAAGTTCGAGAAAAAGCAATAAGACAAATACTTGAAGAAACCTCCTTAAAAGAAAAAGGCTATAGCTGCACAAAAAAAAGTATTTATAAAAAAGAGGGTGATTTCAAATTGTCTTTGAATTTTGGGAGTGCTATTAGTGCAAATAGGCTTGAGGAAGTAAACTATCTTGAAGTAAGAGCTTCGGTGAGTCATGAAGGTCTTAGGAAATATAAAAAGGAAAAACTCAATCAAGACAATGGATACATAGGCGGAGCTGGTATTGCAAACCTTTTTCAGGCTGGACCTCCTTGGATAAGTTACGATTTGGGAATTACAGAAGAATCCTACAACGAAAAACTAAGCCAAATTAAACAAGTAATTGAAAAGGATGTGTTTCATTTTTATGATGAGTTTACTCAAATAAAAAAAATAAATAGCTACATCTGGAAACCTTGTTTTGATCTACGCTGCACAATCCACCTTTATGTTTTCTTAAAAGAAAAAGAACTATTGAATGAAATAATCCACAAAGCATCAATCGATAGAAAGGAGTCATTTAAACAGAACTATATCAATTTTAATCGAAGATTAATCTCTGGTGAAACATGGATTGATGTCTATAAGGATGTCAAAGACGGTCAAGACAGTCTTTCGCTTGAAATAGCAAATTCTTTTTTTGAAATGGGTGTGGAAATTTAAAATACAGATAACACTGTATATATCAAATAGGGCGTTTTGGTGGTTCACGAAAGTTCAGTGCTATTTACAACACCGCCAAATCGGTGATTTGGCTTTTTGAGTGAATAAATTAAAAACAAAATACAACGGTTTGGCTTGGTGCAAACTTGAAAGTTATTGCTTCAATATGAGCACATCAAACCCTTTTCCGTTGAAAAATGTCCCTGGATAGCAGCGCATAATGAAAATACAGTTGTTTATTATGACTGCAAGGGCGCCATGCATAACGAAAAACCCGAAACATCTTTTGAAGTATCGGAGTTCATCAACATCGGTGGTGAACGCAGCATTGATGACCGACCGCAGATTGCCATGCCGCCCGTCACACAGGAATTGATAAACCAGAAACTGGGTGAAGGGGCAATGATACTGAGCAAATTTAAAAACGGCTCATGAGCCATTCAGACATCCACAACTATATAATGTGTGCACTCAGAAATCAGTAAACTTAATTCCTCCAGCAGTAAAAACTTCTTCCTAACTGATTTTTAATCAGTTTACTTTTTTTAAAACATACGTAGCTAGCCAGGCGCCAAATGCTCCATAGACGGGCATGAGTAAATAGGATGCTATTAGTATAGTGACCAAAAGCCACGCCATAAAACATGAGCCAACCACACCAACTATGATACTAATAATCGTAGCATTTTTACTTCCTTTTTTTCGTAAAGCATAACCTACGAAACCACCAATAATACCGCATACTACAAGAATCTCTAAGCCTCCCATTTTATTAATTGGTTACATTAAGATTAAAGAAAGTAAAATTGTTATAAATAATCAAATAGCAAATGGTCCCAAATTACTTAGGACAAAAACCTGTTTCGTTTTCTTTTGTTTTTAATGGGTCTCACCTCAATGCTTGCGGAAGGAACATATTCAAACTCCGGATTATCTTCTGCAGTAGCATAGATGCTCGTTGATGGCTACGCTATAGCTGGATATATACAAGGAGGTGTTCTGACTCAATTCGACTTCGTAGTTCCCGTGCGTAGTGCTATTCACAGTGCATCGGTGTGTGCCAGAAGGAGAGAAGATCGGGTTGGTTGTTCCTGTGGCACAGTGAGTGGTTTGTGTTTTTATTTACAGGACTTGGTATTGTGGATGATTGCACTGAGTTATGAGGTATTCGCTTGCCAATAATTATCAAATGTGAACTACTACGATATTGGGATACCGGAACTCGTTCACGTTCTCACTTATTGATACGAGTGGTTACTCGTCCGGTATGACGCAGTGGTTTATGTTGTAGGTGGTGGTTCCCCGCACTCATCGATATGATTGACTGCTCGTCCGGTATGAGGGTTGTGCAGGTAGCTACATTTTCTTATTTATAATTATATTTCCTCTTTCCATGATAATCATCTAAAACATGAGGAAGAGTATCCTGCCTTCGTTTGCCGGAAGAATTGTCATGCTGTGCCTGATAGGGATTGCTTTCTATGGCCATGCGCAAATGACGACAGGACTGAATAAAGACAGCCTCCGCTTCCTGCTTTCCAAAACTGCGGTGGATACCAACCGTGTGCTGCTGTACATTACCCTCGGCCAGCAATATGAAACGAATATCCCTGACTCGGCTTTGTATTATTATGAGCAGGCAGGTGTTCTGAGTAAAAAGATCAGCTATCCGGCAGGTGTGCTTAAATACATCAGCAACTATACTGCGGTGCTCAATGTGCAGGGTAAGCTGGATGAATCGATCCGCCTGAACCTTGAGGCGGTGGAGATCGGTAAGCACTACGATCTGAAGCTGCAGACGGCAAAGGCGTACGGCAACCTCGGTGCCGTGTACCAGTACCAGGAAAATTATCCGGAAGCAGTGAAGTATTATTTAGAAGCGCTGCCTCTGATCGAGCAGTATGCTGATCTGCAGACGCAAGCCATACTGCTGGTCAATCTGTGTGGTGTGTATCGCAATATGAGTCAACGCGATAAGGCAATGGATTATGCGAGACGCGGTTTAATGATCAGCGAAAAAGCAAATGATGTTTATGCGCAGGGTCAGGCATGTATCAACCTCGGCAATTGCTACAAAGACAGGAGTGATTATGAACAGGCTGAACTGTATTACCGGAAAGCTGAAGCCATCGCGCTAAAGTCAGACGATATTAATTTGCAGGAGACG
>Ga0307515_10024493_pt1 | contig 10513 bp, 11 predicted proteins | sample 17_EM_MG_FD_194513 | JGI IMG/M metagenome (GOLD analysis project Ga0307515, IMG submission 194513) | Populus trichocarpa ectomycorrhiza microbial communities from riparian zone in the Pacific Northwest, United States - 17_EM | ecosystem: Host-associated > Plants > Roots > Unclassified | place...
AGGCTGGACCGAGTGAGCGAGGGGAGAAAACCGTGAGGTTCCCCCTTGCTCAACCGTGTCCATATATACAGGAATATGTAGCCCCTATCTACGTCATAACAGGGGAAGAAACAAATAGACAGATAGACAGATAGACAGATAGACAGACAGACAGAGCGCTAACACTTGATGAAAGGAGCCATCCAGCAGGAATGTGGGAGGTAATACATGGGTGTAAAGTCCAATTCTCTGATTCGATGTCGAATATTTTGGAGAACGGTCTAATGGAGTGATCTTGACATTTCGTGCCTAACATAGATTCCGTACAGGGTTAGCTCCGATCGTCCTGGCCAAAGGAAAAATGGAGGGACGGACCAGATATTTGCAGTCTAAGACTACTTGAGATGTATAATACATTGAATGGAACGGTGGCGCATTTGGTGACCTCTGATTTAGGGCTACCCTAATAATAGCTGGTAGCCATACTCCTGAACAAGTCTGTCAGTTATATATTCTCCCATGACATAACTATAAGCACTTACCGTGCCCACAGGCCATGGCCGTCCGCGTCCAAGTAATAAATACCAAATACCCTCAGTAGATGAAGAAAGCTCGGCCATGGAGGAAGAGAAGAGAGTAAGGAATTGGTAGACAGCGGTACCGTTTTGTTTTGTTGTTGAATGGTATTGCAGAATCGATGACATATTTGTGGAGTGAACTTGAGGATGACAGAAAGAGGAAAGAGGAAAGAAGCAGCGCGAAACCGGGAGGTTTGGAAATGTCTTTTGGAGATTGCGGACACTAGAGGTGTGGTCGGAGAGGTATGCTGAACACTCCCGATGGCATCTAGGGTGGCCGACTGACATGCCGTGCGTGTTGGTACGGGGGTGATATCGAATTAGAGTGAGAGGAGTGACGGGAGGTGAAGCAAAGAGAGATTGGAGATGTGACCGTTGATGAGTATCGCCATAGCATCGCTCTAGCAAACGCTGTGCCAGAGGTGGGTTTCCCACAACGTCGCCCGAGACTTTTGTCTGCCTCAGAAGTGATACTACCATATACCCCAGCACTACGTGTGCATTTTTATGAGAAGTGGTGGCGCCTCTGGTGACGAATTGCATCACCCATCGAGCGGAATGCTGGGCCTCGTCCGGTCCCCTCTTGGTAGCAACGTTCATGGAGGCAGCCGTACCTCCCGTTACTCAACACGTATACAAAGACGGCGAAGCACGATCTTCCGCGCTCAGCATGCTTCTCAGCGAGCACGGGACAGTTGATATCTCCGATACAAGGCTCAGGGCGGCGCTCAGCCATCCATGGCGAGGTTAAGTAGGTTTGGTTGAGCAACTGAAGGTCCCTGCGCACCTGGGCGTCCATTTCAGTGCCTAGTTGTGGTGTGGGGGAGCCGTTGTTTTTAAAACAGACGATGGAATCGAGGATTCGGGTCCGGCGTGGTAGGTTATGTGCGAAGATAAGGGACCAGAGGTCTTGGAGGCGAGAAATGTTCTGTGACAACAGTTGGGGCGGTCGAGCTGAAGCCGAAGAACGTCCCTTTTATACCTGGCGACTGCGGGAACATGGCTTGTCCAGAAAAAAATCATAGTTACGGGCATAGTCCAACTTTTATCCCCGAAATATCCGGCTGAAACCATTATCAGCTTGGGTGAAGGGTCCAAAGACGGGTGTCGTCCAAGTCCAATCGATTACGAAGCACCCAAGGCTGGGTTTTGAATACATACCTGTCCGTGTGAGCAGCTGAATCTCTTCTCTTCGCCACCAACCAATTAAAGCCGAGTCACTCCCCATCAATGAGCCAATCCCACACGCGCTGCGGCGTTGGCTAAAAGGCAAATAACCCCATTATGATGGAGTGACGCGAAGGTGGTACGTCAAGGGTCGAGGGGGCGCTTCATGAACAGCCGCCTCCAGTCCGATATGACCTCTTTCGATCGAGCCTTCGTTGACCTGCCGCCCCCCGCCCAATCAGCTTGCATTCGCTATCAGAGCAAAGGCGTAAACCCCCGGTCATAGCTTTAGTGCGGCCGTGAAGGAACGGCTCCAGTGTTAGCGCGGTCCTGGGGATGACCGGGCTTACGCATCCTCCGGATGACTCGTCAGAATGGCCAGGATCTGTAAAGAAACTTTCCAAGTCCGAGTCTAAATTGAGCCCGTAGGCGGCCGATTTGGGACCTGTCGATCATTTTGGATTTGGACGCCGGTTAACCGTTGATTTGCAATTCTGGGGTGGTAGGAAAGGTGCAAGAACCACGATCAGTGTGGGAGTGTTCTAGCAAGTGTTCTGACCGCAAATTGCTTGGTCCGACTCCGACAAGGAATTTGAAATCAGGTATTCTGTTCTTAAATAGCGCGTCAATGGGAGTTCCCGTGCATTCAAAGAATGGAGGAAGTCAGAGTTGCAGTTTCATCGTCGTACAGCGTTCTTCGCTTGTTCTTCGGCCTTTGCCACCTTGCGTAAGTCGTAGTCTTCGTTATTATCCGGCCTCAGTTTATCTCCACTGTCACCCAGAGCACGAGCTATCGAAAAGGGAAGCATTCGGCCAATATCTGACATCGTGCCATCTTTTAGTCTTGTTCGTAGCATCCGCCAGAAGGGATGCCGCTCTCATAATAGGCTTGATTTGGTATAGAGATAGGGTAGCGGGCTTTTCCAACGACAATATTTCCTTCGGGTGCCTCGGATCATGACGCGAGGGGCAAAGTGTGGGAAGAAAAGGCCAAAGTAAACCAACTCTTATTATATAATAACAACATATTATTATCAGATTGATGGCACTGATGGCTTGCAAATAATATGTAGTAAAGCCATCCAAACGAGCCGCCAACCAGAATTTGGGCATACAGACATGGGGCCTGAAGCCAATTATACAAAGGATGAGCACACGGCAAATTATTCATATCCATATATCCATAGAGTTGCGGCTCAGTGCCAAGCTAGTGTCAAGCCCTCCAGTCCTACCCAATAAGAATGACTAATCTGGTGATAGTTACAGAATTCAAAATGTTCTGTAACATTACATACGCATTTTTAACTGCGCATGGGGTCCACATGGGGTACCTGGTGCAAATAAAATGCAGAGAACGACGTGAGAGGGCTGATCCGCGCGTGGTCGCTCGACGCAGACGCGGAACAGGATTGAGATACTCGGAATCGCTAACCGGCGAGATGAACTCGCGCGCCAAAACCCACGCAACCGACTGAATGTGCCGCCTTCAAGATTTTGAATTGTTTGTTTGACTGGGTCAACCTCAACCTGGAAAGACGATGGCATGTATGACACATCCGATGCGGCTGCAGTAGACTGAGAGTAGATTGGGAGCGGACCAAGACATCCGAGAGGGCGACACAGGGCTGTTTCGGGGATTGGCAGCCTCATGGGAGGGACGGAGGTACACATGAATTCAAAATTGGAAAAAAAAAAAAAGCTCTGGCATCTTCTCTCGTTTGCAAAGGTAGATTGTAGGCTGGTGGAGCACCCCTCCATCAGAAGGGGATGGGAGAAAACGAGGACAACGACAGGACAACGCGGCGGTATTCAAAAGAGAGACATGATAGGCGACGTTAGAGTATAAGTTTTGCAGGTTGGAAGGCAAATGTCATTGAACGGTACAAGGGAGCTTGGGACTAGTGAAGGTGGTGGTGGTGGCTGTTGAGGCCCACCTGTGAATGGAACCTCTGTCCATCGACCCAAATTCCTTATTTATCGGCTGGTCAAGTATGAGGAGAGTTCACCGGGCCCCAATCGAGAGAACGCCTCGGATACCCTTCTCCATTTCCTTGAAGCAGGCTTCCTGGCGGAAGCCGTAAGACCTGTTACTCCTTTGATGGACGAAGACTATGAAGCGCGGTCTACCGCGTTTACCGTATGCTTCATCGAGTGCAGGACAGTCTGATCCCCCGATGAGGGCGCGATAGGTTGCTCATGGGTGAGAGTCCCAACCGCCTCTAACAGTCTCTTGAACACGTCTACGCGCGTACACGCTTATTTACACATTTCGCGGTCCTGCCTTCGACACGCCTGGGATCAAGGTGCAATTCCCTAGAAGGCTGGGCTGGGCTGGGCTGGCAGGCAGTGCTGCGAATTCAGGGCGCTGGACGCTGAGTGGAGAGTCAGAACACTAGCGAATACGCACATAGGGCGATGCTCCTGGCCGTATTCCAGCCGCTAAGGTGTGCCACAAACACCCACTGCACCAATCCTTCCTGCCTCCATAACCTAACAACTGACACCTGACACCAGTGATAACACTAGGTGGTGAGATGTGCAGGTGCGATGTCTTGCGTGTCCTCTCAGTTCTCCAATTCGACCGACTCCGTCCTAGCTGTGGACCGGTGTCGTGTGGTGGGACCGGGCCGGTGGGGAGGGTGTGATGCGCGTAAGACTACATAGGACAGGTACTATAGTACGGACGTCCTCTCCAGGTCGGATCACTCCATGGATGGCGAGGACCCAACTGCATTGGCGACAAGAGATGAAGAGGCGTTGATTATTACTTCGGCAAGAAAGAGGTATAACTGTGCAATATTTAACTGCTCACGGTCTAGCCCCGCTCTAAACGGCTGTCAAAATAGAGGTGTTCTTTAAATCTCAAACCAAGCCACCAGAACTAAGTGACCCGTTGAATCTTTTTTCCGGGGTTGTTCTCTGTATTCAGTCCTGGCGAGCTCTGTGCCTTAATCTATATATTTACTAGCGATATATTATGACATGTGAAGACACTCTCCCAATACTCTGCGGGAGGTTTCGGGGAAGCTTCTTTAACCCACAATGTGCGTGTGTGAGAACGAGAAGTCCGGCCGCATGGACCGGACCCGACCTAAGCGTTGGTACTTAAATCTGCGGAGAATTATTCGCGGTTCGCAGTCGTGTCGTGCCTTATGCGTTTAGAAACCATAAGAATCTCCAACCGCAGCGCCCTCTCACTTCTCCCTACCCACTCCTGCAAATACAACCCACCCCAACTCGTCCAGCCTGCTGACCAAAACCCAGTATGTCGGGCAATAGGCTTGCATATACTTTCACCAATGGTATTCGTGCAGGGGTTTGTGTTAGTCCTTTTCCCTGCCTCGTCATCGTTGAATCAGCTGAAAATGCCAATGTCATTTCTAGGTCATGGCCACCGTCGGAGTTCTCTCGGCCCTATCAACATTTCTCCTAATTCTCCATCTTGTTCAAGTTGCCTTCATTCCTACCGCCAGCGACCTTCGATACCTCCTCTCGAGGGCAAAACCAACAGCCGAACCCGATACCACCCGATTACGGGTGACACATATATCCTCAAATTCTCCCCGAGATCGGAAGGTGACAGCGATCTTGTGAATCATTCGAGAAGCGAAATCTGACATATTGAAAGGACAAGCCGTCAATCAATCCCGTCCCCGAAAGTCAACCTCAAACCCAAGCACGCCGGCAGGCGGTACACCTTTTTCAGGAGGATCGTATGGCGAAAGAACGTATGGCAAAAGAACGCATGTTTCTCCCGGTGCAACTGGGGTTAGGACTTCCCTCTATTCTGTGCTTCTCCCTTCATTGATTAGCAGCGCCGCAGCCTCTTCATCATTTGCCTGCTTATTGCCGATTTTGTGCAGGCTTTAGGAGTTATGATCCAGTTACGGTGGTTGCATTTGGGAGGAATTCAAGACGGGAGGGCTTGTTGGGTGCAAGCTAGTCTCATTACTTTCGGAGACGTTGCCAGCGGCGTATGGTGAGTTGGACTTCGTCTCACGTGTGAGAGAGCCTCGCTGATAGGAGGCTAGGAACGCGGTCATCGCTATTCATACTTGTTCCACGATTTGCCTTGGGAAACGAATGACCGCTCCTTTGGTCTGGATCACTATAATCAGCGGCTGGTACGCCCTTTGTACCCATTTCCTTCTCTGTTTGACAAGCATCCCCTTCCTTCAGGACCTTTCCTCTTTTGATGAGCGTTATCGGGTCAGCTGTGCTCGAAAACGAATCGAGCAGAGGTCATTATTATGGTGTGGCCGGAGCTTGGTGCTTCATCACCAACCCCTACGAGGTCGAGCGAGCATTGCTACATTACACGCCCGTTCGTTCATTGATATAGTCATGACGACCGAGATGCTGACAACGGGTTATTAGATGCTTGTCGCAGGCGGTATCATCACGCTGATGTACATTCCAGTTTTTCTCACCATTCGTGGAAACCTGCTCATAACACCAAGTCAAACCAAGTGGTACCGTTACCGGATCATATTCCGATCGACTCGTGGAACCATTACAAGCGAATCCACTCCGAGTGCGGGCAGTTCTTCTCAGGCGACGCACCTTCGTGGAATTGCAAAGAAAATGCTATGGTACCCAATCGCATACATGGCGCTCCTCCTTCCTACTGTGGTCTGCAGATTCAAAGGGATCTATGGTTCACCCGTTCCTTTACCCGTCATCTTAGGATGCATTTCGTTGCTCTCCGGTATGGGACTTAGCAACGTTTGTATCTATATATTCACTCGAAATTTGGGTGGGACACCATGGTTTGCAAGACCGTTGCGAAGTAGGCAAACTGACGTGGAAATCCACATCGAGAGGACGACGATGAACGAGGCGGGATCCGCTCCTCGCGGTGACAACGGTCGAAGACCAGATAATGTCGGGAGCCTTCCCACTCCATTGGATCTGGAAGCAATGAGAATCCCTTCCTACCATCCTGATTTCGGTCTTGGGGGGGACCTATATCCCGACATAGGGGCGAAAGGCAAAGAAGCTGTGGACGAACTGCCCACGCCTACATCGAAGGTCCGTATATCTTCATAAGTAGGAGCCTCTGATATCTGATTCAATCATTAGCATGTTTTGCTCCACGACCTTATCTTCGAGCACCTTGCTCCACCGTCGATAAGTTCACAGAATTCTGAACACGAGGGAATCCAGGCGGAGCGCGTAGGCGATGGTAGACAAACATAACCAGAAAGCCTACAGGATTCCATAACATACGACCGCTCTAGTTGTACAGTATTCATGGAATGCCCACATCACGCTGAACACCAGCATATACCCGTAGACAAGTGCAGATGAGGTGGTTTGAGAATGGCTGCACAAGCACCGATCGGAATTGTAACTATAATTGGACTGGAGAAACCAAGAGGGCGAACCGTATATCAAAGTCCCTAAAGCGGTAGAGGGCAGCTCTCGATGGCACGCGTGCTACGTGCACCGCTATGCCATAAATAATACTTATTGCACGGGTTGCCATGACACGGACTTTCGTCGTTCCATTATCACACACTTGTGTACGCAACGGCTAGAGGTAACTATTCCGGGGGTGAATATATGCTATTCCCAATTTATTTACCCCCAGAATACTGTAGTTGGACTGGAGAAACCAAGAGGACGAACTGGTATATCAAAGTCCCCAAGGAGATAGATAGCAGCTCTCGGTACTACGTGCACCGCTATGCCACGGACAATACTTATTACGCGAGTTGCCATGACACGGACTTTCGTCCACACACTTGTGTACACAATAGCTGGAGGTAACTATTCCGGGGGTAAATATATCGATCTTTTCGCAAGCTATTCCCGATTTATTTACCCCCTGGAATAGTTACCTCCAGTCGTGGTCGTATAAGTATATATATATATATTTAGTTACGAATACGATGAAGATTTCTAGGCCATTATTCCTTCCCCTCTCATATTTGAAGATAAAATACAATGAGTCCAGGCACAGCATAAATCTCCACGTGAACCAAGGAACCAAGTCGGGTGACCGATCGGATCCCCCACAGCATCAGTAAATAGCCTGTATTGTTCTTTCGACAGTGGTATGTAATTTATGACGATACAAACCAAATTATCCAAATCAATCACGCTTGGAAAACAGTGGCAAACAGAGACAAACACTCGCCTAGCCGCGAGTTGGAAAATGGCGTCGCTCCTCTTCGTCCAATGGATATTCTTGTGGCATCCCCTCGGCTCCTTGTGTAAACATGGCCCACTTTCTTCCCTTCCAAGACCGGCATTCCATCGGTGCTCGATCAGCTCCCCTTCTAGATCGACCCCCTTCTCAACGGCATCAGCCCACTCCTCATCGCCGCCCCGGCCCAGCCAGCAAACGACCACGCCAGCCACGCCTACCAGTCATTCATCATCCATGCCGAGACCACTTCCTCGATCGAACAAATCACCTGCCAATGCCTCGATGAGGGTGCTTCAATCGATGTTTAATTAATTTCGAGATAGACGCTGTCGGAAGTGTGAGACTAGCACAGCGAGTGGGCGGGCGAAAGAACCGTGAGATTCTATACATGAAGTGTAGCATACCTAGCAGCGCTCTATGTAAGAGTGGCAAAAGGCCACACGTGTCGTACAAATAAACGGAACAAATAGATCTTGGAAAAGGAACTGTAAGCCCAAAATTACAACAACGCGTGACGTCACACTCAGCTCCGCGGTTGCTTCTGAACTGAAACATCACGCCACACGGCATGTGTTGTGTTTCTTATGACACAATTTGTGATTTTCGGCTCAAAACCAGAAAACGAGCAGAATATAACACATTTCTATATTCTACGGTGCAAGGAGACATCAATTCAGCTCTGAATCCGAGTCCAAGCAAATAATCGAGTGAGCAGGTTCAGTGTCCCTACTCTTGTCAACAGTCGGTGCGACAATATTGCCCTCGTCATCAAGAAGAGTGTTGGCAATGTCGTCCAAAGCTTGACCAAGCTCAATGCAGTTGAGAGCTGTATCACCGTCAAAATCTTGAAACTCGTGATGTCTCCTCTGGTCGCATTTCAATGCCCTTGTAAGGGTCCGATTTCTCTTCGACCTTGTTTCTTACTGTGACGTCCGAATACAATCGAATCCCTTTATTACTGAAAGAGACAAGCGTGTACTATACTAGTTGAACGTGTGATGGTAAGAATATTGTGGTGGAGGAATAAAATCGAATGGGTCAAGGGCTTGTAAACGACAGGGTTATATAGAAGAGGGTTTTGTTATGTAATAGGAAATGAGAAGCCCTGCTCATGTCGGTTGACATACATCCATTCATCGTCAGCAGACAATTCTTGAATGATATCCTTCCCATGTGCTTGTGAGGAACTCATAAGAGAGATTCCAATCACCCGCTGAAATGGTACTCCGCACCTCCGTTTCACCGTGACGCATCTGCCGGTTACTATACTGTTCCTTACGGGTTGACCGTAACGTCACAGACCCCCTCGGTTGTTGTAATTTTCGGGCTTACAGTATGAAGGATTGCCCGACTAGCAGTGTGCCTGTACGTATCAAGGATCACTGCCCCCGCCGTGCGGCGATAATCATCGCGGTCAACAGGAAGAGTACATGAGGAGCTAGATTCCACCCAAGCAGCCAGGACTAAGCACCGCTCACTGGGCGCACCATACTCCATATTATTCACCCAGTCAAAGGATCGATCAAGAATAAACTGATGCATTTATATTTCCATACATTGAGAAACCGCGCACCTGGATTCACAAAGAAGAAGACCCTGATGACCGGGCCCACATTCTTGAAGTAACAAAATCAGTCATTACACGAAAATACATCTGAGACTTGGAGCGCCGAAAGAGTGCTCATGACATGATCAATGGCAGTTCCGTCTCTTAGTGGTGTCGAGAGGTTACTCGCTTGTTTGCGTTTGGACAAATCCCAAATCAATTTGCCTTTTTTCACGCGCCTCCGTGCGTGTGCGCGGTGGAAATCGGTCCGGCGGAGAGTACGTCACGTCCCAGACTGTCCGGCAGCTCCATTTTGCAATCGCGATTCTTGTACGCAGGGCCTGATGGATGGGGGAATCAACAACTCCACCCATTGGACAGTCGATGAATAGCACAGACTACAGGCGCAGTTCAGCGATATGATACTGCACGTGCCCCGACTGCTTTGATCTACAGGCTTGAGGAATTTGAGGCTGCGCCACTGTTCTTGTACAGGTTTCTTGGTTTATTAACTATGAGCCTGCCCTCCATATATACTAGCTGCTAGCGACCACTCTGGCTACAAGGACACCAAGGGGATTCCAAATAGCTAGTCTTTCTCACCTTCAGCCCGTCTCATTCTTTATTGCTCGCTTGTTGAAGAACTGCGGTGCGGATCGCAGGATGGCTTGCAGGCGTATCTCGTGCATTGTTGATGGACGAAACCCCATCTCCTGCGTGTGCTAGATTATCTCTCGCCTCGAGCTATTCACATACAGAGACCACAGAGGTGCAACCTGGTTCCAACCACTTCGCTAAGGAATTATTTTCATATCTCATTCGTGGTTTGGCACTGGGTCAACTGGGCTTGATTCTGAACGGCTTGATTATAATGTACCATTCACAAAGCACTGATATTCGGAGAAAACGCAGGTCAAGGTTATGATTTCTTGAAACTTCCTACGTTCAGTCTGTTGGAACATTAGTTGCGCTATCCGGGTAATGGATCAGGACACCTTGTTGGATGTTACGGTTATCGTCACACGGCGGATGCAGTGGCCCTCGATGCAGGGACACTGCTAGTCGGGCTGGTAACCCGCCCTCGATATG
>Ga0307515_10024494_pt1 | contig 10513 bp, 10 predicted proteins | sample 17_EM_MG_FD_194513 | JGI IMG/M metagenome (GOLD analysis project Ga0307515, IMG submission 194513) | Populus trichocarpa ectomycorrhiza microbial communities from riparian zone in the Pacific Northwest, United States - 17_EM | ecosystem: Host-associated > Plants > Roots > Unclassified | place...
TGGAACAACATTCTTGAACCACGCAATGTCATGCCATTCAACCATCTGACGATGACGTCTTAGTTGTTCCCAAGCTAAGGAGTTATTGATACTTTAAGTGCAAAACAATGATATAAAACCTTGATAAAAATGCACTTTTAAGTACTAATCACAACCCCCAACCAGCTTATTACTAGTCCCTAGTAATCAAAGCGTTAAAATAGAAAAACAATTTGCAAGTTCCACAAAGCAAGGCATTCATCATTCAAATTCCATTAATCTATCCAAATAAACAAACTCTCATTAGATTTATTTATCTGCTTCATACTTCTTAAACAAGATATTAATAAACCTTCCTTTTGTGCTTAATATATCAACACATAGTTATGGGGCTTTTCATGGAAGAAAACAAAATTTTGTTCTAATGTTTAAGGTTAACCTTCTTGGATTGAGATTATTATCTTTTTTTTTTTTAATATATATACATATAACTTAAAACACACAGAATGCATCTTTAACCCATATAACAAGCTTTCGGCTAATGACTCCCAAACCAGTTGGTCTTGGGGCATTAGGTGTTGAGACACCCCTACGAGCTTAGCAACTCAGGTTGCAGATACCGATACGTAGATAGTGCAATGTTTGATTCCTTTAAACTTTTCTCCTGAACCCATGTAACAAGCACTGGGCCAATAGCTCCCAAGTCAGTTGACTTTAGGGTAATAGGTGTTAAAACACCCCTTCGGGCTTAATTGCTTAGGTTAGGGAGGCTACGAAACCAAACTTATCTACGTTTTTATTATCATTAATATTATCAATTTTTTTTAATATCAACTACTACCCTCTCCTCCCAACTAAAACAAGACATAATCCTCAATGTCCTAAGGTAGAAAGACATCACCTGAAACAGCGAACACTGACAAACTTGAAACACACTTAAACAAATATAAGAAATAACAAAACACAAATATTATGCTATTAATAAGACCAAAAGACACACGTTCTTACAAATTAAGGCTTAAATCCAATCTAAGCTTTTTACGGCTTTCCATAGTTGACCAATTTATGCGACTCCTAGAGGGATCAAGTACAGGATCAAGTACATGATAAAATATTGTAGTTGGTCAATCAATTGTTCAGCAGTAGCAGCAAAGAACTTTGGGGTTCTTTTCTTGCCAACAATCATCGCCAACAACTTTGGATGAAAGTTGCAGCCGTTCTATTTTGTATATCATCACTACAGCCTTTTTTCTCCTCTCTTTCTGAAGCTTGTTGGGCATTGATTGCTGCCATTAACACATCAAGTTCTTGCTTCATCTCCCCTAGAATACGGGATAGACTCTTGGATTTTTTTTAGAACACTAATCTCTTTATTTCTCTCCCTTTGATACCACCTCTCCTTTTGAATCTGCCTTCTCTTTTGCCATAGCGCCTCATCAAAATACATGAAATCCCTTCGGTTTCTAGGTTGCCGAAAACCTTCCCATTCCCCTATGGTCTCATCCTTAAAACCACCATCAGCAATATCTTCAATGTCCTCCTCAAAATCCTCATAATCAGCCCACCTTGGCCTTTCGGTCCCACTGCCATTGTTTGATTTCGGTTCAGCCCCAACCTTTCTCACGTCTTGGGTACATGTTCCGGCCACCTTACCCTGTTTTCCCACCTTCTCAAGTCTGTCACACACGTTCCCCATCACGGGATTCATTTTTTCCATCATCTTCGTCATGGCTTGCATTTGGAATTTAAGTTCTACATCGAGAGGGGGTGGTGTGTTGTTTTGATCTGACATGATAGTACCTGCAAGAATTGGTTAGTGGTAAAACAAAATCCTCACATCGCTTGTGTTTCGCTCAAACACTCTTAATATCCTCACACGCTCAAACACTATATATATATATGTGACTCAAGAAGCAATAAAAACCAGAAAACAAGCAAAACGAAACTGCGATGATAGTCTCGCGAGTAGCAAGCAAGTCTATCCGAAATATGAACGAAACTGAAGACTCGAATAAAAACAGAAACAAAAATATGCAAAATGATGACACAACACCCAAATATGTTGGATATGATGAAAATAAACTACAAGAAATGAAAACAACAAAAAGAAAGAGAATTTCCAAAGTTGACGCAAAACAGACTTGTTTACAACGAGTTAAGCCCGAATCTGGAACCTAAAGTAAATGATGTTAAATTAAGTTAAAATTTCAGATATAGTGCGATATCAACCCAAATAGACAGAATATAAAGTTTGAGAAATTTACGACAAGGTTTGATATACTGACGCAAAAACGTTATGAATCAGACCTAATTAGACCCGAATTTGAAACCCAAAGCAAACGATATCCAATTAACCCCAAATTTGATATGTGGTGTGATTAAGACCCCAGTAATTGGAGTATCAAATTTGAACTAATTCCGAGTTGATTTGATCCAATTTTCTCTTGTTTAGTTTTCTGCTGTAAAATCCAATAAACGTCTTTTTGAACAATTTTTTTTTCTTGCTTTTCTCTTTTCTCTTTTTTTTTTGTTTTTGATGATACTGATATATTTTGAATAATAACAGAATGAAATAATAATTTTTTTTATATGCCGTAAATTCAAGGAGAAGAAGAAATTGGATACTAAGGAATTTTTGCGGAAACAACAAGAAACAAAAATTTCAGAAGGATATAACTTGATTAATGGAGCCAAGCTCTGATACCAAATGATGTGAACCTCGTGATCACGTGGTCACGCAACCCACACTCAAAGACATCGATTCCTGAAAAATCAAGTAAATCAGGTTTGATAGGAGTGTGACACAAAGATAACTTGTACCTAGGCACCAGCACTATTGGAAACGAAAAACCCCCACCCAACTAATATTGATTCGCGAAAGAGAAGTATAAAGATGACGCCACGAAGACAGTTGTTCTTCGATAAGTCGTTTTTCAGTTCTTTAGAGAACCATGGAAGGGAGATTATCTCACCAACACACACACACACACACAGTGCGGCAAACAAGAAATTTTTATTAATCTGAATTGTCTAACCTTACATGTCTAGTTATGCCCTTATTTATAGTGACTCCAAACTAAAAATAAACCCTAATGGACCCCTTATGTAGACTTATAAGATGCCCACTTACAATTAAACCCAAATAATATAAATAAACCCTAAACTAAGAAGAAAATAATAATAACAATAATAATTACAAATTTAATATCCTAAATATAATAGGATCAGATTTGTTGCCCTTTTGAAGTCCCATATAAGTTAGGAGAATCAAATCTGAAGGTATAATTAATTCTGAAATCTTCTTTTCTTTTTGTTGCTAGGATGAATATGGAATCCTTGTAAGAAAAGGATTCTGAAACATTTATGAATCCTTGCCACACATGGAAACTATGTTGCAGCCCATTAAAGATCTTTGAAGAATTAGGAGATTCCCAAAATAAGCTGCCACATCCTTTTAGGAAAAGAATCCTAGCCAAATAGGAAGTCCACAAGTCAAAAGGAAGTAAATAACAAAATTCGTACAGCCTCTGTTGACCCGTATTGCGATGCCTTCCCGAACTCCGATTGATCTAAAATTTTAACCCAAGGTAGAACAACATGTCAAGAGACTCCATGTAAACTTTCAGCCCAATCCAACAGTCGGATTGAGAATTATGACTATTTCCGTAAAACTGGATAGTTGCACATTTTACATCAAAATCCGAATTTGACCTTGCATGAATCGTATCATTTTACGTCCAAGAACGGCTTAAACACCCTCTATGGGTCGGGATAGGTTTCCCATCCAGTTTTCTTAAAAACTGACAAACATGGTCGTTTTTAGTCAGATTCCCAAGACTATGACGAGCATGTTCTTTATGAAAATTGGGTTATAAATCATGAATTGCACAATGTACATCTCCACCAGGATACGTCTCAAAAGTCAATAGAATATTATTTAAAGATTCCTTATGTTTTGAAATAAATCCTGACTTTTGACAATTTTCACAAGCTTTGCAGAACACATATGTCTTTGAACATGGTAGGGTAATAAAATTCACTTTGTAAGATTTTTGCAGTTGTCTCTTTTGACGAGAAATGATCCCCACATGCCTCAGAATGACAAAATTTAATGACATTACTTACCTCATTTTCGGGAATGCATCTTTGAAATATTTTATCAGGACAATATTTGAATAAGTAAGGGTCATCACAATAAAAGTTCTTCACTTTGTTCAAAAACTTTCTTTTATCTTGGGTACTCCAATGAGCTGGCAAATCTCCTGAAGAAAGAAAATTGATATGATTAGCAAACCAAGGCATTGGACTAAGAGAATGTAAGGATTTGTCAGGAAAGTAATCATTGATTGGTGGGATGTCAGATGTCGAATTTATTGTCAATTTTGACAAATGATTTGCGACAACATTTTCGGTGCCTTTCTTGTCCTTGATTTATTCCTGAGAATAAATCATTTACAATTCTTCAGATTCATCAAACTCAGTTTTACTAAAGGTAGATTCAAATTGATTATGAACTAATTCTTCAATAAGATCTACTTCCTGTAAATCATTATCATCTCCAGATTGCTTGCAAATGTTTAAAATATTCATCTCCAATGTCATGTTTCCAAATGATAGCTTCATCAGTGCATTCCTATAATTAATCAATGCATTAGAAGTTGCAAGAAATGGACGTCCTAAAATAATTGGAATTGAATTACATGCTTCAACAGGTTATGTATCCAAGACAATAAAATCCACAGGATAAATGAATTTATCAACTTGTACTAACACATCTTCAACTATTCCTCTAGGCACTTTTACAGATCTATTAGCAAGTAAAAGAGTTACAGAAGTTGGTTTTAACTCACCTAGATTGAGACTTTGAAAGACTGAATATGAAAGTAAATTCACACTAGCTCCAAGATCAAGTAAAGCTTTTTCAATTTTATGTTCTCCAATAAAGCATGAAATTGTAGGACAACCAGGGTCTTTATATTTCAAAGAATTATTGTTTTGAAGAATAGCACTTACTTGTTCGGCTAAAAAGGCTTTTTTTTTTTCACATTCATTTTTCTCTTCACAGTGCACAAGTCTTTCAAAAATTTAGCATAAGGAGGTATCTGTTTAATAGCATCCAACAAAGGTATATCGATCCTTACCTGTTTGAAAGTTTCAAAGATTTCATAATTGTGATTGACTTTTCTTTGTTTGTTCATGGCATGAGGAAATGGAAGTGCTGGCGGGGAATCAGTCTTTTCTTTGCAATGTTCAGATTCAACCCCTTCCTTACCCTCAGAGATTAACTCATCATCTTTCTCACAGGTTCAAGAATGAGTTTTTCAATAACCTTACCACTGCGGAGAGTAGTGACTGATTTGACTTGATCCATGTGTTGGCTTCCAGAACTACTTGCATTGTATTGCCCCTTGGGATTTTGCTGTGGTTGAGATGGAAACTTACCTTTCTCCTAGAGTAGATGTGAATTTTGCAAGAGCATCTTTTAGATCTGCCATGGTTTGAGCATTTTGAATGTCGATTGTCTCCTGCTTTTCAATGAATGCATGCAATGTTTCCTCAATATTTCTTCTAGGAGGTGGAGCATAAGGAGGTGCATATCCATGAGAATTTTGAAAATTATAGTGTGCTTGAAGCGGTGGCTGTGAAGTTTGTGCATTATTGTTATCATTCATTTCTTTAAGCATTCTACGAGTCTGAAAGAAGGATCTAACAGCGTTGATTACTTCTTCCCCAACTATGTGCCACATTCTTTTAAAGAAACCTGCGTTAAAGCCATCAAGACCAGGGGCTTTGTTGTTCTTCAAACTAAACATAGCATGCTTAATCTCCTCCCTTGTTACATCTTGTGCTAGTACATGCTGTTGCGGCGAACACAGTTTCAAGTTAATTGTCGATTCCACCACTTCCTCGTTCAGAACCCTAGGCATCTGATCCACTCCTAACACACGATGGGAGTACGCAATTACTTCTGATTTGACTACCTCGTGTCCTTTGACAACCTCTCCATCCTCCCTTGTAAGTGATAGAAGCTTATTTCTATTCTGTCTTCCATTTACTGATTTGTGAAAGTAGTTAGTATTCTGATCCCCCAAGCTAAGCCACTGTATCCTTGCCTTCTGTTTGAAAAAACTCTCTTCAGCCCTGACGGTAGAAGCGTATTTACGAACAGCATCCCTTTCTTGCATGCACAAAGTTGGATTCTCATGCGCTGTATGCAGAGCCTCTTGAGCCTTATCCATTTCGTTTTTTGCATCTTTAACTCTATCTGAAATGTTTGAGAAGTGTGTCATATTGAAAAGTTTCAATTCCTGCTTTAGCTTTCTTAGTTTGCAACACAGCTGATACATTGGACAACCCCCCGAATTCTGATCCCATACCTTCTTCACCAAGGGCATGAACTCGTCATGATCCATCCACATATCGAAGAATCTGAATGGTTTCTTTATGTTCTGATCATTGCCAATAACCTTTACCACCATAGGAGAATGGTCTGACATACCCGAAGGCAAAAATCTCGCTTCCGACAGTGGGAAGTTCAGATTCCACTTCTCATTGACAAGCACTCTATCTAGTTTCCGCATAATCAGATTCTCAGGACATTGGTTCGACCAAGTATAATGCATACCTGAATACCGAAGATCATCTACTTCCGCTTCTCGAATACATGTATCCAATATGTCCATAGTACCAGCCCATGTTACTAGACCCTCCTAACCTTTCCGACTGGTTACGGATAGCATTAAAGTCACCCATAAGAATCCACGGGGTTTACTCCCATCCATCACTACGACTCACTATATCAGACCATAATGCCTCACGTAAGGAAGCATTATTGTCTCCGTAAATAATTGAAGTATTGAAACAGATATTAGTAGCTAATATAGTGACAGAAACATGAATAGCCTGGTCTGACATTCCGAAAACATCCACCTTCACCGTATCAGCATTCCAACAAACCCAAATACGACCATGACAAGAGAAATCATAACTATACAAGAAGGACCAATTACGCAGAAGAAGTTGAGAAACATTATCTTTATTTTTGTCTCTAACTCGAGTTTCAACCAAACCAAAAGGATTACCTTGACGTGCCCTCCGGAGAGGAGCCAAATTTCTTGTTCTTCTTTGAAGAGGCTTTTGAACCCTTTTTCTTTTTCTCTAGAGAGTCTCTAGCCTTAATAGCTATTCTCTCTTGATGGATGAGCTGACGCAATGCTGAATGCTTTATAGGATCATTCAAACCTCTAACATTCCAACATCCAATAATCATAGGAAAATAGAGAGGAGTACAAACAGCAACACAAAGATTACCTTGACGTGCCCCCAGGAGAGGAGCCAGATTTCTTGTTCTTCTTTGAAGAGGCTTTTGAACCCTTTTTCTTTTTCTCTAGAGAGTCTCTAGCCTTAATAGCTAACTGATTAACAGTTTCCCTTTCGGTGGAATTCAGGGTTTGAGGAGTTGTCAGGATCGTTGACGTCAACTCCTTATCGGTTCGTTCCCCATCTGTATCACCTCCCATTGCATCCATATCTTGATCTAAAGCAGTACTTGTAGCCCCCTGCTCCTGCTTCATGTCTCCTCGTAAACTCTTTAAGACAAGAGGAGAGGAAGGATTTTCATCTTCATAACAATCAGCATTGCGCACATCTGATGCCGCATGATCATTCATATTACTATCAGACATATGTATACCAGATGTTGAACAACCATTCTCATTACAATTACCCACTTTAGATGCCAAGGTATCATTCTCACCACTCACAGAACCCTTATTTCGTTTACCAACTACCTACCACTGAAATTGATTTTGCTTATTATCCGCAGATTTAAAGTTAATAGCTCCTACATTCCTCTTACCCTCTACCACCACTTTAAGATTATCAATGTTATTAGTAGCACATATCGCTATGGTGTGTCCAAAGACATTGCAATTGCTGCACTTTGACGGTATCCATTCGTAATCAGCTGAAATTGTTATGAATAACCCATTTGGACAGCGAAGGTCGTATTCCTTAACCAGCGTCTTCGAAGCATCTATCTCAACGCAAACTCTTGCTTAACTAAGCCTTTTACGCAACAATGTAGTATGATCAGCATGAAGGGGGACCCCAAGCACTCGCTACACAGCTCAACCCCTTAATAGTCCAATACTCGAGAGGAACATTATACAACCTAACCCATACCGGAAGTCTGGCCAAATCATCTTTCAAAAATTGCATGTTCGGTTGCCAACGTTTAAGCACCAAAGGTCTGTTTGCCATGTGTCATGGGGCTCTTTGCAACACATTAGTGGCATGATCGACAGAATTAAAAGTGAAGAGGAAGAAACCATTATCCGAAGATAAAATTTCTGATAGACCGTAGGAGCCCCATATTCTTTTGGCAATAGAATTAACAACAGGATATGGTAATTTCTACCCCACAAAATGACCAACTAGGGTGGATTTCCAAAGTTCGCAGCCATCTTCAAACACATCAAGTGGAGGAGCTACTATCACACGACCATCAGTTATAGCGGGGGGAGCAAAGTGCAGATTACGGACTGGATTAATACCAAGGGTCTTGCTACCCTTATTGTCATCAACATCAGAACCCTTCAAAGCATTTAAAAAATTCAATTAGGGTCTAAGGTTTAGCTGTTCTTGTTGCTGAGACCCTACCTTCACCTCATCAACTTTAGAACCCAACACATGGTTCATTTCTGGAACAACATTAGAGTGTTTCTCTATGCTAACATCAGAATCAGCTTGAAACTGAGAAATCGTCATCCCATGGCTATTCAACATATCTTGTAGTTCTACTCTTAATATATGTCCAGACTTAACTTCATTGTGTTGTTCAATGTTAGAGCTAACCATTGGAGCATTTTCCACAAAAGAACATATAGACATTATGGCAGCATACAAATACTAGAGAGAACAAAATTCTAAGAAGCGAAACTGAGTCCAAGAAGCAACCTAAGCTCAGAAATAACAACAACCTAATCTCATAAACAACAAGATTCAGATTAGTTCATGAAGGAAGAAGAGAATTACAGAATTACGAGGCCAGTATCTCCGAGCACACTGATTGTAACGATGATCCGTTCGGTCAAGATGTAGAGCAGGTTCCGACGAATAACATAGTCAAAAATGGTAACGATCCAACGGTGAACAAAGGAGATCAAGCAACGACAACACCACTCTGAAACTAGCAAAAAATGGAACTTTCCAAAGAGCTGTGATTTAATCTTCAAGTATGGCAAGGGCCTTCATGTCTATGACAGCCATAAGAGAACCCATGAAGAAAACCCATTCGCTCTGCTACAACTTCACCACTTCTCCATAGTTCCAGAATTGAAAATACAGAACGGTAGAAATATTGCGAGAGCAATATCTCCCACCTCGTTGATTGGAACACAGATCCATTTGGTCAATGTTGAGAGAAGGTTGGAATGAACAACATAATTAGAAATGAGAACGATCCAACGGTGGACGGAATAGATGTAGCTCCGACAGCACCACACTCTCTCTTTCTCTAAATTCTCTCTCCAATGTTGCTAATTTGGTTAATTCAGACCAAACGATCTCGAGTTTCTTGGATATATTATCTTTAGCAGGGGAATTAAGGTTGATGAGGAGAAAATTGAGGCAATTCGGGACTGGCCAAAACCTGCTGGTATGAAGGCGTTGAACATGGTTTATGGTGAATGTGAAGTTGGGCCCAAGAGAAAATATGAAAGATCTCTTCTAATGTGCCCAGACCACCTGGTAAGGCAATGAAGGTGTCAGCATGGTTAAAACATTGCATTCATTCGATCAGATATTGTGATAATTTGTCTATTAAAATGTTAATGGTTTTTATGATAATTTGTTGTCTTTTCTTTATCAAGCTGTGGAACAGGAAGTTCTAACATCTTCGGCACCACAAATCATAATCTATGCTGCTACTGCTGAACAATTGATTGACCAACTACAATCTTTCATCCCTGTAATTGATCTCTTCATGAGTCGCATAAATTGGTCAACTAAGAAAAGCCATAAAAAGCTTAGATTGGATTTGAGCCTTCGTTTGTGAATCCTTGTGTCTTTTGGTTTTATTAATAGCATATTATTTTGTTTTGTTATTTCTTATATTTGTTTATGTGTGTTTCAGGTTTGTCAGTGTTTGCTGTTTCAGGTGATGTCTTCTATACTCAATCTTTCTACCTTAGGACATTGAGGGCAATGTCTCGTTCTAGTTGGGGGTAGAGGGTAGTAGTTGACATTAAAAAAAAAACTAATTTACTAATTGTTTTTGCTATTATTAAAACCATTTGACAAAACTGTTATTAGGATGACAGAGTAAGGAGGAATTTTATTGACTCTTGAGACGCATCTTAGTAAAAATTCTTATCAAGGTCTACCAGAATACTTCTTGAAATATTTAGGTTTACAAACTCTCGCATTGTTATCACTTGATTCTGCTCATATACTCATTTAACAAGTATTCTTAAACCTTCATTTTCACACACACACTTTAACATATGATTGTGGGTTGCACATTGGATTATTA